>Ga0007834_1000002_pt1 | contig 304419 bp, 274 predicted proteins | sample CryBogCBE06Nov07_FD_71233 | JGI IMG/M metagenome (GOLD analysis project Ga0007834, IMG submission 71233) | Freshwater microbial communities from Crystal Bog, Wisconsin, USA - CBE06Nov07 | ecosystem: Environmental > Aquatic > Freshwater > Lake | place: Crystal Bog, Wisconsin, USA | collected...
CGGCACAAGGAACTTCGGTCTCTTCCACAACAAGATCAGTAGCAGGGGAAAGAAGATATAAAACTGCTCCTCCACAGCCAGCGACCAGAGGTGGAGCAAGGGCTTGAGGCTCGCTGCCGTATCGAAGTAGCCACTCTCCTGCCAGAAAACGATGTTCTGAATAAAAAGTGCTCCCGCAGCTGCATGTTTACCAAGTTGACGGAACTCATCCGGCAAGAGAATAAGCCATCCATAGGCCAACGTGATCACCAGCATGGTGATCAGCGCCGGAAAGAGTCGTCTGATACGCCGTGCGTAGAACTCTCCAAAACTAAAGTTCCCCGCAAGATGCCCCTTGTAGAGGATACCACTGATCAGATACCCGCTGATCACAAAGAAGATATCCACCCCAATAAAACCTCCAGGGATCATCTTCGGAAAGGCGTGGTAAATCACCACACCAAGCACTGCCACTGCCCTCAGGCCATCTATGTCAGATCGATAACGCAGGGAAATCATTTAAGCTTGGTAAACTGGTGTTCTTTTTTGACTTTTAGAAGCATTAGCTGCCGCACTCTCTTTAGGAAAAGATTCATATTTGACGCCATCTTTCATCAAAGGAGACTGCCCAATCGTGGGAATAGTGTCCATCACCGCATCCCTCTAAGTGATTAATTCCTCTAAAAAGCTGCAACGTTCAATACCACATCCGTAAGGTTCTTCGCCTGCTGATGGATCTCCTTACTAAAACTTCCCGCCTCCGTGGAAAGACTTCCGGAAATACCAATAATTACAGGAGCTTCTCGAATTCTGCGAATATCATTAAAAAATCTCAAGTCATCCGAAAAAGCATTTTCCAATGTATAGTTTAAGGAATCTTGGACCCTCCGGTGTGATCCCAGTAGATTCTTCCGGTAGAACTCCTTTTTCACAATATAGATCCTGGTGTCGATCCAACCAAGCGGCGCAGCTGCTACAAATTCCCATGGGACCCTGATCCTCCTTTTGAGAAAACACATGAAACAGCCGCCGTTTTCATGGCGATAGAGTGGTCTGGTCCATGAGCGGAGGTTTGGTTTTGTCGACTGAGAGGCTGCATCATAGAATTCCCCATCTCCCGAACCGCAGAAAACCTTTTCCCAACCTGGCGCATAGAGCTTTCCGGTTACCTTAATAAATTCGTCGGCATCTTTCAGAATTGCACTTTTCTCCAGCACCTGCCGGATAAGGTCGCCTTCGCCAAACCCTTTACCTTGAAGGACTGTTCTCGGCGAAGGGTCTGCCTGTAGAAATTCCAATTCCTTTCCGTGCTCCACAGCCACATTCAGAAGTACTTCTTTCCGGATCTGCACACGGCAATTTTTTGCAAAGACAATGCGCCCTATCCCTGGATCCTTGAGCCAGGCAAGCAATCCCTCCATATGACATCGAATACGATCCTCCACATTACGCAATGCAACTTGCGGAGTCTTTCCCGGGTCGAATGACGCAGTGATGAGCAAGGGTGCGGCAGGCATCGGATTTATGGGGTAGCTCTCTCAATCCCGATTTCTTCCAACAGAAGACGGCTCTGCGAGTGATTCGGATAAAGGCTTCTCATACCCAGCTCTGGATGAGGCAGATCCATCGGTGCCATGAGTACCATCTCCTGGGTACCATTTGAGGGCCATCGATCCGCGTGTTCTTCAAACTGCAAATCTTCATCGCCAAGAATGAAACGAACCCGTCCTGACTCGATGTTTGCCTTCACACGCAGTCGATCCCCCTGCTTCATGGATGGCAGTGGCAACTTAGCTTGGTTCCACCATTTATTGGAGCTCATCGTCAGTCGGGCCTTCCCGCCTTCCAGTTGAAGCTTCTCATGTCCTCCGCAGCGAATTCCGCTGAGTTCAACCGCCTTAAACTCACCACGCTTTTCCATCCCCTGCCGCTCGAGGACTGCTACCTCGAGCACCCTGACTGGATCGCTTTTTGCATGAAGCGTGATTCTCTTTGTGAGAACAAAAGGCAATCGACTCTCTTCTATCGTTTTCAAGGCTTGATCCACCTCTGCCAACTTTTGGTCAAAGATCACAATCCTTTCCACACCTGATATCGTAATGGCCTCAGCATTCGGAGCCGTTATTCTCGTGAAAGGGACAAGATTTTCTTTCTCACCGGTGAGCTTCCCAAAGGTATGTAGCCAGAACGATCCGATCATTCTGCGGTCAGAAGAACCCTCCTTTGCTAAATCATCATCATACCAAAAACGCGTGACCTTGGTATCGCTCCAACGCATCGGCACTTCCCGCCTCAAAGCAGCTGCAAGTTCCAGAACCGGAATATCTTTGGGCTGATAATACCCCAAAAATTGCCTGAATATCCCAGTCGAAGCAGTCATCCAGACGGATGCACCGATTGCGGCTACGCTTAGAATGACTAGTAGCCTCTTTGAGAGATTTGTCCATGCTACCAAGAGTAGACACAGCACCCCTACAACTCCGCCATAAGCTATTGGAATCCGCTCAAGACTATGAGCAGCGGAAAGGGCTGGAATGATGGTCACCAATGCCAAGGAAGCGCTCGCAATTCCTCTAAGCCATGACGCAGATTGAATGCTAACGACTTCGCCACAAAGGATAGCCGACGCCAAAATTACTGCGGGCAGTAGAAACGAATAGTAAAACGGCATCGAGAGGACATAGGCACTCCCAAAGAGATCCCCTCCCCAGAAGAGCCCGATACTCCATAGGAGTGATAGAACGCCTCCCCGGACTAGCGAGGATCCTCGCCACGCTGACAGTCCAAGGGGAATCACAAGGGCTAAGGGAGCGAACCATGCAGGCGTCTCATGTAATGCCAGAGCCGTCGGTTTCTTCCATTGAGCGGCCTGTCCATGACCCAGATCCCTCATCAGATCAATAGTCGGACCAAAGAGCGAAGGCATCCCCCAAACAGCCCAGTACCATAGCCACGCGGTACTGAATGTGATGCAGAATCCCATCACCACCCAGCCAATAAGCCCGAATCGTTTCCACCCCTCATACCAACGCGACCCAATCAGAAGTGGAATCAGTAAAATCAGGGCGAAGGCTGCATAAAGATGGGCGGATGCGGCAAGTGCAAAGAGACATCCCGCCACCAAAAGACCATACCTTCCGCCCCATCCCGCAATCACCAGACATCCACCAAGAATTAGGAATGGAACGGCTGTGGAATCGACATAAGTGGTGCACATGAGTCGCATCACTGCCGGGTTAAAACTCCAGATAACCGAGGCAAGTAGACCAACCAGTATCCCATAGCGTTTTTTAAAACAGAGAAACAGGGTGCCTGAAACCACTGCGGCGAGACACCACCTCATGACCCAGATTCCAGCAATGTCTCCAAAGAGTTGTCCACTCAGAGCATCAGGGAGAATTCCTCCGAACCTGGTCGCGTAATAGGGAAATCCAAAACGAAGCACCAATTCCGAGAACTGCCGCGCATACGAAAGGTAAAAGACCGAGTCGGTAAAATTGCCCAGAGCGATTTTAGGAACTCCCAACACCATTCCCACGGAAAAAGGCATGAAAGAAGCCAACAGAAGCCATCCTACCTTCGAGAAAGATCTCTCCAGAGATACCGACTGCATCTTCTTGGACAAACTCATCTCATTCCTTTTATCCTCTATAGAGAGATTCTGCATCACCAGAAATGCTCTCAAAAACTATTTTCCCTTTCTTCATGCTCTTTTCCATCGTCACGCCATCCTTTAATCAGGCTCCCTACCTCAAGGGAACGATCGAGAGCGTCCTGAACCAGCAGGCTAATTTGGAATATATCGTGATGGATGGAGGCTCTACGGATGGGAGCAGGGAGATCATTGCCTCCTACGCGGATCGCCTCGCCTATTGGCAGAGCCAGAAGGATGGCGGCCAGTATGACGCTATCAACAGAGGCTTTGCCCGATCCACGGGGGAGATCATGGGGTGGCTGAACTCCTCGGATCTCTACCTACCTTGGACTCTCTCTACGGTGGAGCTGATCTTTAAAAGCTTTCCCGAAATCCAATGGCTTACCTCCACCATGAAGACCTGTATCCGAGGGGATGGGACTTTTGAAGATCTGTACCATACACCTGGATTTTCAGCCCGTCGTTTCTATCGGGGTCTCCACGGCGGACCTGGAAACAGCGATTATCTGCAGCAGGAGAGCTGCTTCTGGAGGCGCGACATCTGGGAGAAGATCGGTGGAGCCATCGACTTGAATCATGCCTCTGCTGGTGACTACTGGCTCTGGAGCCGTTTTTTCAAAGGGGACAATGTGGCAGCCGTGGATGCCCCGCTGGCAGCCTTCCGCTTTCACGATGAGGCCAAGAGCGTGGCCACCCGCTATGAGGAGGAAGTGGCAGCAATCACCCTGGAAATGCTTATGGAACCGGCGACGTCCTATCCAGAGGGTTCTCTCAGCGTCATCAGATGGAGGGAGACGGCTCTCGATGGATCGACCCACACCGCATGGAAACTGGAAAAGCGGAGTACCAATGCTTTCCTTGATGCGCGCTTTGCGGTCGAGTCCATGATCAAAAAGGCTCGGTGGCCAGCTACAAAATTTTGTCATCTCGCCCATTCAGTCACAGGACTGAAATAACCCGGACACATGAGCATTCAGCGATTTCCCATTTCAGTAGTGCTTCCAGTTTACAATTGCAGGGAGCGTCTGGAACGGCATCTAAAGAGTGTCGTGGTCTGGGCTCCCATGGTCACGGAGTTGATCGTGGTGGACAGCGGATCCTCAGACGGCACCTTGGTGTTGGCTAAAGAAGTCCTGTCTCCCTTTGGGGCACGAATCATTCAGCACCCGCCCGGTCTTTACCAAAGTTGGAATGCCGGCATTGCCGCCGCTACGTCCCCATGGTGCTATATTTCTACGGTTGAGGATCCGATCACCCCGGAGGGGCTCTCTCATCTCTTGGAGGTCTCAACCCGACTTGATGCCGATGTCACGATCTCTCCTCCCGAGATGCGCAATCACGATGGCTCAGCACCAGTGGAGGATAAGATGCCCTCCAATCGGCTCGCGGATGCCTTTCTGGCATCAGGACTTTCCGACCGTTTGCTAAACCGCTCCGAAGCCGTCTCCAACCTCTGCGGTTTCCTTCCTCATGGACTACTGGGCAGCAGCGCCAGTAATCTCTACCGAACTTCATTCCTGCACCAGCACCCATTCCCCACCGACTTCGGCCACTGCGGCGACACTGCTTGGGGAGTCTCGGTTGCACCTGTGGCCAAGGTGGCTTTCACCCCGGCCTCCTGCGCCCGATTCTATTGCCAGACCGAACATGCCTCCAGAAGCAGGGAGCAACAGCGGGAACTCGCTCGCAGACTATCTAACCTAGCCATCAAATCATTGGATAAGGCGGCGGCATTCAATCCCGAACTCGCGTCACTCAAAGGTTGGCTGGACAATCATTCCTTCTACACAGGAGGACTCTGGGAACTTCTGGCCAAGCATCAAACTTATCAGGAACATCTTCAGGCCAAGTATAGCGGTGGAATCCGCCAGTATCTGAAACGTGCAATCCAGGATGAGGTAAAAAAATTACGTTTTTAGAATGCGAACTCTCCTAGGAGCGATCCCCTTTCTCACCACTTTTTTGTGGTCGAGTGTTTTCTATTTTCGACTACCAGCAGAGTCGCGTTCTTGGCGTTGGAGTCTGGCACTGGGCTGTATTTGCCTTGGCTCATTCTCTCTTGTTATTACCGAAGCCCTATCAGCAGCCCATCTGCTCCATTTTTTCCCAATTCTTATCGGTTGGACTACTGCTTCGTTCGCGCCGCTGATCCTCCTTTGGCAGTGCAGGCATTCTATTAATCTTTCGGCTGAAATCGCAAGAATCCGCAATAACATTGCCCTGCTTCCCATTTGGAATACTTGCATTATTACTGGAGTTTTTTGCCTAATTTCCATCATGGCGCTGGTAACGCCGCCGATGAACTTTGATGTCCAGATGTATCATCTTCCTAGAGAGTTTTTCTGGATGATGCATGGAAGTGTAAAGCATTTTGACACAAGCTACCCATTTCAGAACAGCCACCCTATACTAACGGAGTTTATAGGTTTAAATCTTTTAATAATTTCGGGAAGTGATATTTGGAATAATCTTGTTCAATTTTGGTTTTGTTTGACTGCATGCGGATTGATCAGCCTTATTGTCCGCTCTCTTTCAGGTTCTCCAAGAGCTCAGGGCATAGCAGCACTCTTTGTTCTTCTTGTACCAGTTGTTTTCTTCGAATCATCCAATGCCAAAAATGATGTAGTACTAAGTACTTTTATTCTTATACCTCTATTTATTGCAATATCGCTATGGAGGAAAAAAATATCAAAAATACCCCCCCTTCTTCTTATCTCTGCTCTTTCAGCAGGACTAGCATTTGCTACCAAGGGAACTGCAATAGCCTACCTGCCTTCCATCGCGGCACTTACTATCATCGCTACAATCAAATATAGAAATCAAGATGCCTTGTTTAGGGCTATCATACCCGCAGTATTGCTAGTTATTGCACCCTCATTGCCGAATAGTATTCGTAATCTTGAGCAGTTTCATTCTTTAAATGGCCCTAGTAATCTCATGGTCAATGATAGTTTTGATGTTCGCTCCATTGCATCTATTACGATCAAGAATCTGGTAAATCAATATGCATTCGGTTCAGAAAAGGTGATTGCCTCGCTGGAGAAAGCCACCCGGAAGACCCTAGACATTTTAGGTCTAGAATCTGATGGCAAAACTAATTTTTCTTCCATGAAGCTTCACTTTCTTTACTTCGAGGGACTTGAAGATGTGATACCTGCGCCAGTTCAAACATCGATTATTTTACTTTCACCAATAGGTTTATTTTTTCGACGTTTCAGAAACCCATCCATTAGAATTATATATATACTTTCTTTCTTTCTCTCAATACTGTTTTTTTGCTCTCTTTTTAAATGGCAACCGTGGAATGGTCGCTTATTAATACCAGCTTATTTTATTGCGGCTCCAATTGCAGGCTTAATACTAGATTTTATACAGCCGTCATTTATCCCCTTACTTTTGACTGTTGCCGAATTGTTTTTTTTAAAGCCCCACCTCATATATAATGGTCAGCGTCCTCTATTCGGAGGTTCATCAGTTTTCAAATTGTCAAAGGATGAACAAATGAGCCGCATGATGCCTGGACGCTATAATGAAATATGTGATATTATCGCTCTAATTAGGCAACAGAATAACGTTTCAACCATCTGCATCGATGGGAAACAAACAGAAATTTATGGCATCTTGCGAATGATTCATAGCCATTACCCGAAAATAACGATTATCTCTGGCAGAATTGATACGATGGCTAGCGGATATGATCTATGCATTATTTCTTCAATCGATTACCCTGGACAAAAAACACCATCGGATTTTTCAAATAAATCCACGAATAAACATCTAATCTATAGTGGTAAATATTACCATGTGCTCTCAAGAGAAAATTAGTTTTTCTCAAGTTTTTAACTGCCTTAAACTACATATACTTGTTATTCCGACATTCATCTTGTTCTTTTTTTACGAAAAGAAGATCTATTTGCCACAAGGTGTTATCAGAGCTTCTGAAAATTGGGTCAGCACAATCGATACAGCAATATCCCCTCTGATCCATATAGGAGCAGATTTCCCAAAAGATCTTGGATCCGGGGATTAAAATATGTGTGTAACATTCAATAATTATTGCATCAATACACGAAAACGTATCTTCGATTCCTTCCAAGATAGGAATTTCATATCCATGCGTATCTAGTTTCAGCAATACAGAGCCTTTAATCGAGTGATTTCTAATCACGTCACTCACGGATATACATGATACAATATCACCACTTGTGCCATCAGATGCAACGCCACCAAAAGGGTTGCTAGGATCAAAGCAAAAGTTGATATTACCAGTTTTTTGACCTGCCGCAGAGGCTAGATGATGCGACGCGGGAAACTCACTAAGAAACTTTTTAATCCCAGAAAAATGACTCTTATTGGGTTCTAGAAGAATATGAACCGCTTTAGGATATTCCGAGAGACTGATACGGGACCAACGTCCATCAGATGCTCCTATATCAATAACACAATCAAAATTGTACCCGCGCTTTCGCAAACCCTCGAGAACTTCTTTAATACTTTTTTTGTGATCCCAATTGACATGATCACTAGGCACTCCGCCCAATAAATATATTATCCTCTTTTTTATTCTTCCAAGGAGACTTTTCATATTAGTTTATTAAGCGTTTAATAATTCCAAGTGGAAGATAAGTAACTGTGGATATTTTCCAAATCAGTTTTGTAAAGAGATCATTCCAGAACTTCAAGATATCAAGGTGCATTTCGTCCGTATTGGTATCAAGTCGCCAGCATGAATCCTTCAATACGATCCCCCGCTGTCGCATGAGATTTTGATATCCGGTTGTCATTGGTTTGATGCGACGATTCGAATAACACTCTTCAAGAATTTGCTCAACTTCAGCAAGATATTTACTTTCGGCACTCCTTTGAGAATCATGGAAGCGAAAAGCAGCTAGGGGAGCATCTACTCCCGTACAACGTTCATGTTGAAAGAAGTCGCCCCAAAGTTTGAAATCCGCTGCAAAGTGGTAACTTGTATCAATTTTTCCACCGGCTTTTTCCCATAGAGATCTTCTCCAAAAGCAGCTTTCCTGCTGAATGAACTCACCGCAAGCGGGACCCCCATGCAAGCCTCTTTCGAATCGACTTGCTGAAAAACCTGGAACTCTGTGAATTAGCTCGAATTGGCCATCTTCCATGATGCCAACTTTTTGAAGAGACGATATCCACTGAACTTGCGGAAATTCCGTGAAGATTGAATGCACTGTTTTTAGTGTCCATGGCATATAAATATCTGATGAATTAAGCCATCCCATAATTTCGCCACTGCTTATATTAAACCCTTTATTGATAGCGTCATACTGCCCTTGATCTGATTCGCTACACCAATATGAGATCTTATCTTGATATTGTTTAATAACTTCTTGAGAACCATCATTGGAATTACCATCTATAATAATATACTCAAGGTTTAGACAACCCTGATCTAGAACAGACCTAATCGTGCTCTGCAAGAGGTCACGCTGATTATAATTGGGAGTAACAATTGAGATTTTCATATTCAACCCTTGATTCTACTACATATTGCCTTCCCGAGTTGAATTCCAGGCATTTCGATATATCGATGACTTAAAATAGAGAGTCCTATGGTTAATGGAATCAATAATATTGATTCGATTATTAGAGATGGAATTTTTCCTGCATGAAGGATTTGCTTACCAAAAACGAGGCAAAAACAGAATATCACAGCTGGATGAAATAAATAGATGCTATAAGATAGTTTTCCTAAAAACTGGATCACCCTCAGCGCTAAAAATGAAGAAGTAAAACTCTTGTATTCTCCATCTGATGTGATTCTTACTAGTATTGTCAAAAAAATCCAAAGCCAGATTGAAATTATTATCGAATCAGATATCTCTTCATTTTTTGATATTACTATATTGCTTGTAAAAAGTGCCAGCAGCGATAATATTACAATAAAGTAATATTTTCTTAAAATTCCCAGAGCTGGGTTTATATAATTTATCCTATTGGTAGATACTTCGCGATATAGTACATAACTGAGCATTCCCACTGAGAATGGAATTATGTGATCGGGCAATGTTGCGCCAGTAATATTAATTAAATAACCAGAATGGACTTGCTTTAATATTACACCAGCCAAAATAAGGCAAGCCCCTGAAATAAACCAATTTTTTCTGAAAATTAGAAATATAAATGGGGCTATTAGATAGAACTGCCACTCTAACGATATACTCCACGCAGATAAACTTAGTAAAATAGGTCCCACTCCGGGAGTTAAGCCATGTAGCATGACAAGATTTCCTAAGATTACTGGTGTTATAAACAGTGGTTTGTAATATTCGGGGCTTCGTGCAAATATGTTAGGACCTTCATAGTTAACCCCTATTGTTCCAAGATGCAAAAAAAACATCGAGGACCCGAATAATGTTACGACTATAAATAATGGATATAGCCTAAAAAACCGCCTCGTTATGTATTTTATATAAGACTCTTTTTTTGAATCTATCAGAAGAAATATTACAAACCCGCTAATAATTATAAAAACTCTTACAGGAGCCCACCCTGAAAAGGGGATTGACCATAATCCTATGGCAGTTTCGGGCCTAAAACCACTTCCCCACATCAAATGGCAGATGAAAACCCAGATAGCAAGAATACCTCTCAATCCCTCTATTTCATAAAGGAAGTGGGATCTATTGGTTTCTTTCACTTTATTTAGATTTACACTCATGAAATTTTATTTTTACAAGATCCATTAAATCTTTTTTCCCTTTTAGACTTTTAGTCCAATTAGCATGGTGGATTACTATATCTTTAGGTATTTCGAAATCATGCTGTCCATCCCATAAAAAATTACCACCGTCAGAATTTTTTTCTTGGCAAGCTATTTCCCCGTAATTCCAATATTTTTTAGATAGAATTTTCCATTTTGGAGCACCTTTTTCATACAGAAGTTGATTCATGCATGCTTGGTCAGTATGAAAGCCCTCGACATAACGTCTCACTTTTTTGATAAATGATCGTGTTTTAAAAGTGGATTTCATAATAAAAAAGCCAGCACAGATACCTCCTTTATAATCATTTTGAAAAGCCATTTCATGGTCTTTTATTTCTAAAAGCAAGTCATCATATATATCGCCGAAAAACTGGATGTCTGCATCGCTATAGACTACATATTCGCCTCTTTTAGCTTCATTTAGGGCACTCAGCATACAATCAACCTTGGCCGTCCACATACTTTTGATTTCAACACTACTAAATTCACCATTTCCAACCTGTTTTCTATACTGAACTCTTAACTCCATCCTTTGATCAAATGGAAATGATTTAATAAAGTAATCATTGAACAGTTCCTTGTGAGATTCTGTAAAAAAGGTGTAAAACTTCATTTTCTATTTATATTATTTATTTTTTTAAAAGGTTTTTATATTAGCGCGTGGTAGCGCTCCAGCACCTCGTGAGGATTACCAATCATCTCGATTCGTGATTGGTGGATGAGCATAGCCCGATCGGCAAAGCGTTCCATGGCGGATGGATCATGAGTTACTAGGATAATGGTCTTACCCTCTTGCTTATAGCGATCGAACAGAGCGAAACATTTCTCCTGGAAAACAAAATCTCCAACGGCAAGCACCTCGTCCAGGAGCATGATCGGGGCGTCGATCTGAGCCGCCACGGAGAAGGCAAGCTTCACGGACATCCCACTGGAGTAATGCTTCACCTGCTGTTCCATGAAGTTCTCGAGTTCAGCAAAGCGGACGATCTCTTCATACCTAGCATCAATCTCTGCTCTTGTGAGGCCAAGAATGGTGGCGCTCAGATAAACATTCTCTCGACCAGTGAGCTCGGGATTGAAGCCAACTCCCAGTTCCAGCATCGGGGCGATGCGACCATGAATCTGAATATGGCTACCGTTATCAGGCTGATAGATGCCGGCGAGGATCTTGAGTAATGTCGACTTCCCCGATCCATTCCGTCCGATGATACCAAAAAACTCTCCCTGCTGGATCTCGAAGCTGATGTCATCCAGAGTCCGCTTAGGCTTCTTCTCGTTGCGCTTATGCAGCTTCATCAGCTGCTCACGCAGGGTGCCTCTACGCTCCGCTGGGAGACGGAAGGTCTTGGAGAGATTACGGACCGTGATGGCAGCAGGCATGAAGAAGAAAATCTAAAGTTTAAAAGCTAAAAGCTGAAGCGAATGAAGAAAGAGGCTGTTAGACTTAGGACTATTAGACTGTTAGGTTAGAAAAGAAGGTGAGCGCTGAAGGCTAAAGGAGAAAACTTGAAAAGTTGAAATCTGCAGAAGTAAGGGAGTCTTTTAGGCTAAAGATTATTTGGGAAATTCAGTTGAGACGAAGAATGAGGGTCGAGAGCATGGAGTAAGACTTAAGCGTGAAGGTAAGAAGATTTTTTGAGGGGAAAGCTGAGGGCTCATCCCTCGATGGGATTGACCAAGGAGGCGAAGCCATATCCCTCAAAGTCCTTAATATTTCTGGTGTAGAGGGTTTGGACACCTGCCCTCAGAAGGGTTTCCGCCAAGACCGCATCATGGGTGTGCTGGTAGGGAAAATCGGATCTCTGGATCCTAGCCGCCAATCGGTCCCATACCTGATCCAAATAGCAGCAGCGGCGGAGCCCGCAATGATCGCGGAGCGTCTCTACCTTTGAAAATGCCTCTTCGGCTCCATAAGGTTTTTCAAAGATTCGGGGGTTTCTTAATGCCTTATACAGTTCAAGGTAGACTTGGTCGGCAATAATCCAGTCCTGCGGGGCGTCCAAAGCTGCCTGCAATGCCAAGGCGGCGTGTTGGTACTCTCTGCAATCCGCATTTAACGCATAGACAAGAATATTGGTGTCCAGACTTTTCAAGGCCGCTCATCCTCATAAATGACATCACGTAGGTCGGCAGAACTGACCTTAATTTCTCCAAGATGCCCGGCGAGTTGTTCCACAGTGATTTTCCGTTGTTTCCCTCTGGGGTATCGCATGAAGAACTCCTCGATGGAGCGGCGAATGACTTCGCTCACGGGTCTTTCTTCCTCGCGTGAGACTTCCTTGAGACGCGCAATCATCTCGTCAGGGAACAGTAGTTGCATTCTTTGCATGTATGAATATTATTTGTGTATACTTGACTGTCAATTACTCAGTTCAGAACTCAGTACTACTTTAGTCACTTTGCAACTAGAGGTCCTCAACCATTTCAGCTTCCTTCCACTTGAAGATGAGTACCCCTAGGAAAAAGACAATAAGGCTGATACCTAACACATAGCAGTAGCCCGTCATCGTCATTCCCCCGAGGCCAATCAAGACATAGCGAGAATACTCGAGGATACCGCTCATTGGGTTAAGGAACTCATAAAATCGATACTTCTCCGGAACATTACTCATGGGATACATCACCGGCGTGAACCAGAATCCCAGCTGCGTGACCACTTCCCAAAGGCTCAGCGTGTCTCTCACCTTCACCACGACAATGCTGAGAATAAGCCCTATTCCCATGACAAGCACGTAGAGCGCAATGACTAAGGGAATGAACCAAAGCATCCGAAGCGACCAATCGACTCCATCAATGAGCGCAAAGGCCAGAAAGACGATGAGGTTAAAGAAAAAGCCAATGAAGGCACCAGAGACTGCCGCCAGGACGAGTACAATTCTCGGGAGGTACACCTTTCGGATCATCTGGTAGTTGCCAATGAAGCCGTTCATGCCGGCCATGGTGCCGGAGACAAAGAAATCCCAGATAATGATTCCTAGCAGAAGGAAGAGTTTATAGTGGGGTGCATTCTGCTTCATCACCACTGTGAAGACGACATAGAGCACTCCGAACATGGCGAGCGGCTTCAGAAGCGACCAAACGTAACCCAGGATGCTGCCGTAGTAGCGCATCTTGAAGTTCGTCCAAGTCAGTGTGAGGAAAAGCCGTGCGAAGTAACTTTTGTCGAAAATCATGATAATAAAATCAGTCGTGCTAACTGTCGCTTGTATTGAATCCGCTTCCCTTCCCATCGGCAAACTTCTCTTTTCACAAAAACAGAATTTTTGAAGCACGGAGGTATGATTCGGGGTGAAAAAAACTGGGTTGAATTTAGCCCCGATTATTCTCTGCCGAATCATCCAAGAGAAAGCATTGAATAATCGGCGTTACCACTCAGAATTCGATGACATTGGTCGTGCTTTGTGGATAATAGATCATTTATGTCAGAAAGTCTGCCCATTCAAGATCAGGTCGAGGCGATCGCCCGCTCATTTCCTTTCATGGATCTGCCACGGGAGGAGGTGAGCTCCGTCCTTCGTGGCCGGATTGCCGAAGTAACATTCCAGACAGGGGAAGAAATCCTAAAACCGGGAGAACTCACCTCAGCCCTCTATCTTATCCTGGAAGGGAATGCTCGCCTCCTTGGCGCTATGGACCCAGGTGAAAATCCAGTCTCCCTTGAACTCCTCAAACCCGGCTCCTTGGTCGGATGGTTCACGCTGGCAACCGGCGTCCCTTGTGAGTGGGTGCGCGCAGCCTCGAGGGTGAAGGCTCTGATAATTCCCTCGAAGTGCTTCACTGAGCTGAGCCTTGCCCATCCGGGATGGCTGTTAGGCTTAGAATCAAGCACCTCCCTAGCGGAACTGTACCCTCTCCTGGCGCGCTTACTGAAAGATCGGCAGCTTCCCTTGGCAGCCGCCAAGCAGATCACACTTGAACTGATCGGTAAGGCGACATTGGAAACAGACGAAGATCTCACTGAGAGTGTGAGTGCAGACTCTGGAGAATCAACCATCACTCCTCTGAAATCGCAGAGCGGGCGCGTGGTAACGGTTCCTAGAGAGTTGCTCGAGACTCTCCTAGGTACTATTGACCAAGCCTCCGGGCAGCAACTGACCCTGCGTGATCCATCCTTGATATCCGCAGAAACTTCCCAGCCCCAAGCTGCGTCTAGTTCTTCCTCGCATGATTTCGTTCACCATCTTGGAACGAAGCCACCTGCTTATCACAAGGCAGCCTCCAAGGATGAGGCCATTATGGCCTGCCTTAGGATGCTGGCGAATCAGCTGAACCTACCGTTCCGTGAAGAGGTGATCCGAGCGGCTCTCAAATTCCATCTCGAAGGGCGTACGGCCGTTTCCTTCCCCCGTATCGGCTCGGTAGCTGATATGATCGGCATTGCCACTCAACCCCTAATGCTCCCTCTGCATGCGCTGCGTGATCAGGATGCCCCCTTCCTTCTTATCCTGAATGATGCCCCCGTGGTAATCCAAGCTATCTCGCCGTCGGGCCTACTCATCGCCAACCCCTTGGCCAGGTCTTCTGAAGAGCAACAGAAGTGGACCGACTGGAAGGAGTTGCCAGAATCAGGTGAGCAGGGATACGCGATCCTCCTGGCGCGACGCTCGCGTTCGCCGAAAGGTGAGGCTTTTGGGTTCTCGTCTTTCATTCCCTATATCAGGAAGCACACGAGGACCTTCCTTGAGGTGATTGTCGCTTCGTTCTTCATCCAGATATTTGCTTTGGCCAATCCGATGATCATTCAGGTGATCATCGACAAGGTCATTGTGCAGGAAAGTCTCAGCACGCTCGATGTGCTGGGTGGACTGCTGATCATCTGCACGATTTTCGGAGCGGCCCTGACGGCGATCCGAACTTTCCTCTTCACAGATGCCACCAACCGGATCGATCTGGCGCTCGGGCTCAAGGTGCTAGAACATCTCTACAGGCTTCCACTCTCCTATTTTCACCAGCGACCTGTCGGCGAGATCGCCTCGCGCCTTCGAGAACTCGACAAGATCCGCAGTTTTCTAACGGGAACTGCACTGACAGCATTCATTGATGCCGCCTTCTCGGTGATCTACGTGGCGATCATGCTCTTCTACAGTGTGGAGCTCACGGCTATCTCTCTGGTGGGAGTTCCCCTTCTGGTCGCCCTAACTCTTGGAGTCTCGCCGATCATCCGAAGACAGCTCAAGGACAGGGCAGAAAAGACCGCAGCCACTGAATCCCATCTCGTGGAGTCACTAACCGGGATTCAGACAATCAAGGGTCAGAACATCGAGACACGCAGTCGCTGGAAGTGGTTTCAACGATACGGGGACACGATCGCATCCTCTTTTCGCAATACCCTGACCTCAACAAGCGCCTCCACAATCAGCACCTTGATCGCCCGATTCAATGATGTCGCCGTACTCTGGGTCGGCATTTATATGGTAATCGACCAGAAGATGAGTCTCGGTCAGCTCATTGCCTTCCGCATCCTAGCCGGATACGTGACCGGTCCTCTGTTGCGTCTTGCTCAGTCATGGCAGAACTTTCAAGAGGCTGCACTCTCCATGAACCGCCTCGGTGATGTCGCTAATCGCGCCCGCGAGGATCAGGACTCCGATGAACAGATTCCGATGCCAGAAATCGAAGGTCGCGTGACCTGTTGCGACACGGACTTCGGTTATGCACCAGGCAAACTTCAGCTGGAACATATCACCCTTGATGTGCCTGCAGGCTCACTGATCGCGATGGTCGGGCTCAGCGGCTCCGGAAAGAGCACTCTTCTGAAGCTGATGGCCCGACTCTATGAGCCCGTCAAGGGAAGGGTGGAAATCGACGGCTTTGATCTCTCCAAGGTGGAACTCAACTCCCTGCGCCGTCAGGTTGGCATGGTTTTCCAGGAGACCCTCCTCATGGAGGGATCGGTGCTCGATAACATCGCGATGAGTGATCCGGATGCACCTGCAGCCTCCATTATCGAGGCTGCCAAGCTTGCCGAAGCTCATGATTTCATCATGACGCTACCCTCAGGGTATGCATCCCCAGTCGGGGAACAGGGCCGCAATCTCTCGGGAGGACAGCGCCAGCGCATCGCCCTAGCGCGCCTCATCATGCAATCTCCCAACCTTCTCCTGCTCGATGAGGCCACGAGTGCACTAGATGCCCCAACCGAGCAGCGGGTCATTGCGAATCTTCGCAGTCGCTTCACAGGCAAGACAATCTTCTTTGCAACTCACCGACTCTCAACGGTTAAGATGGCCGATAAAATCTTCTATCTCGAAAATGGCCTTCTTAAGGAAGGCGGCACCCATACCGAACTCATGGAGAAAAAGGGGCTCTATTACTCACTCTCTCTCCAACAGGAAGCGGCGGCGTAAGAACCTTCCACCTCCCTTCTCCTTCCCCACTCCATTGCTATGAATCATCATACCAGACCAAAACGCGGCATTCTCCGACGTGCCTTTGAGCCGGATGCTGGAGCCCCGATGCCCTCGACCATTTTTTGGTCCCGAATCTTTCTCTACATTCTGGTTCTTCTCACCCTTGCTTTCGGAATATGGATTTCCGTGGCAAAGATTGGCCAGGTTGTTCCAGCTCAAGGAAAACTTGTGCCTGCTGGCGAGGCCCATGAGGTTCAATCACCAGTGGAGGGAGTTCTCTCCGAAGTACTCGTGCATAATGGAGATACGGTAAAAAAAGGACAGGTTCTGATCCGGATCAACCAAGAAGTTGCCCAAGCAGAGATGCTGGGACTCGAAAAACAGCGCCATGCCATTCTACAGGACGAGAGCAGTCTGGAGCAAAAAAGAGCTCAAAAGGATGCTCTGCAAAAGCAGATCCCTGGAGCAACGGATCTCGTGAAAATCAAGAAGGATGCCTACGAGCACTACAGCCAAGTGGCGGGCGGAGTCGTCTCTCAAGTCGAGATTCTCGACCGCAAAGCAGAGTGGGTGAATGCCCAGCGCAATCTTGATCAGCTCCAGAGCGATTTCTCGAGGGTAAGTTCGGAACTCGCTCAGCAGGAGCATGATCTCTCCAGGCGACTTGCCGAGATCGACAGTTCACGTGCAGCATCACAGGAGAAGCTGGGCTATCATGAAATCAAGGCACCTCTCGACGGCGTCATCTTTGATATGAGCAAGAAGTCACCTGGCACGGTGGTTGCTGCAAAGGATAAACTTTTCAACATTATTCCCGGTGAGGATCTGGTTGCGGAGGTTTTCCTGACCAATAAAGATATCGGGTTTATCCATGAGGGATTACCGGCCGTCGTTCGCGTTGACACCTTCCCCTTTCGCGAATTTGGGGAGGTCAAGGGCTCCCTCGCCTATCTGGCGGCCGATTCCCTGCCTCCGAACGAGGAGTTCAAGTACCCGCGCTTCCCCGCAAAAATTAAACTGGACCGTCAATTCTTGAACCATACCGGAGAGAAGCTGCCTCTCAAGTCAGGCATGGCCGTCACTGTTAACATTCAGGTCCGTAGCCGCACGCTCCTCTCGATCCTGACAGATCAGTTCTCCAAGCCTTTCGACACTCTCGAGACAGTACGGTGACCCCTTGAATTTTTTAAAGCTTTTGGAGATAAAGTTGATAAAGAGGTAGATTGGGTAGAATCCTTAACTTTCTTCTATAAATAGTGGTGAAGGCATCGATAGCAATCTTTGGGGAATTCAGCGGGTCATCGAGACCAGGTCTTTCAGCTGACCAGAGATAATCATCCATGGCCATTATACCCCCTTTGCGAAGTAGACCGAAGGCAAGGATACAGTCCCCGAGAACATCAGGCGCCTGATGGCTCGCATCCACGCTGATAAAATCATAACCAGGGTTCTGTCTTCCGGCAGAAACTAACCCAGCAAGTTCATGCAGAGAGTCTCCCTGGAGAATTTCCACTGCCGCCGGAGATTCAATACGCCCTACATTGCGTTCAAATACTCCCCTCAATCCCTTCAAGTCCATTTTCTGATGCTCAACACCTCCAGCAAAAGTATCGATTACGGTTATCCTAGATGGTTTTGTAATACAATGGTTTTGGAGTAGCCAGCATGTTGAACGACCCTCAAACACACCAATTTCTAAGACCCTTACATCTTCTCGATCCTGACGGATCTGCCTGAGAATTAGATCCCAGCACGGAATACTTCGAGAAAACCAATCTTGAGAAAAAGTTAGTGAGGAATCGGGTTCTTTCATGGCTTCTGGAGATGCGTTCATGGTGAAAAATTAGGCGAACTTAAGAGCCTCGCCAAGGTATCTCGGATGGAGATGCTCCAACTCAAGGAACGCGGCGTTTTGAGGAGAGGGTTTGTATTGCCGGAATGTCTTGATGATGCCGAGAGAGGCCGCGCTCTCCAGTGGTCCGGCAAATCCGGAATCACCGTCGCCGAAGTAAGGTCGAGATACCCATTTCTCCATCTGTGCCGTAGTTAGGAAGAAACAGCCTGAGTGGGGGTTCGGCCAGCGCTCAAACCGCATGGTTGTGCCAAAAAGATTGCTTTCAAGAAACTGTCGGTCGCTCACATCTTGCCATGCCGCGCTGAAATCGGGCCTCACGGAACCATCATGGTAGAGCTTGTGAGCGGGCTGGGTCAGTGAAAGCTCGAAGCGCTGGGGGGCGAGCGTAGTCTCCTCACCATACTCTTTGACAAACCATTCCAACTTGGTGAGAAACAGAGCATCAGTAATCAGTAAATCATCTTCCAGATAGCAGTACCAGTCGTAGCGACCCAGATTTTCCCTAAGCACCTGATGGCAGGCGAATCCCAGCTTCATCGGCTCAGATCCGGTATGCCGATGATGAAAGAGTGCTGAGGGAGTTCCTAGTCTGGAAACAAGGTGATTCTCACCGGTAGTACATACCGCAATGTCGACATGGGATGAGAGGGACTGGTTGGCCTGGATCAACAAGCCGTTCCCCTTGCCCGGAACCTGCTGCTGGAGACGGAGAAGAAATGCCTGACGCGATCCGAGGCTCTGATGCAGTCCCTCAATGACTCGATCCAACGCTCTCACCCTCCTGGAGACGTCGCTACTGGTGGATCCGTAAAAACCATTCCCGGAGCCGTAAAAATGAGGGATGACGACCAGAACTTTCCTCATGTAGGGCATCCTGTTTGCCTCGGAAACCTTTTCCTCAATGACATCATTCATCATGAATTTCCGGTTTAAGCCCCTGAGTTTTTCAATGCTCCGGCCGTGTGAGTGGGCACGAACTCTTCCTCATCCATCACCATGGGTCGCGGCGGTCGTCCAGTCATTGCCGCCATCTGCTGCTCGACCCAGTTGTTGAGCAACTCCTCAAGCAAGCGATTCCTCATCCGTGTATCCAAAGCCGCCTCCCTAATTTCGATCACACGGACCACACAGTGGTAGTGACCTAGTTTTTTTGGCCCAAGCAGAGCGCCTGATCGCGAACCAGTAACCAGGGAGGCAAGGCCTGGGCTCAGACGTCCCATGCCAATCGGTCCGACTTTTCTAACAGGTGGTTCACCACCATCGCTATGTGCCAACTCATGGGCTGCATCCTCCAGACTCTGCTCCCCCTCAAGGCATCGGAACAGGGCCTCCTCGGCTACCGCCGCATGGTGGAACTGGACTACCTCAAGCGTGATCCGGTCGAGGAGTCCCTTGCGGGAACGGAAGTATTCGGGAATGAGTTTCCCGAAATTGTGCTCGCGGAACTTCTCGATCTTTTTTTCCCGCATCGCAGCGACCGTCATTTCGGGTCGCGACAGCCCCTCGAACACGGGGGTTGCAGGATCCACCTCATTGCGCTTGCACCATGCGACCCAGGCTTCTGCAACCTCTCCGTCACTGCAAGCGATGCCGGAAATCGCCTTGTCAAGAAGGGCCTCCCTCAGGACTACAGGCCAGAGGCGGTAGCTCTTAAGGGAGGAAAGGATCGACTCGAAATTAGCAAGACTCGGCAGAATGTCCCCAAGCTTCACAACGCGGGGTGGTGGTGGATTTTCCATCATTCTCATGTATACATCCAACAGGCAGACTTCACGAGAGCGAATGTTCGACAATCTGCTGGTTACGCCTACACTCCATTCACGTTTTAACGTTATGCGCATCCTGCTTGTACACCCCAATTTTCCATCGCAACTTCGATCCATCGCTGCCGTTCTAGGATCTAATCCTGCCCATGAGGTCTGCTTTCTCACCACGGCAGTTGCCGGTGAAATGCCCGGAGTCCGAAAGATCATCTACCAGCGTAAGAGGGAACCCTCGCCGCAGACTCACCACTACATCCGCCCTTTCGAGGATGCTATCCTTCATGGTCAGGGCGCCTATGAGGTGATGCTCGCCGAAAAACAGAAGGGCTGGATTCCGGACCTGATCTTCGGTCATGCGGGATGGGGCCCGACCCTGTTCATGAAGGATATCTTTCCAAGGACCCCCCTGGCCCTGAACTTTGAATGGTACTACCACTCGCACGGCACCGACTGCGACTTCGATCCCTCGGAGCCAGTCACCGCGGATGACGAGGCACGCATCAGGATCAAGAATGCCTGCCTCCTCTCGGAACTGGCCAGCGCGGACGCGGGACTCTGCCCGACGCGGTTCCAGTATGAACAATATCCACCTCATCTCCGCGATCGCCTGATCATCTCTCATGAGGGTATCGACACTAATTTTTTCAAGCCCGATCCCGAAGAAAAACTAATCCTTTCCAAGCCCACACCCGAGAATCCCGACCACAAAATCGATCTCTCGGGTCACAGGGAAATCGTGACCTATGCCACTCGGGGCATGGAACCCTATCGTGGATTCCCGCAGTTTATCGAAGCCGCCCACCTTCTGCTGCAGAAGCGCCCAAACGTCCACATCGTGATTGCCGGTGATGATCGTGTCGCTTATGGCAAGGCGGCTCCAGAAGGCACGACTTACAAAAAGATGATGCTCGAGAAGTTCCCCTTGGATGAGGAGCGCGTGCATTTCGTCGGCTCCCTTCCCTACGGGGAGTATGTAAAGCTCTTGAAGTGCACCACGGCCCATGTCTATCTGACCCGTCCTTTCGTTCTCTCCTGGTCCATGCTTGAGGCCATGTCCTGCGAGGGGCTCGTCGTAGGTTCGGATACCGCACCCGTACAGGAAGTCATCACCAATGGCGTGAACGGCCTTCTGGTGGATTTCTTCAAACCCGACCAACTTGCCCATACACTGAACAACGTGCTGGATCGTCCGGTGGATTTCGTCCAGATACGGAAAAAGGCCCGTGAAACCGTTCTTGCCAAGTATGACTTAGGATCGTGCCTTCAGCAGCGTCTTGCCTGGCTATCAAACCTGCTTAACCAGCGGTAAGACGTACCGCTGACTCAGCGGTACTTTTCGCACTTTTCAAAGGAATCGGCGATTGCGTCTTTTGACGATAAAAGCGGAGAAATCCCGATTTCCAAGGGCCAGTTGATGGCAAGCGTCGGATCATCCCAGCAAAGTGATCTCTCGGCGGCAGGAGCGTAAGGTGCGGAGACCTTGTAGTGGAAGTCAGCAAGATCGCTCACGACAAGGAATCCATGGGCGCATCCCGGAGGCACCCAAAGTCGCTCATGAGCATCTGCGGTAAGAATGTAGCCATCCCAGATGCCGAATGTCGGAGAACTCTCACGCAAGTCTACTAGAACATCAAAGACGCATCCAGAAGTCACCCAGACAAGCTTTCCCTGCGCCGCGTCACCCGCCTGATAGTGAAGCCCTCGAAGGACATGTCGCGCGGAACGGGAGTGATTGTCTTGAACAAAGTCAAAATCGATCCCCATATTGCGGAAGGTCTCCCTGTTCCATGACTCGAGGAAGAATCCTCGCGCATCACCGAAGACCTTCGGTTTGAGAAGGAACGCATCATGGATTTTGGTGGGTAACTTTTGCATCGATGTCCGAGCGATCTCTATTTCTTTCGACGCTTGAGCACACCTCGGAGATAGGTGCCGTAAGTGGATTTGCCTAGAGGTTCAAGGGAACGCTCAAAGCCAACCTCATCGAGGAAGCCCATCTGGAGACCGATCTCCTCAAGGCAAGCAATCCGAAGCCCCTGTCGGTTTTGGATGGCGCGGACAAAGTCTGCAGCCTCGAGGAGTGACTCGTGGGTTCCGGTATCCAGCCAGGCCGTGCCGCGGCCAAGCTTCTGCACCTGGAGGCGTCCAGCATCGAGATAAAGGCGATTCAGATCTGTGATCTCTAGTTCCCCACGCAGAGAGGGCTTCAAGCGGCGCGCCATATCGACGACGTCGGAACTGTAGAAATAGAGTCCAGGGACAGCATAGTTGCTCTTCGGATCAGAGGGCTTCTCCTCGAGGGAAATGGCTTTTCCAGAAGCATTGAACTCGACGACCCCATAAGCCGTGGGATCCGCCACTTCGTAGCCGAAAACAGTCGCCTGATCCTTTAGTGCATCGGCCTCCGCCAAGGTATCGGTGAAGTCGTGCCCGTAGAAGAGATTGTCCCCGAGCACCAGTGCGGCAGGTGCTCCAGCTAAAAACTCGGCACCGATCAAAAAGGCCTGCGCGAGCCCGTCGGGACTGGGCTGTTCGGCATACTCGAACTGCACTCCGTAACGTGAGCCGTCGCCGAGCAACCGCCGGAAGGAGGACAAATCATGGGGTGTCGAGATGATCAGGATCTCTCGGATTCCGGCCAGCATGAGGACCGAGATTGGATAGTAGATCATCGGCTTGTCGTAGACCGGCATGAGTTGCTTGCTCACCGCCATGGTGAGGGGATGAAGACGAGAACCGGAACCTCCGGCGAGGACAATGCCTTTACGTGATTTCATGGAAAAAGGTTTTTAGTAATTGAGATTATAGGGTTTTGGAAAAAGAAACTTTAGAAAGCAAAACTGTCAGATGCTCCCGAAGACGGGTGGAATTTCACGCATCAGCGAACGAAGGCTATAACCTTCCGATCTCAATTGTTCATCAAGTTGATCGTCAGGAAGGGATGATTCCAAAATCCGCTCCACCAAGGATCGTTTACTACGGAACCTTTCGGCATATGGGTGCTCTGGATCCAACCAGTGGGCTAGCAAACGCGACCGGACCGCAGAGTTCCAGAGCATGCGCCCGTATTGCAATCGAGCAATATCCTGATAGTTGGGATAGTTGCCCCAAATACTCATAACAGCTTCCTTGCCCACTCAGCATGGGCTTTGTCTCGAGGCTCCCCTCTTTTAAGTTTTGGGATGAGCAGATCGTCTACGGAAGGCACGATGACCTCCAAGAGGCCATAAGCTTTCAGCTGCGCTCTGGATTTCCAATCAGCTGGCATCTCTGCAAGAACGGCTGTCGGCATGAGATTGACGTGCCAGCCATGGGTCTTCTCAAACTCACTACCGATCATGGCCTCGTAACCGAGCAAAGCTACTTGCTCGCTTTCGGTGACTGGATCAACATCCATGCTGTTCTCAGGAAGTGGCAGCTCGAGTTTGCGCTGTGCGGCGTGCCAAAGGAGCGCTCCCGAACCGATCAGCACCATGCTTCCAGAATCCGTAAGCTGGCTTCCCCATTCAACGAGCCAGCTTTCGATCTGGCTTGGGTTTTTTAGCTCGCGAAGAGGCATAAAAGTGAGAAAGAGATGAGGTGTTAGTTTATTGCCCTAAGCAGGGAGTAACAGGACTGATGACAGTTCTTGTGTTGTTGCTCTGGCCTAACAGTCTTCAGTCTAAACCCCTAGGTCGCCTGATACTGCTTGGCGACCCAGTCTTTGTAGGCGCCGGAAGTAATATTATGAACCCAATCTTGGTTGTCGAGGTACCACTGGACGGTCTTGCGGATGCCTGTCTCGAAGGTCTCGGCTGGCTTCCAGCCAAGCTCACGGTTGATCTTGGTGGCATCGATCGCATAGCGGCGATCATGACCAGGTCGATCGGTGACGTAGGTGATCTGCTCAAGATAGCTCTTTCCATCAGCACGAGGTGAAAGTTCATCAAGGATCGAGCAGAGCTTGTGAACCACGTCGAGGTTTGGTTTCTCATTCCAGCCACCGACATTATAGGTCTCGCCAACTCGACCAGCATCTAGAACTCGGCGTATCGCCGAGGCATGGTCCTTGACATACAGCCAGTCACGGACCTGTTGACCATCCCCATAAATGGGCAGCGGCTTGCCGGCCAAGGCATTATGTATGATCAAGGGGATTAACTTCTCAGGGAAGTGATAGGGACCGTAGTTGTTCGAGCAGTTGGTGGTCAGGACAGGCAAGCCGTAGGTGTGATGATAGGCTCGGACAAGGTGGTCCGACGCAGCCTTGCTGGCGGAGTAAGGACTGTTCGGCTCGTACTGCTTGGTTTCGGTGAATGCGGGATCAGTCGGTGATAGCGATCCGTAGACCTCATCAGTGGAGACGTGTAGGAAGCGGAAGGCCTTCTTGGCCTCCTCATTGAGTCCATTCCAGTAAGCACGGGTTGCCTCCAGAAGAGTGAAGGTGCCGACGATATTTGTCTGGATGAACTCGGTTGGCCCATGAATTGAGCGATCGACATGGGACTCGGCGGCAAAGTTGACGATGGCTCTTGGCTGATGCTCGGCCAAGAGCTTGGCTACCAGCGCCGCATCCCCGATATCACCATGGACGAAGATGTGTTGAGGGTTCCCCTCCAAGGAGCCAAGATTCTGAAGATTCCCAGCATACGTAAGCTTATCGAGGTTGACGACAGCGCCTTGTTCAAGCGCCAACCAATCGAGGACGAAGTTTGAGCCGATGAATCCGGCTCCTCCGGTGACAATAATCGAGTTACTCATCTAAAAGACTTTAGCGTTTTAAGGGGATGCTAATCATTTGCTTCCCAACCACCACTCCCGCCACTTCGCCGGAGCCAACTTAGAGGGGAGGTAGAACATAGCGGCGAGGGCCAGGATCCAGCTGAGCGCTCCCAAGGTCAGGCAAAGGGAGTACCAACTGGGCGCCTTGAACTGGAAAACCACTTCGTGGGATCCGGCAGGCACATAAGTTGCGAGCAGGGCGGCCTCAGCGCGGTGTACCTCGGCAGGTTTCCCATCCACGGTAACGGTCCAGTCAGGATGATAGGCCTCAGACACAACGAGCCAACCCGATGCTTCCGGAGGTAGCTGATAGGTCATGCGTTGATAATCATCCATTCGGTTGCCCGTGAGGGGCATGCGCGCAAAGGGCTGTCCCGCCTTGCCTTGATATTGGCCCAAGAGCTCGATCTGGTTCGGCCCCTTTGCCATTCCGGCAAAGCCTGGCACGGATTGATCCGGTCCCACTGTCTCCACCGTGGCGATGTTCTGATTGAGAAGTTGGAGCGCGGCAGGGGCCATTGCATAGCTGCCAAGTGGCAGGGAGACGAAATCATGCGCCAGAAAAGCGGGATAGAGGGTCGAATTGTTTGCCAGCACCGCAAAATAGCGGTTTTCGAAAACAACTGGGTAGACCGAGCGGAAAAAATCCTGCATCTGCTTTGGCGAGAAGGGATCCTCCTTATCTAGCAGGATGTAGGCCACTCCAGCGACATTCATGTAGCTCTTTAGCGAGTCACCACTGGCATTGCCAGCCGCCTCCAAATGACGCACCCACTTCAGCTGGAAGTGACGAAGGAGCGACTCTGAATCGACGGCTCGCCCTGCTTTCTCAGGCAGTGTAAGGTAGAAGTAGCGCCCACTGAGAGGATGGACACGTCCCTGAATGGGAGCTGTCTTGAGGAATGCGGCTGCCTGATCGTATTCAGTGAAGAGCTGAGGCTCCATACCGCGGGTCCAGTAAACGGAGTGTATCGGGTAAAGCTCCACCAGCATCAGCAGCCCGACGAGGATTGCCACGGGCTTGCGCCATCCATCGCTCACGACCTCCGTGAAGAGCATCCAGAAAGCCATCCCCACGGCTGCGGAGAGACAACAGAATCCTCCCACACTCCAGAAAGACTCAGGCGCACGGATATCTCCGAAGAGCGGTAAGAATTCCGCAATCTTGAAGACCGGCACCACCAAGACAGCCACCGTGATGAGCGCAGGCACTAGGGCGTTCTTGGGAAGTAGCTGAGATGCCGTTTTGTAGATCAGCCAGCCAATCCAGATCACGGAAAGCCAGAGGATCGGGATAGAAGTGTCAGGTAGTCCCTGGGAAGTCTTGAGCACATTGATGTGTCCGAGCAGAATGCCATCTGGGCCAGAGGCGAACCACGTTCCGACCAGCCAGCAAGCCGTTAGCACCAGGAACCAGCGACCCATTCTACTAGCCCGCCACTCGGCAAGGGAAGAGAGCGAGAGTGCCAGAGAAAGGGCCAGAAGCGGGATCAGTCCGATCTGGAACATTTGAGCATCACCCTGCAAATCAGGATTCCCCTTGGTCAGGATTCCCCAAAGATCGATCCAAAGGAGCGGCGTCTTGAAGGAATAGTGGTGCTTCCAACCATCGACCGGATCGAAGAGGAAACCTGCTGCGAATCCAAATTCTCTTGAGCCGGGAAGCAGAATAAGAATTGCAGTAAGAGCCGCCACCACCAAAGCAAACAAATACCCAATCAAAGCCTTGCGGATATTCGCCGGGTTTTGACGAAGTGCTTCCACTGTCCAAAGAATCAGAATCGGAGCGATGACTACGGCGATCTTCGTGTAACTCAATGCAAGGGCTGATGCAGATAGGCCGAGCCAGAAGACCTCTTGAGGAGTCGTCTCCTCAGCCAAGGCCAAAATTCCTCTCAGAATTAAGGGCACAAAAACGAAACAAAGACCTACCGTCCAATGCTCATAGATCCCGATTGCAACCTGAATGGAGGGCAACACCATGTACAGGAGAGCTGCAAACCAAGACATGGAATCGGATGCACCCAGCTTCTTCATCAGAAGCCACATGCCAATAGCGCATGCGGGAATGAAGCAGAGAATAAGCAGTTTCAGTGTGACGAATGACCCGAGGACTCCACCCAGCAGGTGTTCAAAAACGCTGGTGAGAAAGGTCGCTATGGCTCCCGTACTGTAAACCATGCTGCTATGGCCTAAGAGATAGTTGGGAGTCCAGGCAGCACCATTCGCTCGGAACATATCCCATAGCTTCCCAGTATCACCGAAGAGCTCTTCTCGGCTCGGAGATTCAAAAATCCAACCGATCGAAATGATCAGAAGGAAGAGAATGCCAACCCAAAAGGGCCATGAAAGACGGGGGGTATTGTGCTTTTCGGAAACGGAATGAGCCATAGAAGGATAAAGGTTTTAGAAGTTGATTCGCTCTTTTTCAACAACCAACGGCCGATTAAGCACTTGGGTATGAATGGCTCCGATGTATTCGCCAAGGATCCCGATGAAGAACAACTGCACCGAGGCGAAAAAGAATAAGCCGATCACCAGCGGCGCCGTACCCACCGGCAGGCTATACCAGAAAACCAGCTTGTAGACGAAGTAGATCAGCGCAACTAACAGGCTGAGCAGTGCCATCAGGAATCCTAACATGGCTGCCAGACGCAATGGTACCTTGGAATGGCTGGTGATCCCAAGCATTGCGAGATCATAAAGAGTGAAGAAGTTGTTTTTAGTTATTCCCCTCTTCCGAAGGGGCTGCCGATAAGGAATCTCCTTGATGGGTAGTCCAATCTCCGAAATTTGCCCTCGGAAGTAGGGGTAAGGGTCTGCGACTTTGCGGCAATAATCGACAATGACCCGATCATACAAACCGAACCCGGTAAAATTCTGGATCAATTTTGTCTCTGATAACTTTCCAATCAATCCATAATAAGCACGCCTAATAGCAAAGAAAATCGGCGACTCCTCACTCGACTCCTTGACGCAGACAACGGCCTTCGCACCCCTCTTCCATTCCTCAATGAGCCGAGGAATCATCTCTGGTGGATCCTGCAAATCTGATGCAATACAAATGGCAGCATCGCCAGTTGCCTGTAATAATGCATAATATCCCGAGCGGATATGCCCGAAATTACGCGCATTGAAAATTGCTTTGATCCTAGAATCTTTGCAAGCGAGCGATCTGATGATTTCCCGGGTTGTGTCTGTGGAATTATTATCGATGAGTATCACTTCATAGTTTTCAATTCCTGCTTTGCTAAGTGCTGCGCATGTTCTCTCGCACAGTTCTTGAATATTCCCTTCCTCATTGTAGCAACCGGACACTACGCTTATTTCGGGGTTTGTTTTCATGAGCCGTCTTAAACTACTTAGAGAGCCTCCGATTTCTAAAGTTTCTTAACACAACCTTATGAAGCGGGTAAATTAATGATGGATGGATGCGCTCCAAAAGATACAGTATTTTTGCATACCAAGGAAAAACAATCATCCCATTATTTTTTATCATTCCCGAGATGATTTTTTGAGCTGCAGCATCTGCAGTTAAGGCAGAAAGAGCCGAGTCTTTGAAAACCTCCTCCTTTGGCGCATTGATGACGGATCCAGAATCAAATATGTTGGTTTTGATATTCCCAGGACACGCTACCATCACCTCAATTCCCAGACTCCGACCTTCCTCTCTTAATGCCTTAGATAAGCCAACTACTCCGTGTTTCGATGCCGAGTAGGCAGTATACAGCGGACTACTCAGGATCCCGCACATGGAGGAAACATTGACTATCTTACCATAGCCTTGTTTGGCCATAATTCTGTAGGCCGCAAGAGCGCCACCCGCAACTCCCATGAGGTTGATATCAATTGTTTTTCTGAAAAGATCAATGTCCATGTCGCGAGCGTCTCCAGCCACAAGGATGGCCGCATTATTGATCATGACATCTAGCGATCCCTTGCTTTTGGAAATATCCCCCAAGAGACGTTCGATGTTTCGCAAGTCGGCTACATTAGCCTCATAAAAGGAAGGTGCGTTTTTCACACCCTCAGCAACTAGCGACTTGATAAGTTGCTCAGCTTGCGTTTTATCAATATCTATTATTATTACGTCTGCACCTGATCTGGCAGAAATTGTAACTAAGGCGGCTCCCAATCCTCCTCCCCCACCCGTAACAACAACTACTTTCCCGTTAAGATATTGTAGATTTTCTTCCATGAAAGTTGTTTGCAATATCAAAGCAGAAAAGTTATGAGCCGTATAGCGTGTGGATCTTTTTGTTCAATTTTAGATCCCACTCTATGTGCTTTTTAATTTCTTCCTCTGCAACCTGTGACGATATGAGAATCTCAGCATCAATGTTTTCACACTCGTCAGGGTGAAGAATCGGTTTGTTATTAATTTTCTTCCCCTGATAATTTTTATTTGAGTCAATAAATGCTATGATATTTGCCTCTGCCAATGAACTTGTTTTTAGAAGTCTTAAGGTGTGTGTTCCTGATGCCCAAACAAGCAAGGGTGTTTTTGCCTCAACAAGATCATGGATCTTTTTATTAATTTTAATTTCCAGTTTTTTTGAATTATCGATGTATTGAGTAATCCCGTCGCGGGTCTCAAAATCATATGTTATGTTTTCACTTTCTGCAACGTCGTTGCAAATTGAAAATAAACCCATTATGACGGGTTCTATTGAATTGGGTCCAAGTTTGCGATCGTATCTTTCAATGAATGATTTTTTGAACCCATTTGTTAACATCAGATTAGTAAGCGATATTGGGGCAAAGAAATTGATGTGCTCCATGCTGAAATATTGAAAGGGGGCGCCGAAATGTTTGTGATAACAACTTGCATCCGGAACGGCTAAAAATAGCCTGCCATCTTTTTTAAGAATTGATTTGAGAGATGCAATCGAGCCATCAAGATCACGTAGGTGCTCTAACACACCTGTCATGATAACAATGTCGTATTTCTCATTTACTCGTGACAACTGGTTGATTGTGGAGTGATGCATTTCCAGTCCATGCAGCTCTCTTCCTATTCTGCAGCACTCTTCCGAGGGATCAAAACCGGTCAGTTTATTGAATCCCCGTTTTTTAAACTCCGAAAGTAATGCTCCGGTAGCACATCCCACATCTGCTATTGAGCTGTTTAAGCTGATGTTTTTGAATAAAAGGTCAACTATCTGTCGATAAATATCAGCGTCTTCGCTCGTGACATTTCCTCCACGATGACCCTCTTCATACTTCGACATGGCGGAGTAATATTTGTCAAATTCCTCCTGACCAGGGATATCGTCCGCAAATGCCATGCCGCAATGTTCACACAAAACCAGTTTATATCCCCGCAGCAGACTCCCTGCCGAGAATGATTCGAAAGATTGAATGAATGACTCCTTTTTTGCAGTGGAGTCACAAACCGGACAGTCGCGTGATTTATAATTATCTTTTTTCAAAATAAAAAATTTAAATAAATCTTTTGCAATCAGCAGCGTAAAGGACCAAGTCCCACCCGTCTGAAAGATGCTGTGCGAAGCGAAACTTGTAATCGGGATTTAATGCTTTGATGGTAAGTGGAATTTCCCAGATATCGCTTTGTTTGTGATAGGAACAAATTGCAAGTGTTGGCATTTTTTCTGCAATTATTTGGGCCGCTCCTTTCAATGCCGGAATTTCGAATCCCTCGAGATCTAATTTTATAAATGTAGGCAAACTACCTTTAAAATCAATATCATCGAGTTTTTTGCATTTTACCAAGATGCCATTCTCACTTACTCGAGATGATATTCCTGAGAGCTCTATGTAAATATCATCTTCTTTATCACCCAGTGCGAACGGAAATGTTTGAACTGCACCCTTTTTTTTGTCCAAACACTCAGTAAATTCTTCTAACTTTGGGAAGTTGTGAGGGTCAGGTTCGAAGCATAATACTTTAGAAAAACCTTCCTTTCCAAATCCTTCCACAAAGCTTTTTATGGTGTCGCCAGTATATGCACCCCCATCAACTAATACTTCCTCTCGGTTGCTCTTCAGAAGTTTTTCGTTGAAATAAATGGTTTCCGCTACTGGTGTTGGCAGGATATCGAAATTGAGAGTCAGCCTCCATTCTATATGATCAACATAGAGTTTTCTTGATCTGTCATCATCCAACAGATCGAAAGCTTTTAAAATCTTATCTCTGGCTGATTGTATTTTTGATGGTAAATCCAGAGCATAGTATGGAAGTAACCCCTCAGGATATTTCCATGCAAATAGACCAAAATGTGCAATTCTTTTAAATCCTAAAGCCTTTAATGGAGCGATTCTCTGACTCATGAGTTCGCTTGCCTCTCCGCAATGAATTCCAATCACAATGACAACGTCATCGCCAAATTTGCAAAAAGCATCAGTTGGACTAAATACACGAGTTCCTTCAACTTCTTTGCCTTGTAAATATTTATTATTATCGATAAAACCCAGTACGTTATAGCCGTTTCTTTTAAGGCCAATTAGAGCTCTTTTACCAACATTGCCCGCACCGAATATTAATGTATTACGCGTGGTTTCAGCAATGGAGTCAAATGCTGTTTTTTCTCTGTTAGTGATCGATTCTATTGACTCATCAAGCAGATGATGCAGCTTTTTGATTGGGCTGTTTTTATCTATTGATTGCATAGTGTCTTTTGTGGATTACCAGCAACTCCTTCCTCCGTCGACGACCAGATTCTGTCCGTTCATGTAGGATGAGGCGTCAGAGCAAAGGAAAAGCAGTGCTCCCTGATATTCATCAGGACGGGCCATTCTCCCCATAGGAATCAATCGGGAAAGATTTTCCACAAACCCCTCGGGTTGGCCATTCTCGACACCGCCTGGTGAGAGGGCATTGCAACGGACTCCCTGGTCGCACCAGTAGGTAGCGAGATACCTGGTCAGGCCGATCAACCCCGACTTCACCACGGAATAGGTCACCGGTTTGACAGGTTGCTCATTTTCTAGGACTCCCTCCCTGCGATAGAGGCGCTGATCCGGTGCGATGACAGCAAGATCCGAGGCAATGTTGATGATGACTCCACCTCCCTGCTCGGCCATCAGGGCCCCTATGGTCCGGGCGCAGAGAAAGGCTCCCTTCAACCCCACGTTAAGGTCGTCTTCCCATTGTGTAAGAGGGAAATTCTCCAATCGTGAAAATTCAACTCCCGAGGAACTCTCCATCTTGGGATTGTTCGCGGCATTATTGATCAGGATGTCGATCCGACCATACCGGGAAAATAACTCCTTGGTTGCATCCCTAACGCTCTGCTCGGAAGTAATGTCTACTTTCTGAATGGACGCCCGAGCACCAAATGCGGATTTGAGGCTTCCTTCATCCAATCCGGGAGAATTGATCACGCAATCCCAAAGCACGGGGATCCCCCCGGCGGAGGCAATGGCGGCAGCATGCTGCCGCCCCAGAAGGCCGCCGCCCCCGGTAATGACTGCCACCCTGTCGGTTAGATCAAACGGAGATTGACTCATCAGAGGTTCACGGGTTGGCGGGTTCGCAGGGATTCCTTGGCTGCATGAGCCATCCTCAAACTTTGCGCCCCATCATGGACAGAGACAAGCGGCTTCTCCTCTCCACGGATACATGCCAAGAAGTGAGTCATCTCGTCCAGAAAGAGTTGGTTGCGAGGAAAATCGGTGTGCGCTTCGCTACGGACAAGTTCTCCAGCTTGATACTGCTTCAGCGTCAAGGCACGGAAATCCACTTCTAGCTTCCCTTCGTCTCCGATGATGCGCAACCCCCGGGATGGCGGCCGCTGGATATAATCCTGATGAAGATGGACCGGGATCTCGCGCCCATCGACCATAAACTCCATGAGAATGCTGGCTGTGTCCTCCACGTCAATTTCCAGAGAGCTGAGGTGACCTCCGACCGCAAAAAGACGCTTCGGCAACCCGAAGAAGGAGTAGAGGTAATCCATCTCGTGGATCTGGGAGAGGATCACTCCGCCTCCTTGATCGCTTCGGGAGGCATACATTTGGCGGTAATCCTCGTAGGGATGCCATCCCGGAAGATATTCCCCGACCTCGGCACTCACGGATATGATCCGACCGAGCACCTTGGTCTCAAGGATCTCCCGCACGGACTTGATCAGGGGATGAAAACGCAACTGATAGGCAACCAAGCCGATCTTCCCCTTGGCCTCCATCAAGGAGGCCAAGGCTTCTGTGCCCTCCAAGTCATGCGAGAGCGGTTTCTCGATTAACAGGTGGCAACCTGCTTCAGCCGCCTTCATGGCACAGGGGATATGAAGATTGCTGGGGTTGCAGATGAAGGCTGCATCAGGACCCCATGCCAGGGCCTCATCCAGATTATCAAAACTTGTGACCCTGTACTTCTCCTCCAGGGATTCGTTTTCCGAAACCTGAAGTTGGTCCGTGAGAACGATCTGCTGACGGCGCGTCCTGAAGGCAGCAACCTGCAAATCCTCGCCAACCAAGGCACGGAGGTTCCTGAGATGTCTCTGCCCGATGCCGCCAAGTCCTATGAACAGGGCTTTCATGGCGTCACCTCCGGATCCTTAAACAGGATCTTTTCGACATTCTCACGAACCGATCTGATCCACACCAACTCGTTTCCCTCACGCTCTCTGGCTACCTGCAGAATGACATCGTCTTCATATCCCACGGCATCGAGGGCGGTGCGAAGTGACTTGAAATCTGCATTCCCGGTTCCGAGAGGAACGGTGCCGCCGCCTCTCACACGATCCTTGATATGCAGGCTACCAATCCTGGAGCCATAGGCCTTGAATTCCTCTTTGACGTCGTAACCGTGGGAAGCGCTGTTGCCAGAGTCGTAGTTCACTTTGAAAACGGACTCAGGTAGTCGCTCGATCAAATTAGCAAATCGTTCGGGAGGAAGATCCGTCTCCAAATGAAGCTCGATACCTAGACATTCGGCCTCAGAGGTGAACGGGTTAAGCAAATCAATCAGCGCATCCTCCGCACGGTAGTCTCCCAGTCGCGAGGCATCAACAAAGGGCAGAATGATTCTTTTGATACCAGCCAGATGACATCGACCCAGCAGCCAACTGAGTTTCCTACCACCCTCTTCGGGATTAGCCAACAAAGGGCGATCCATGAAGTAATCGGCACAGAGGGAACGTACGGTGATCCCATGCTTTAAGGAGAGTTCTTTGAGTTCCGCTATGCCTTCATCACTTCCGAGTGGGTTTTTATCCTCTCCATAGACCTCGTAGATCCACTCGATCAGCTTGAGACCCGCCCTTTCGGCAAGGGGAAACTCATTCCTCCATTGTTCGGCGGGAAAGCGCTGGATCTTCTCATCGATCTTGGGCAACAACCGACCCTGCATGATGCCGATGGGTAGAATAGCAGCCATGGTTTGCAGGATTACTCCTCGGGAAGTGGAGGAACGATCATGTTTGCCATGAACTCTTCGCGATCAAGGAAGGGCCAGAGATCCTCGAGAGGCTTGGAGTAGAGCGAACCATCTTTGCGCTGGCCGGAAGCAGTGCTTGGAACTCGCGGTTCCTCGGGTTGGCAACAGACCTCGCAAACAATGGGACCGGGAGTATCTAGCACCTTGCGAACATCCTCGCGGAGGCGGGATTGGTCTGAGATCCGATAAGTAGGCAACCCGTATGCTGCAGCTACCTTAGTAATATCGGGCAGCTTCATGCCTGTCTTGGCATCAGCAGCGGTGACGCGCCCAAACCAGCGCTTCTGAGAAGTCCTGATGGAAGAATATCCCTCATTGCTCAGGATGAAGAGTTTGATCGGAAGTCCTAGATTCTCGACGGTTGCCAACTCTTGGATATTCATCTGGATACCACCATCGCCATCAACACAGATCGTTTCGCGACGACCAGCTCCGATACAGGCCCCGATGGCTGCAGGAAGTCCATAGCCCATCGAGCCAAGTGCCGTGGTGTGAAAGAGGCGCTGCCCTTTTTTCAGCCTTAAGACATGTTGAAAAATTTCTATCCCGGCTCCGGAACTGCCCGAGACAATAAGTTCATTCTCCTTGAGTTCCTCGGAAAGGATATCGCCAAGGTTGTAGACGCTGACAAGTTCGTCAGGCTTCCTCATCGAGTCCTCAACGATGGGCCACGATTTTTTCCAAGTGCGGCAACGCTCCCACCATGCAGCGCGATCATTTTTATCAACCATTGCCGCCTCTTTCAAAAACTCTATTAGAAAATCGCCGGCATCAGCTTGAATCGATACCTCGGTGTAGGAGGCAAGTTTCCTGAGTTCAGCAGGATCAATATCCACCATGACTTTCTTGGCTCCTCGGGCCAGATGCTGTGGTGCATAGGCGGTTAGCGTCATGTCGAGGCGTGATCCTATGACAAGGAGAAGGTCACAGTTCTGAAGGGCGAAATTCACCCCGCGGGGCGCGACCGTACCTGGCTTGCCGATATAAAGAGGATCATCGTAGTTAAAGAGATCCACCGCCAACCAGGTCGCGAGAACCGGGATCTGAAGGAGGTCGATCAGTTTACGAAATTCTCCCTCGGCATGAGCCAGTCTGATCCCGTTACCTGTCAGGATAAGCGGTCTCTCAGACTTATTTAGCAACTCGATTGTCCTTCGAACCTTTTTAGTAAGATCAGATGGTTCGAATTTAGGAGGCGGGGTAAAGGGTTCCAGTTTTTCCGGATCAATTGTGGCAGCCTGAATATCAAGTGGAATATCCACCCAGACAGGCCCAGGGCGGCCATGAAGGGCTTCAAAGACAGCCTTTTCAAGGATCATGCGGATATTTTCAGGATCCATGACCGTCACCGCGTATTTGGTGATCGGGGAAACGATTGAAACGATATCAACCTCCTGAAGACCGACCTGACGCACCCCAGAGTCTCCTTTGAGATCGGGGCGCTTTGCCTGTCCCGAGATAAAAATCACCGGAGTCGAATCCAACCAGGCTCCGGCAACGCCGGTGACGGTATTAGTCCCGCCCGGCCCAGTTGTCACCATGCATGCTCCAAGCCCCCTCACGGCCTTGGCATAGTTTTCGGCGGCAAAAGAACTGGCCTGCTCATGAAGATTACATATGAAGGAGATATCTCCCGTGGCGACCCTGGCACCCAAGGAGTCATTCAGATGCATGGCCCCTCCACCAGGGAGCATAAAGACATGCTTCACTCCTTGCCGGACAAGGAAATCAATCACGTAGTCGGAGAGTTTCATTTCAGAAGAAGTTGCTGTGAAAGGGCGATTATGCCTTGTCGTTGTATTGGGAAAGAAACTCTAACGCAGCCCAGAATCCAGCTCCATGGTCTTTGTGGCCCTGCCACACTTCAGGAATGAAGCTTGCATTGGCATAGGCTGTGATTTTTTTCCAAGTTTCCGGCCATCTGACGTCGCCGGTACCCATCAGGACCCCTTCTCCATTCACGCCGACCGCATCCGCCACATGCAGATGTGCAACATAGGGAAGAAGACCAGCCAAGGCATCCTGAAAATCGAGTCGGAAGTGTGTGCAGGTCATCTGGAGATGAGAAAGATCAATGCAATAGCGCAGTCTGAGCTCCTTGGCCTTGGCGATCAATTCGTCCGGCATCATGAAGATGTTCTGATGCCGCTGCCCTCCGAAGTGCCAAGGGAAGGGAGCCATATTCTGCGGAATCAGTTCCGTGTTACCAAAGTCAATTTCTTGGCATGATTTGACGAAGCGATCGTACAGTTCCTGTCGATGTGGGAGCGGAAACGGCTCATCCATGGAAAACCCACCTACATTTGCCACAATGAGTGCAGAATCAGCCCGAGGGAAGAAACGCCGGATGGCCTCGGTGGCCTCCACGACTCTTCTGATATTCTCAATGGAGCGCGCGCGGTAGGCAAGGTCATCGGATGACAGGTCCAGCAGTTCGCTGTTCTCAAACAACTCGGGTGCATGCACAACCAATCGGCGGCACGGCACTTCACTCAAGTAATCCGAGGGCTTGAGTGAAAGATCACGATAGGACAAGTGAAACTCGTAGAGATCAGGTTCGATGGCGTCGCGGTATTGAGCGAAATCATGATACCGGACCGGCACCCCCCACAGGACAGGGAAACTAAATTCAAGTCGGCCGACCTGCTCCTCGGTAAGATCACTCTCAAAGAAAAAGTCACCGGCTCGCATGTCGCGTCGCGCCTTGCGCCCAAGCAAATCGGGCAAACGGTAGGGGGCAAGACCTTGCCCGGGACTGGCCACGCGAAGATTCTCCAGCGTCAGGGTGTCATCACGCCGGATGGGGACGGATGCAATTACGCTCTTGGAGAGATTTTCACGATTTAACAGTTCACCCTGGCTGGGCTGTCGCCCCGGACCACTCCAAGGAAGAGCTCTTTCCACCTGGCGAATACCGTCGACCATCGACTTGAATTCACCCGGTTCGAGACTCGCAGGATGATCCGGTCCTTCCATGTCACGGTCGAGTGTGATATGGCGCTCCACCACCTTGGCACCGAGCGCAACCGCGGCGATCGTGATCGCTATACCACGTTCATGGCCGGAGTAACCGACCACAGGACTCAACTCCTGAAGTCGCTTGATATAGCCTAGATGGATGTCGTGTTCGGGAGCGGGGTAGGCGCTGTTGCAATGCAGAATCGCAAAAGGAACCCCGAGACTACTCACCAGTGAGCAAGCAGCCTCGATCTCATGCTCATAGGACATTCCGGTCGAGAGGATCAGTGGCTTCCCAAGAGAGGCAGCCTTACGGATCAGGAAGGGGTTGAAGAGGTCTGCAGAAGCAAGCTTCAGTGCCTGCACATCGAGACCGGCAAGGACATCGACACTTGGTTCGTCCCAAGGCGTGCACATGTAGAGCACACCTTTTTCGGAGCAGTACCCCCGCAGTTCCCTATGCTCGTCGAGGGTGAGTTCTACCTTGTTGAGAAGATCCTGAATGTACTCCACCCCAAGATCCTCTGAACCCTCAGACTCAGGGGCCTGACGATATAACGCCTGACGGTTACGAAGCTGGAATTTGACGCAATCGGCTCCGGCCTCGATCGAGAGGTCCACCAATTTTTTGGCAAGCTCCAGACTGCCGTTATGGTTGTTACCTATCTCGGCAATGATGAAAGTGCGAAGACCTCCGACTTCGAAATCGCCAATACGGAAAATTGATTGATTGCTCACAATATTTTGGTCCTCCATGACGTCACTCCCTCTCGATCGAAGCGCAGCGAACTGATCTTGCATCCCCTCTCCTTCAGACGGGCTGTGACCTCGGCGCGGTTGCGGGGGAGGACAAAGAAGAGGAAAAATCCGCCGCCGCCGGCCCCCAGCAGTTTCCCTCCCAGGGCACCCGCGTCCCGGGCAGCGGCGTAGATGTCATCAATATGCGTGTCGCTGATTGCGCTGGAGAGACTATGTTTGAGCATCCAGGTATCGTGCAGGGCCTCGCCGAATGCCCTGAGGTCTCCGCGGATCAGGAACTTATGCATCTTCGAGGAGAGATCCACCATGCGTTCGATCTGGATATGTTTTTCAGCCTGGCTGGATTCACGTCGCTGGATCTCGTGAAGCTCACCGGAGTGATGCTTGATGCCCGTGTCGCAGAGCATGAGGCACTCTTCAAGTTCGTTCAGGATGTCAGACTGGATACGCAAGGAATGGACTAGGTTCCGTGATCCATCGAACTCGATGAGGTTGAAACCCCCGAATGCGGAGGCGTACTGATCCTGCCATCCCCCCTCGATACCAAAGCAAAGTCTCTCGGCGTGGAAAGCCAACTCCGCCACCTCGTAGGTCGACCATTTATCGAGTCGCAGTTCATTGAAGGCCGACACCACGCTGATGGCAACGGCAGAGGAACCGCCTAAGCCGGACCCGACAGGAAAGTCGGAGTGAACGTAAAGCTCGAATCCGTAATCGGGCCTGATGACAGCCACGACTGAGGAGAGGAGGCCCCTATTCCTGCTTTCGAGCAGTTCGCGTAACGAGTCGTAGCATTCCTCGCGGTCGATATCGTGGGAAATGATCCTGATCCTAGGATCCTTTGACGGAATCAACGTGGCGTGAGCGTACAGAGAGATCGTGGTGTGAAGGACTGCACCCTTGTGCTCCATGAAGTAGTACGTGAGGTCTGATCCGCCGCCGGAAAAGCTTACCCTCACTGGAGCGCGCGCTCGTGCAAGCACCACCCCCTCGTCGGCGGGGGGGAAATAATCAGGTGTCACGAAATCGATCAGGATTCCCGAGTCGTCGAGTACGGGGAGGGCCTTAAACCCTAAATCAAAGAGCTTGAGGATCTCCTCGCGTGAGGTCTTTCTGTCGACCCAGCGGAACTCGCGGTTGATGCACTCGGTGATCGGGGAATTAACCGATCCCCCGGCCATAAGGTATCTCCTGACGTCGCCGTTGGTCAGCGTGCCCAGAAGCTTCTTGGATTCGTCAATGACCAAAGCGATCTGCGGGACGCTTGCCTCAATAGCTTCGACGCCCCGGAGAACCTCTTGGTCATGATTGACCACTAAGTTGGAGAAATGACTCTTCAAGAAAAAGTATTTAAGCCTTTTTTTCTGATGGTGGCGAGACTTTCGGGTGTTCCGATGTCGATAAAATCACCGGAGTAACGGACTCCCTTGAGTTGTTCACTCTGAATCAAATGGGGCAAAATGTCTTTCTCCAAGGAACACGCCGTTATTGGAAAGCAGGTCAGATGATCCGTATGAAAATGATAGATTCCCATGCTGATACACCCTGGCCCGGAAACCCCCTTCTCTGTCATTTCCAGCACTCTGCCGGAGACATCGAGCCTTACGGCGCCGTATCGGGCACAATCCTCAACTTCCCTGACTATCAGGGATGGAGTTATAGCCTCACGGGCAAGTCGATATGCCTCTTCCGTGACATATGTGTCTGCGTTGAGGGCAATGAACTCCCCACGCATCTCCAAAACTTTCATTGCGTTTAGAATGGCTCCTCCTGTTCCCATCGGCTCCTGTTCCCTAAGGATTGTCGCCCTTTTTTTCACATCTTCCCCCAGCTCAGCCAAGGCCATTTCAACCTGCCCCGACTGGTAATGCGTGCAAAAAATCAATTCGTTGAATCCTGCGGTGCTAAGTCTATCCACCACAATGTGAAGAAATGGTTTACCATCCACTTCAGCGATAGCCTTTTGAGTTTCGCCAATCACATTACGAAGCCTGCTTCCAAAACCACCACATAGGATCACAGCTTTCATTCCGTTAACTTTTTCCAAGATGTTGTGGAAGCAATAGCGCGGGCCAATTCCATACGCACTTCCAACCCCAAAGCGCTGCAGGCTCTTTGAACACAAGGAACGTAGCGGGAGGGGGAGACATTTGGTGTAACGGACGATGTCTCAATTGGCTGAACTGACCCTCCAAGTTCAGAAGCTATCGTTTGAGCAAGTTGATAAATCGTTATCTCCCGGTCTGAGCCAACATTGTAGGGGTGGCATGTCTCTCCTCTGAAGAGAATTGTCCAGAGCCAGATAGCAAGATCAGCCGCGTAGAGATAGGAGCGGTAAGGGCTGCCATCCCTCACCCGAATCGGTTCGCCCTTCAGGGCATCTCGGATGAAGTTCCCTATGGCGAAATGGGCATCCAGTGGCAGATGCGGCCCGACAAAGGCGAAGCAGCGGGCGATCGACGTCTCCAGACCATGCTCCTTATGAACCATGGAGCAGAGGAGTTCCCCAACCCGCTTTCCCTCTCCATAGGCTGAGTTGGGATCCATTGGATCAGGCGCTCCACTGTAGGTCTCAGGCATGTGGGTCAACTCGGGTGGTTGCTTGCCGTAGACTGCTCCGGAACTGACAAAGAGGAAGCGCTTGGCTCCAGAGGCAACTGCGAAATCGAGCGTGCGTTTCGTCCCTCCAGTAATCGTATCAAACATCTCGCCTGGTGGAACCGGAGCGCTGGAGGTGGTACCCGCATGAATGACGTGCGAGAAAGACCCCTTGGGAAACTCGAAATTACGTACATCCCCCCGATGCAGGGTAATCGATGTCTCAGAGGCAAGATGGGGAACTTTGATGTAAAAGGACTCTGGATCACGGGAGAGGCCTACCAATTCTGCATCCAGCCTCAATTCTCTATTTGCGTAGGCAAAGGTCTCCAAAAGCCAAATTCCGAAGAAACCTGTGGCCCCAGTAATGAAAATCCTCTCCCCTCGGAGTTGCTCCCAAAGCGGCCGCGTGTGCGCGAGCACATGCTCCAGATCTTCCTTGGGGAGTGGGGGAAAAATCATTTGAAGGAATTGGAGAAGTTATCGCGCAAAGGCGCAGAGGCGCCAAGGGGTTAAGATTGGAAAAAGAGATTTCTGCAAGGCGATGTCAGTTGAGGTCTTCGGTAATTTAGTTGCTTTAGTTTATCCATCTCTGCGCCTTGGCGTCTCTGCGCGAGTATTTTCCTTTGTTTTTTTATTTCTTGAAGTAGCGGACTCCTTGGGTCCCCTCAAAATGAGAATCCTGCGTCCAGAGCATGGCATCATGGCGCCGAGCGGTGGCGTAGATGATGCTATCCGCCATTGGAAGAGAAAGTCTGGCGGCTTCAAGCGCCAAGGTAGCATCGAGTTCTACAATCTTTCCTAAGCTCATTAAACCGAATACCTGTGCAGCCATATCTTCCCCCCTCTCCCTCAGTACTTTTTTGTAAACCTCGTAGATGGAAATCGCCGGCACAATCAGATTGCCCGTATCCTCGATCGCCACGGCAAAAAGTTCTGCACGGTCGGTTCCAGCCAGATATTCAAGCCATGCAGAGGAGTCGACAACGTTCACAACCGGTCTTCCTCTCTCTCAATTGTCGGATCCATCCCCTTGAGGAATCCTCGCATCGACTTGGGGGAGCGCACTGGTATGAACTCCACACGATCTTCATGATTGAAAACATGAAGGCGCATTCCAGGCTCCAAGCCCATCCGCTTACGAATCTGCCGCGGGATCACTACTTGAAACTTGGGAGAAACGGTTACGGTGTTCATATCGATAGTTAAAATGTATTCCAATTTACGATCGATGCAAGATTTGGGTTTAATTCGTTTATCTCAGTGAACATCCTAGCTTGAGCTAGAGGTCTTCCATGGGGAGTAAAGGAGAAGGTATTTGAAGGAATTAGAGAAGTTATCGCGCAAAGACGCTGAGGCGCCAAAGGGTGACGATTGGAAAAAAGAATGCTTCAAGGCGCTTTCGGTTAAGATCTTCGGAAATTTAGTTCCATCGCTTTTTCCATCTCTGCGCCTTGGCGTCTCTGCGCGAGTAATTATTTTTTGAAATTAAAAGCTCCTCGCGAAGGCCCGGATCGTATCGATTTCATAATCCATCATCTCATTGCTGAGTCCGGGGAAGGTTCCCAAGAAAATCGCTTGATTCATGATTGCATCCGCACCAGTCATTTCCCCAACCACCCGGAATGAGTCAGGCCGGTCTTTACGGAGCTGAACAAAGACAGGTTGACGAAGGAGGTTCCCTCCAAAAAACATCCGGTTGCCAATTTTCTTCTCATCAAGATAACGGGCCAGATCAGTATGCTTGAATGCAGCGGAAGGCTTCACACGGAGCATGAACCCGAACCAGGAACAATCCGTACGGCAATCAGTGCCATCCCAGGAAAATCCATCGTCTAAACTCCAAGCAGTCGCATGGGTTGGCAGACTGAACTCGAAGACATCTCCCAAATCAGCAAGACCTGCGCGCAAATATTCCCAATTTGAGGATCTGGCTTTGATGAAGGAAGGAAGTTTCTTGAGTTGCTTGCGGCCGATTGCTGCCTGTGGGTCCAGGGGTTTCAAATTATAGCCAAGATGGCTGTAGGTGTATTTGTGGTCGTAGCCGGGAGGAAGTTCTCCAAGGTTCCAACCAAAGCGCTTGCCGCAGGTGTCATCCTTACCTGAGGGGCACCAGCAGTCGCGTCCCCAGTCACGGAAACTCTCGGCATAAGTCTTCAGTGGAGGACGGGATACGATGTTTACTGCTCCACCCTCACCCATGGTCAGGTGATGAGGAGGATAGAATGACTGAGTAGAGATATCGCCCCAAGTCCCGGTATAACGCGTGATATGAGTGCCACTTCCTGGAATACCGGGGGAGTTTTCGTTGATTCCAAGCGCCTTGGCTCTTTCAATCGGCATCGAATAGGTACAACCAAGTGCGTCGCAATTGTCCTCAACAAGCCAGAGATCGTATTTTTTGCAAAATTCGAGAACGACGGCTACGTCAAACGGATTTCCAAGTGCATGGGCGATCATGACAGCCTTCGTCTTCCCTTTGCTATAAGCGGACTCAAGTTGCTCTGCCCGGATGTTTCCAGTGGAGGGATCGTTGTCGATAAAGACAGGTACCGCGCCTAACTGAAGGATCGGGGCGACAGTCGTGGGAAATCCGGCCGCAACCGTGATCACCTCATCACCGGATTGGATCCGCTTGTGATCCGGAAGCTTGTGCGTGGTGAGAGTGGCCAAAGCAACTAGGTTGGCTGAGGAACCTGAGTTCACAAGCAACGAATATTTCACACCGAGGAAGGAGGCCAATTCCTTTTCGAAGGCTTCTCCCTCGGGACCAAGTGTGAGCCAGAAATCCAGCGTGCTCCCAACGGCCGCCTCAACCTCATCTTCAGTAAAGACGCGACCTGCGTACGGCACGGTCGTTTCACCGGGAACAAAGGCGGGGCGCCCAGTATCACATCCGGGGCGCTGGGCGGCATGGGCACGGGTGGAGTATTCCCGCGTCAGACGCAGGATCTCGGCTTTCAGTTCAGGGAGGGATTTGCTCATGAGGAATAATCGGTGATTTGGGAACGGGTAATTTCAAGCGGTGTGATGCTTGCATTATGAACCTGCTCGTACCACAAGACCGTCTTTGAAATTGTCTCTTCAAAGGCCCATTTAGGCTTCCAACCTAAAAGACGTTCGGCTTTTTCAATAGATAGATTCAAGAGAGTAGCCTCATGTAGGGCAGCAGGATCGCTCTGATCCCTCCATGATCCGGAGCGATTTTTTAAAATCTCCGACACCAAATCTGAAACGGTTCTATTGGAATCCGGCCCGGGTCCGAAGTTGAATGCTGTGGCGAGGGAGGGATTTTTCACGAGTAGGGATGCAAGCGTGAGATAGCCGGACAGGGGTTCCAGAACATGCTGCCAGGGGCGGACAGCCCTGGGATTGCGCACGAGTATTTCATTGCCGTTATTGAGTGCCCTCATCGCATCCGGGACAATACGATCCTCCGCCCAATCGCCGCCCCCGATGACATTGCCAGCGCGAGCGCTAGACAAATGAATGGGCCCCCTCTGGAAGTACGAACTCCGGTAGGCGGCCGTAGCAATCTCAGCCATCCCCTTACTGGAGCTGTAGGGATCATGACCTCCAAGCGAATCACTCTCCTCGTAGGCGCGGCCAGATTCGTGGTTCTCGTAGCACTTGTCCGTGGTGACGATGACTGCGGAACAGTTCATCGTGAGTCCACGGAGTGCCTCAAGCACATGAATCGTGCCCATGACGTTCGTCACATAGGTCTCGACGGGAATCGCATAGGAACGCCTCACCAGCGGTTGTGCCGCCATATGGATCACGAAATCCGGCCGGAAGGAGTGGATGGATTTGCGAACAGTCTCCGCATTCCGAATATCAGCGATCTCATGCTCTAGCCTGCCGGCCAATCCAAGCTGATCGAATAGCGCTGGTTTCGTATCAGGAGCCAATGCATATCCATGGACGATGGCTCCCAGATCAAGAAGCCACTCGGAGAGCCAAGATCCCTTGAATCCAGTGTGACCGGAAAGCCAAACCCTCTTCCCTTCAAATGACTGCCTTAAGTTCACGGCGTTATCTTTACCACGTTTTCCAAGAGGCTTTATCGTTTTGCCACAGCTCCTCGAGTAACTGTTTATCCCTGAGCGTATCCATGGGTTGCCAGAAGCCTCGATGCTGGTGAGCAAGGAGTTGTCCCTCAGCGGCCAGCGACTGAAGGGGTTCCCGTTCCCAGATCGTTGAATCTCCTTCGATAGCATCGAAAACCGAGGGCTCGAGCACAAAGAACCCTCCATTGATCCATCCTCCATCCCCCTCTGGCTTCTCGATGAAGCCTTTGACTTGGTGACCTTCGACATGGAGGGCCCCGAAGCGACCCGGAGGTTGCACAGCCGTCACCGTGGCCTTTTTGCCCGATTCCTTATGAGCGGCAATGGAAGCAGGGATATCGACGTCACCGACGCCATCTCCGTAGGTCATGCAAAAGGTCTCGTGGCCGACGTAGTTGGCGATGCGCTTGAGACGACCGCCAGTCATCGTGTTATCGCCAGTATCGACAATGGTGACGCGCCATGGCTCAGCGTGCTTCTCGTGAACCTCCATGGAGTTTTTTTCCATATCAAAGGTTACGTCGGACATATGCAGAAAATAATTAGCGAAGTACTCCTTGATCACATACCCCTTGTACCCGGCACAGATAATGAAATCGCGGATTCCGTGAGATGAATAAATCTTCATCACATGCCAGAGAACGGGCTTCCCTCCGATCTCAACCATAGGCTTGGGGCGGGAGGCTGTTTCCTCGCTGATGCGGGTGCCAAGACCTCCGGCTAGAATGACGCATTTCATTCGGAATCTACTACACTCCGGTATTCCCGAAGGGAAGCCTTGATGGGTTTTGACAATTCTACTCCAACAAAGAATCATGCACTACAAGTGACATTTTCAAACTCTAGCCAATTCCTAGCCCTTGATTGCCGGAAGCGTTAACAGCTTGTTACTAACTAGTACTACAAGATACCGAAATTTTCTGATAATCGGTTTTTTTATTGATTAACGGATCTTCTCGATTAATTTCCCTACATGCCTAAACGCCGCGACGGGATCATGACAGTCCGCATTCCCACGGACGAAAAAGACCTACTTCAAGCCATCGCAGACCATGCCGATGTCACTCTCAGTGATGTTGTCGTGCGCGCTGTCCGTGACTTCATCGAGACTCATCAGGGTTCCTTGAAGAAGGGTGCAGCCAAGCCAAAGGTTCGCCCTCTGGGTTTCTAGGACTTCTAAGCTCCAAAAGCTTCACTCAAAGAAAGCCGCGTGATAATCACGCGGTTTTTTTGTGCCCTGAGGTCTCTTGGCCTTAATGCTTCGCCGCAATGAAACAATGCCGCACTTTAGATCCAACGATTATGATCTAATGATAGCTCGTTGCATCCTGGCCCTTCCCCTAGGGATCGATCAAAAGACTCTATTCTAGAATCTCAAGGCCAACCTTCCTTCCATCCTTCTCGGCAGAGGCCCTGAGAAGTTCGCGAACTGCCTGGATGGTGCTTCCCCCCTTGCCTATCAAACGACCCACATCCGTTTGCCGCATGGAAAGAAGATAGGTGATCTTGTCACCCTCCTGACGGTGATTGATCATCACCTCGTCAGGGTATTCGACGAGTTGCTGCACCACGTAGCGCAGGAACTCGTCCATGAGAAATCAATTAGGCAGCAGGAGCTTCGGCGGAGGCTTTGCGGGCCTTCGTGATGAAGCTCTGAACCGTCTGCGAGGGACGGGCACCGACGCTGAGCCAATACTCGGCGCGATCGAGATCGATCTTGTAGTTTTCACCGGCCTGCTTCGGATCATAGTGACCGATGAGTTCGATGAATTTGCCGTCACGAGGGCAGCGCTGGTCGGCCACCGTGATGCGGTAGAAGGGATGGTTGCGGGCGCCTTCGCGGCGGAGTCGGATTGCTACTGCCATGGGAGTCGGTTCGGTAAGGGTTGGTTTGGAGAGAGGCCGGGCATTCCGCCGGAAGCGAAACGAGACATCATTTTTTTCATTTTTCCAGTGTTCTTGGCCAGTTTTTTCATCTGACCAAACCTCAGGAGTAGGTTGTTGACCTCGGTGACGGAATTTCCACTGCCGCGAGCGATTCGTTGGCGACGTCGCGCGTTGAGGATCTCGGGGCGCTTTCGTTCGCCGGGCGTCATGGATAGAATGATCGCCTCGACCCGCTGCAGTTCTTTTCCATTCACTGCGGGACTAGGGAGATTAGCCGCACCGGGGATCATGCCAAGCAGATTTTCTAGGGGGCCCATCCTTCGGATCATCCGTAACTGGCTGAGGAAGTCCTCCAGATCGAAGGAGGCGTTCTTTATTTTAGCCTCCAGTCGGGACATTTCCTCCACTTCGACCACCTCCGCGGCCTTCTCAACCAGACTCACGATATCCCCCATTCCAAGGATCCGACTGGCCAATCGATCAGGATGGAAGGGTTCGAATTGGTCCACCTTCTCACCAACGCCAGCGAACTTGATGGGCTGTCCGGTCACCGACCTCAGGGAAAGTGCGGCACCACCACGGGCATCACCGTCGAGTTTCGTGAGAATCAAGCCCGTCAGACCAAGGGCAGCATGAAATTTCTCCGCAACACTGACCGCCTGCTGGCCGGTGGCAGCATCGCAGACCAAGAGAATCTCCTGGGGACGAATCAGCTCCTTAAGCCGGACCAGCTCCTCTACCAACGAATCATCGATCTCCCGACGGCCTGCGGTATCGTAGATCTCGACGTTGCCCCCTTGGCTCTCGCACCAGCTCTGGGCGCGGCGAGCGACGGAGAGGACATCCTTTTCGGAAGGATCGGGACGGAAGACCGGGACCTCGATCTGCTCACCAAGTGTGGCGAGTTGGTCGATGGCGGCGGGTCGGACAAGATCGAGGGCAATCAGGAGGGGAGATCGTGCAGTCTCCCCTTTCATCGTGCTGAAGAGACCGGGATTCTTGAGCAGGCGGGCGAGCTTGGCTGAGGAGGTGGTCTTTCCCGCACCGTTCAGACCGACGATCAGGATGCGGGTCGGCTTGCCGAAGTTGATCGGTGCAGCGTCGCCACCGAGAAGCTCCGTCAGCTCGTCCTGAAAGATTTTGACGATCTGTTGGCCGGGGGTAACGCTCTTGAGGACCTCCTCCCCCATCGCGCGCTCCTTGACCTTGGCAATGAACTCCTTCGCCACCGCGAAGTGAACATCGGCATCAAGCAACGCCAACCGCACCTCACGCAGGGCGTCGGAGATATTCGACTCCGAGAGACGACCGTGACCGCGAAGGTTCTTGAAGGTTTGCTGAAGCTTATCGGAGAGGCTGGAAAACATTGGGTTAGGTAAAAGTGAAAGCTGCGTGCTTTGGAGGGTCCGATGAAGATGAATATGGAACTCAGGGAATCAAGAATCCATCACAGTTTTTGGGTTCCGCATACGATCCCTTGCAAAAAACTTCACTCCTATACCCTTGGAACCTCATTCCCTAATCAATCCCTAGGAGAGCAGATCCGGTTGGACGTCGGAGACACGATTCTTGGGCGCTGGCAGGCCAAGCTTGGCATAGGCCTTGGGCATCGCAACACGCCCCTGCGGAGTGCGGGAGAGATAACCCTGCATGATCAGGTAGGGTTCGTGCACATCCTCGAGGGTGCCGGCTTCTTCGCCGACAGCGACCGCCAGAGAATTCAGACCAACGGGACCTCCCCCGAATTTATGAATCAAGGCCTCGATGATCCTCAGATCCATCTCGTCGAATCCCTCGGCGTCGATGTCGAGCATCTCAAGCGCCCTAGAAGCAGAGTCTTTATTCACCACTCCCCCGGTGCGAACCTGGGCAAAATCGCGAACCCAGCGAAGGAGATTGTTGGCAATACGGGGTGTGCCGCGCGAGCGTCGCGCAACTTCCAGCGCTCCTTCCTCGTCGATCGTCATTCCAAGCAGTCCTCCGGTGCGCAAGACGATCTTCCGGAGTTCCTCGGCCTCGTAGTAATCGAGACGGCAGTTCATGCCAAATCGGGACCGCAGCGGCGAGCTGATCATGCCTGCCCGCGTTGTGGCACCGATCAGGGTGAAGCGCGCCAGATTGAGCCGAACACTCCGGGCATTCGGCCCCTGGTCGATCATGATGTCGACGCGGAAGTCCTCCATTGCCGGGTAGAGATACTCCTCGATGGCAGGTTGGAGACGATGGATCTCATCAATGAAAAGAACTCCACCACGCGGCATCGTCGTAAGAAGTCCGGCAAGATCGCCGGCCTTCTCGATCGTCGGGCCACTCGTGGTCCGCACCTCGGCGTCCATGGCATTGCCCAGAATGTAGGCGAGCGTTGTTTTCCCGAGTCCGGGAGGACCGCTTAGCAGGATGTGCTGGAGCGGTTCGTCGCGCTGACGGGCGGCCTCGACGAGGAGCATGAGACGCTCGATCGTCTTGGGCTGACCACAAAACTCCTCAAACATCGGAGGCCTGAGCGAAACATCGAACGGGGTGTCCGGGGTCTCGGGATCAATGGAGAAATCTTCGGGATTCATAAAGCACAATTAGGTGGAGAGAGATTCCTCGAAGGCGGCAAGGCCAGCCCGAACTCCCGCAGGATCGCGAAGGAGTGAGGTTCCAACAAGTGCTGCATGAAATCTCTCCCTCACCGTGGTAATATTGCCAGCATCCAAACCACTTTCGGCCACACGGATCGTCCCCTCCGGCAAGCGATCCACCAGATCAAAAGTGTCCAACCGGATGCTGAAGTCCTTGTCGGAGGATCCGGTGCCGTCAACGGCGGCGAATCCAGAGGATTCCACAGGGGCTTTGAACCGGCGGCTATTAATACCAACGATCAGCACACTCTTGGGTAGGGCTGCTACCTCATCCTCGTCATGCACCTCGAAGAGAGCCTCCATGCCGAGCTCGAGCGCCAATTCATAGAATCCCTTGAGCCGAGCCGCATCGAGAACGCTCGCCATCAGGAGAATCGCATCGGCACCAAAGGCCCGCGCTTCGCGGATCTGGTACTCGCTCACGATGAAATCCTTTCGCAGGACCGGCTTGGAGACGCGCCCTCGTATCTCTTGCAGTTGCTCCATGCTACCGCCGAAGTGGCGACTGTTGGTGAGTATGGAGAGAGCCCTCACCACAGGACTCTCCTCGTAAGCAGAGGGAGCCTCGACAATATTCTCCGCCCTCATGGCTCCGACACTCGGAGAGGCGGCCTTGATTTCCGCAATCAGTCCAAAGTTTTTCCCTAGAGCCTGTGGCAGGGAGCGCACTGGAGGTGCATCGGCGATCATTCCACGGAGGTCAGCATCAGATCGGAGTCGCTTCGCCTCGGCGATCTCATCCTGAACGTCGGCAAGAATTCGGTCGAGAATGGTGGGGGTGGAGTGAGCGGACATGAAGAAAAGGTGATGCGGACCTTCTTTCTAACCACTTACCCACTCTTACTCAAAGACTCTCTTATGAAGCCGCTAAGTTTGGAGATGAGGTCAAAAAAAGCTCTTTCCGGAAATCGATCCCTCCCGGAACATTCATCGATGATCGAACGAAGCGCCCGCTCCAACCTCGCCACGCCGCTCCATCCACGGGGCGTCGTGATGCTCGTGATCGTCGCTCTCTGCTATTACGCCTTTTACTGGAGGTGCGGCCTGATGCTCAGCGGAGAGGAAGGTGTTGCGGCTGTCGTGGCACAACGCCTGAATGCAGGCGAGCGCCCGATTGTGGATACATTTTTGGGATATAATCTCGGTTGGTTTTACCCCATTGCATGGCTTTTCAAGGTGGCTGGGCCAAATTATCTCGTTCTCAGAGCCTATTTTTTCTTTCTCGGGATCCTCTCCGGTCTGGCGGCTTACTTCACCATTAGCATGGTGACCCGGAGGAGTCTCCTCGCCTTCGCAGCAGGTCTTCTTGTTGTTCTCATGCCGGGAGTCATCGGAAGGAATTACATGGGTCTGCTTGGTAATCTCGGAATGCTTACCATCTTGGGAGTCTTTCTTATCCCTTCACAAAAAAGAGGGCACCGACTGCTCTGGATGACTGCCGCCGGAGTGTCGATCTCCCTCGCGTGGCTGATCAGAATTGATCTCGGTTTCTTTCAAACGATCCTCTTTCTGCTCACGGCGATTCTCTATCTTCTCAAGCCGGAATGGGGATTCGGAGGCCGACTGGCTCACTCCTCCTTGGCTCTCATGATCCTCATCGGATCATTTCTGGCCATCCACGGCCCCGTCTACTCGGACGCTCTTCGGAGGGGATTCGGAAAGCAACTCGCAGACCAGTACTGGATCTGGCCCTCCATGATCAATGGTGGAGCCCAACAAGTGATGGCTCAATGTGCGAAGGTTTTCCACCCCGCGCCTGCACCCGAGCCCATACCAGCACCTCATTCCTCGACCAAAACCAAAGCTCTCCCTGTCTCTGCCGCTGCCTCATCAACTGCAGGATCTGAGCCAGCAGCCACTTCAGCCTCCTACAGCGACACCAGCCTGAAGCGCCCTCCTCTGAGCGATATTCTCCATGCTCGCAAATTCAAGGATCGGATCTTCGCCCTCTTGATATACCTCCCGATTCCCGTCTCGCTACTTTTCACGGCATGGGGATTTTTGCTGGTTCTTCGCTCATGGGTTTCTAGAAATGTTGCCCACTGGCTCAGTAGTGGAGTTCTTCTAGTTTCCACAGGGAGCGCGCTTGTGCTCTTCCCCCAATACTTCTTCTGGCGACCCGACATGGTTCACTTGGCGGAGTTCATGGTTCCGTTCATGGTGGCTCTGGTTATCGGAATCTTCCTTGCGGTATCAACCTGGCGGAACTCCCCATGGTGGAAACGCCTCCTTCTTGCCGTAGTCTTGATTCCCGCAGCGGGCGATCTGGGACTTTATGCGATCAAGGGCTGGCAGACCGATGGAGCTGGCAGTATTGCCGCCTCACGGAAGCGACACCTTGAGTTCACGGCTCTCAATGGAGTCCACGTGAAACTGAATCCACTGGAACTCGGACGCAATACCATGCTGCGAGACACGATCCTCAGTCACTCCAAGCCGGGCGACTATGTCGTCTGCTATCCCTACTTCCCGATGGTCAACTTCATGACCGACCGCCCCTCCTACGAATACAATCTCTACGCCGACAACGCACTTCCCCCCGATCAGTTCTTCGCGCAGGCCAAGGCAAATATCGAGCGTCACCATCCGGCCGTGATCGTCATCGGCACCGGCAAGGTGAATGACACCGAATCATCCCGCTTTCCTAACTGGGCCTCACAGACCTATGCCTACATCAAGGAGCATTGCACCCTCGTTGCCTCGGATACTGAGGTCGAGATTTACACCCTCAATCCGGGATCACTTCCACCGCCTAGCGCGCCGCGGTAGCAAGAAGACGCTCGTACAGATCGAGCGAATGCTTCAGATCAAACCGACTCGCCAAGGCCACCGAGGCAACCCGTGCCTCCCTCAACGCGGTAGGATTCAGTAGAAAAGGTTTTAAAGCTCCAGCAAATCCTTCCGCTCCCTGGTCGAGATTAAAGAGACGTGCATTCGCATGCTCTCCCGACTCATAAGCCACATCCGCAAGGCCTCCGATCCGGCTTCCGACGATGGCCAGTCCATGAGCCAAGGCCTCCACGGCCACCATCGGCAATCCCTCGGAGAGTGATGGGATGAGCAGAACATCAGATTTCCCCATGGCCGCGCTAACTTCCTCGGCAGACGCCCATCCTTGAAAATCAATGCGATTTTCCAGGCCCAGTCGCGCAGCCTCTGACTTGACCTCGGAGAGGAGCGGCCCATCCCCGATCATCGTGCAGTGCCAGGAAAGATCCTTGAGAAGTCCCAAGGCCTGAACTGTAAGAAGGGGATGCTTCTGAACGCTCATCCGGCCCACCATCAGCAGTCGCGTTGGTTCATGGGTATCCAAGGCAGGAGGAGCTGGCAGCTCCATCCCATTGAGAATGATCTTTGGTGAAATCCCGTAGGCCTTCTCTGCAAGCCCGGCCACAAAACTACTGACCGCCGTCGTGCCTGCCGCACCTTTCCAGATCGGCACCGTGATGGGCTGGATCCATCGAAAAAGATCACCCGTCTGCTCGGGCACCCCTCCCGGAACATCCCCGAGATGGGCAGTCAGAATATAAGGGATTCCGGTTAGCTTGCTTACAACCCACGCAACGGCGCCAGTCGGCACAGCGAAGTGAGCATGAATCACATCCGGCTTCCATCGGAGCACTTCGGCAATGGCCGCGGGAATCGCCGTGAGAACCCAGAGTGCCATCTCTGGCACACTGCAAGTATCTTCACGCTTGCGGAAGGCTCGGAGTCGATGAATCTCCATTCCCTGCTCGATGGATTCCATAGGCAGATGAGGCATTCCCGCTGTCAACACCCGAACCTGATGTCCACGAGTTACGAGACCCGCACCCACTTTTGCCGCCAGCCTCCCACCACCTCCGCCAATCGGGGGGTGCTCGTAGTTGAGGATCAGGATTCTCATCGGGAAGTCGATTTCCTCCACTCCGCCAGAACATGCTGGCACCAGAGTAAGAGCCTCTCGTCACCCCGACCAGTCTGGTGGGAGCGCACGGCTTTCTCGACAAAAATACCGGTGCTACCCTTGCCAACTGGAATCTCCGGCGCAAGCGCCCCCTCACGGAACCATGGACCGAGGGGAGTGCCGAAACCCTTTTTTTTCCGATAGAGAATCGAGGCCGGAAGTAGGGGTTCGAACGCCTTCTTAAGAATCCACTTTGTAGTCCCACCGCGTAGCTTCACCGAGTGAGGCAGCTTGCGGGCAAAATCAACAACCTCAAGATCCAGAAATGGAGAACGCGCCTCGAGCCCATGAAGCATGCTGGCACGATCCACCTTGGCTAGGATGTCATCCTGCAAATAGAGGCGCGTGAAGAATTGAGAGGCCCGGTCGATCGGATTGGCTACAGAGCCAGCCGCCTCCCAGGCTTCGATGGCCTCGCTGAAGAGTTCCTCGGGCGATGTGTGATCGCCAAAATACTCGTCGATTTGCTTCGGCTCCAGCGGCCCCATCCAGACCGGCAGGTGAAATCGCTCCTCATAGGAGAGACCTCGGAGCATCCGCTTGATCTTGAAATCGAGACTGATATTGGCATGCGAGACTGGGAGGCGCGCGGCCAACATGCAGATCGCAGGATGGATGGCCCGGGGGACCAAGCGCATGTAGAGATCAGCCGCGTGGAGCGCCTTGAAGGGATCATAGCCGGCAAAGAGCTCATCGCCTCCATCCCCGCCGAGTGCCACGGTGACATGCCTGCGGGTAAAACCACAGAGTAGCCAGGTCGGGAGCAGGGATCCATCACCCATCGGCTCATCGAGGCGAGCCAAAAGACCCGGGATCAGCTCCCTGGCACGAGAGAGATCGAGCACCTCGGATTCATGGATCGATCCGATGAAGGCCGCAGCCTCCCGGGCAAAGGGAAGCTCATCGAAGCTTGGATCGGTGAACCCGATGCTGAAGGTGCGGAGTCTCCCCTTCGGTAGATGCCGGGCTGCAAGAGCGGCGATCGCCGAAGAATCAATACCTCCGCTCAGGAATACCCCGAGAGGCACATCGGCCATAAGACGGCGCTTCACGGCCCCATCCAGCTTCTCAAGCAACTCCTCGGCCCAACTATTACATTGTGCCTCCGTAGGATCTGCGGAGGAGGGCTCCAAGCGGAACTCCCACCATTTACGCGATACCCATTGACCACTTGTGAGATCTAATGAGCCACACCACCCTCCGGGGAGCTTTTCGATCCCCTCGATCACTGAGTGAGGTGCAGGGATATATCCGTAGGCAAAGTATTTTTTGAGAGCGATTAGCGACTCGTTTCTAGGGGATATCGGATGCCGCAGCAGGGCCGTCAACTCGGAGGCAAAGCCAAAGAGTCCGTCACGCTGAAACCAGTAGAGCGGTTTTTTGCCAAACCGGTCACGAGCGATGAAGAGTTTCCGATGAACCTTGTCGAAAATGGCAAAGGCGAACATTCCATTGAGCCTATCCAACATCCCCTCACCCCACTCGCGATACCCCTCCAGCAGAACCTCCGTGTCGGAGTGATCGCTCTGGAAGAGATATCCCTTGGACTGAAGCTGCGTACGAAGTTCGGCGTGGTTGTAGATCTCACCATTGAAGACGATCACAAGATCGCCATCCGTCGTGGCCATCGGTTGTGCCCCCCCCGAAAGATCGACAATCGAGAGCCGCCGATGGCCGAGATGGACTCCCCTCTCCTCATTGACGAAATATCCCTCGGCATCTGGGCCGCGGTGGGCAAGAGCCCGAGTCATTCGCTCCAGAATCTCCCTGTCACTATCATTCGTCCCACGGGGGGCAACGAATCCCGCGATCCCGCACATCAGCTGATCGGGAAATTCCTGGTCTGCTTCACCAGGTAGATCGACTTGTTCTGACTTTCATGGAAGGTGCGGGTAATCATCTCGGCCAGAAGGCCCAGCAAGACGCAGAGGATTCCCGTCATGAAGGAGAAGACCGTCATCATCGGAAGAGGTGTCGCCGTGAAGTAGTATCCCTTGAACCGCATCCAGAGTGTCAGGAAGGCGAAGACCGACGAGGCGACGAAGAAAATGAATCCCCAGAGACCGAAGAGGTACATCGGCTTCATCATGTACTTGTCCAGGAACTTCACCGTCACCAGATCCAGGATGACCTTCAGGACACGCTCGAGACCGTACTTCGAGTTGCCGGTGGTGCGAGCGAAATGATTCACCGGAATTTCAGTGATTCTGGCTCCATGCCACTTCGCGTAGATCGGGAGGAAGCGGTGCATCTCCCCATAGAGCCTCACATCCTTGACTACCTCAGCCCGATAGGCCTTCAGCGAGCATCCGAAGTCATGGAGCTTCACTCCGGAGAGCGCGGAGATGAGCTTGTTGGCGAGCATGCTGGGCAGGTTGCGCTGGAGCGCATTGTCCTGACGATCGCACCTCCATCCGGAGCAGACATCATAGCCCTCATCCAGTTTGGCCAACATTTTGGGGATGTCCTCGGGGTCGTTCTGATAATCCCCATCCATCGGGATGATTACCTCACCCGAGGCATGGTCAAAGCCAGCCATCATCGCCGCCGTCTGGCCGAAATTTCGCCGGAAGTGAACCACTTTGGCTTCAGGATGCTTCGCCGCCAGTCCATCCAGCATGGCGGCGCTGCCATCCGTACTGCCGTCATTGACGAAAATCACCTCGTAGGGCTGACCCATACGATCCATCACCTCCTTGATTTTGGCAAACAGCGCCTCGATCGCGCCGTGCTCGTTATAGATCGGTATGGTGATGGAAATCATGTCGGACTGTGAAGTATTCACAAAACCGCAACCCTTTTGCGAGGTCAAGGTTGGCGAGCGCCCTTGCCAGGCATTAGACTAGTCTCAACGCATGTCCGGAACCGCGTCCAACCTCCCAGCCTCCATTACTGTCTCTGGGGCCAGCCAACTGCATCGAAAGCTGCGTGAGGTCCCCCATAGGCCGGGCGTTTATGTGATCCGCGACCGCTTCGCAAAAATCATCTATGTGGGGAAGGCACGTGATCTGCGTCGCCGTCTCTCCAACTACTTCACCCCCTCCAGCAGGAACCGGGTCGACCTGAAAACCCGGGCCCTGATCGACAGCGCCAGCGACTACGAATGGCATATTGTCAAAAGTGATGCCGAGGCGGTTCTTTACGAGGGAAAGCTAATCAAAGAGTGGCGCCCGAAATACAACATCAGCTTCCGCGACGACAAACGCTTCATCATGGTCCGCGTTCAGATGGCCGATGCGATTCCTCGTTTTGAACTGGTACGGTTCCGCAAAGAGGATGGGGCCCGCTACTTCGGCCCATTTGCCAATGCGGGGGCACTTCGCACCTCGCTTCATGCCATGAAGAAACAGTTCGGCCTGCGCTCCTGCCGACCACTGGAGCCCACGGAGCGTGACTTCAAGCATTGCCTCGATCATGTGATTAAGAATTGCTCGGCACCCTGCGTCTCGAAGATCTCCCGGGAAGAGTACAAGATTCGCGTTGAGCAGGCCTGTGAGGTTCTGGAAGGAAAATCCCGGGAGATGACCGCCAGCATCGAGGCAGAAATGGAAAAGGCGGCCGAGAAGCTCGACTTCGAGAAGGCCGCATCACTTCGCAACCTCCTGAAGGATCTCCGCGAGACCAGCAAGCCGATGCGCCGTTTCACCCGCAAATCACTCCCAAACAGCATTAACCCCCAGGAGGATGTCATGGAACTCAGCGAGGCGCTCGGACTCGAGCGCCCTCCGCGCACCATGGAATGCTTCGATATTTCCAATATCTCCGACAACCACATCGTCGCCTCGATGGTTCGCTTTCGCGATGGTGTACCAGAGCGAGAAAGCTACCGCCGCTACCGCATCACCTCCACCAAGGGGCAGAATGACTTTGCCAGTATGGCCGAGGTGATCCGACGTCGCTACAAGCGCCTCCTCCAAGACGCGGTGAAGGCATCTCCGGAACTCGCCGACTCGCAGGAAATCCCGGCCGAGGCACTGGATCGAGTGGCGCGTGCCAGCAAGGAAGGAAGCTCACTACCGGACCTCATCATCGTCGATGGAGGCAAGGGACAGCTCGGCATGGCCTGCCGGGAACTACAGTCCCTCGGACTCCACGATCAGCCGGTGATCGGACTCGCCAAGGAATTCGAAGAGATCTATCGACCAGGAGAGTCAAATCCGCTCCGCCTCAATAAGGACGCGGGAGCCCTGAAACTGCTGCAACGCATCCGTGACGAGGCCCATAGGGTAGCCAATGGCTACAATGAGCTTCTCCTGCGACGCCGCATCTCCGAAAGTGCCCTGGATGAAATTCCGGGTGTCAGTGAAGCCAAGAAAAAGGCTCTTCTCACCCGCTTCGGCAGCATCTCCCGGATCAAGAAAACTAAGCCGGAGAACTTGGCCGAGATTACCGGCATCAGCAAAGAGCTGGCTGAGAGGATCCTTTCCACTCTGAATCAAAAAACCACGAAGAGAGATTAAGAAATTACTCTTTCCAACTTACTGAAAACTTCTACTCCTCCAGGTGGCGGTTCCTCATGGCATCGTAACGGCGCGCCTTTTTCTTGGGACCCTGACGCTCCTTTCGCTCCAGTTTCATCTGGCGTTTCTGCCGATTGAGCCGGAGCTTTGCGATCTCCCCCTCCAATTTCAGAAATCCCTCAAGCCGTGAAAGGTCGATTTTCCCTTCATCCAGCGCCGCACGAATCGCACAACCTGCGTGGGGACTATGGCGACAGTTATCGAACCGGCAGTTCCGAGCGAGTTCCACAATATCCAGAAATTGCTCGCGGAGGGTCGTTTCATTAGTCCACATGTGGACCTCCTTGATGCCCGGATTATCAATGATGATGCCTCCACCTCTCAGGACCATGAGTTCGCGGGCCGTGGTGGTGTGCCGTCCCTTTCCGGTGATTTCATTCACCTCATCGGTCCACTGGTAGTCACCTCCAAGGAGGTAATTGATCACCGAGGATTTTCCCGTGCCGCTGGATCCGATGAAAGTGATCGAGACGCCCGGTTGGAGATAACCCTTCAGCGCCTTGAAGGTGCTCTTTTTCTTGAGGCTTGTTACATGCACTTCTGCCTCCGGATTCTGGGTGCGGATGGCTTCTGCTGCGGTGTGGTTTTCCTCGTCGGAAAAAAGGTCGGCCTTGTTGACGAGAACCACTGCTTTGGCGCGACTGCGGCCGATAATCGCGAAATAGCGTTCCATGCGACGGAGGTTGAAATCAGGGCCCGCATCGGTAACAACCACCACAATCTGGATATTGGAGGCAATCACCTGTTCCTCCATCCGTCTCCCGGGCATTTTTCTCGAGAAGCACGTTTGTCGGGAGAGCCGGGCGCGAATGACATGCTCGTTGTTCTCATCCCCGACCTCGAGCGCCACCCAGTCACCCACGGCGGGAAGCTCTGCGTCGGATTCGGCGTCATGATAGACCTTGCCGCTCATCACCACTTCCAGCTCACGCCCATCTCCCAGCAAGGCGCCATAAGCGATCTTGTTATCGCGGATGAGGCGGGCGGGCTCCCAGCCCTTGCTGGCAAATGTAGAGAACTCCTCCGCGAAAGCCTGATTCCAGCCAAGATCTTCGAGCGTCATGCAGGATTATCCAAGAGTGCTTGACCGATCAGACCGAGGATTTCCTTGCGCCCTTGCTGATCCTTGGAAGAGCTCCGCACATAGGTCGGCTCCTCTTCGGTGATCTCACGCATACCGATCAGGAAGGCCTCGATATTTTTCTGGGCTGCCCCTTTTGAAAGCGCATCAGTCTTCGTGAAGACGAGGATGAAGGGAAGTCCGCATCCGACCATCCAGTGGAGAAATTCCAGATCCAGGCTCTGAGGACTGAGACGAGAATCTATTAGGACGAACGTGCCGCGAAGATTGGATCGATTCTGAAGGTAATCTGCAACGAAGGCACTGAATTTGCCCCTCTCTTTCTTCCCCACCTTCGCGTAGCCGTAGCCGGGAAGATCGATCAGGTTCCAAGAGTTGTTGATGGTGAAAAAATTGATCAGCTGGGTTTTGCCCGGGATCTGGGATACCTTCGCCAACCCTTCCGAGCGCGTCAGCATGTTGATGAGTGACGATTTTCCTACATTGGAGCGACCGATGAGCGCAAACTCAGGCAGGTCCGTTACCGGGCACGAAGCCAGATCAGGGGAGCTTCCTTTGAAGACTGCGGTGATAATCTTCACGGTTCCCGTCGATGGTGATTTGTCGGATGCGGTTTCTTCACCCTGTTTCCAGCAGATGCCAAGATCTCCACATAGACTTCCACTCCACCAGCCAGCGCGACAGCCTCGACTGCTTGCGGTACCTCGGAAAGTTGGATGACGGTTGCTGTACTACTCTCTGTTCCGACCTTGCAGTTGAAATCCCAGACATCGAACTCCGGAGGCAGAATCTTCCTCCTCTCGCGCTTCACGTACTTGGTGATCTCCAGCTTGATCGAGTCCAAAACCCTTCGGTCTTCCTTCTCCGGTACATGCAGGCGGAACGTTTTTTTCATCAGGCTTTTAACCTATCACAGGGAACTGCGGGCGGGTGAGTTAAAAGCTGGAGCCGCTTGCCGGATTCGAACCGGCGACCCTCTCATTACGAATGAGATGCTCTACCAACTGAGCTAAAGCGGCGACGCAAACTGAACTTTCAGAAAATACCCGATTTCCAAACCATGGCAAGATCGCGCACTCAAGTGGCGATCAGCCGGCCTCGGAAACCTGCACTCCCCGACGTTCCAAAATCCTCTCAATTGCCGCCCTAACATCCTCATCCTCAATATTCTCCATTTCCCCATGGAGCTGCCCCACGGGCACGTCAGGCTTGCTTAGCTCAACCACCTCATGACCTGCCGTGGAATCCTTTGGCCCGATCAATGAACTGGGACTCGCGTGATGCAGAATGGCCAGAGCGGGACATCCGGTCGCATAAGCCATGAAGAGAACACCTGTATCTGTGCTGACAAGCATCGTGGCCCGGGTGAGCAGGGCCGCAGTCTCCTCCAGTGTGGTTCTACTGCAGAGATTCACCACACCAGGACAGTTACTCTCGATCTTTCCCGCCACTTCCTCGTTATCCCATCCGCCGGTCAGGATGACACGGACTGGGTACCGCTCCCGCAGCCATCGTATATTTCTGATGTAAGAGTCGACCGGCCAATCACGCCAGGCACGACTCCTTCCACCCCCGGCCTGGAAAATCACAAAGGGCCGATCGATCCATTCTGAAAAGCGCTCCCGGACACTTGCAATCTCAGATCCGTTCGACTGATAGACCATCCTATTGGCATCAGCTGACGCACCAGCAGCCGAGGCAATCACGGCTCCCAGCCTGAGGATGTGACCTTCCTCGGGAAGCGGAATCTGATGGGAGAGCAGAAAGCCATAACTACCGCAACGCCACGATCCGCCGAACACAGCATGGCGATTAATGGAATAGGCGATGGGTACCACTTCGGGATTGATATTTAAGAGCACTACTAGATCGGGGCGTTGACGACGAAATCGCCTGAGCAACCGGAACGCATAGAGAGGGGATTTGCCGTAGGGCACCACCTCTTCGACATCGGGATCATGCTGAAAAACCGTACTCCTTTTGCGATGCGCACAGACAACGATCTTCGCATGGGGAAAGGATTCCTTGAGGCTCCTCACCGCTGCAGTGTCGAAGAGAGCATCACCGATCCCGGTCGTACTGAAGACCAGAATCAGCTTGGGGTCCTTGGGAAGTTCACCCGGCGTCGTGGGAAAAAACACCGCAAGAACCCGGAATATGGATTCTGTGATGAATTGGGTAAATCGCTTCCACATAATTTCCTTATCCAGGTTTAAAACTGGCGGTGGTGGTTGTAGAATTCTTCCCGGCATTTGCTCACACGCTCGCTAATAGACTGAACCAAGAGTTCGATGACTGGATGGATAATCCCTTGCTTCACCAGCGTATCTTTAACTATGCGACACATGTGCGGCATCACATTCATGAGATGCCCTATGCGATCATGGAGGATTATGGGACTGATTTTGTTTTCGGCTGCAAACTTCTCCCAGTTCTTTCTCCCGATTTCCCTCAATCGGTAAGTGCCACCAATCTTCATCGCAAGGTTCGCCCTACGTAGATCCACCTGCTTGGGATAGGGAAGCGCACTGGAGATATCATACAGAGGTGCCAGGCGGACCTGAGCGCCGGCAGCAATCAGAACGGAAAAATTCTTGGCGTGCGCATCGGTTGCTCCGATGAGCCACCCGAGGATCAAGGCATCGATGAAGCGCTGCTCATCCTCGGCATGATTGGACGAATACTGCCGAATCAGGGACAGAACTTCAGAAGCCGATGGGCCTCCCTCATTTTGATATTTTTGCAGCGGAGCGCGGCCCAGTGCCTGACAGAAATCCTCCTGATGAATGCGGACGACGTCTCCATCCCGACGCAGCCGATCATACCGCTCCACGACAATTACCGGGGATTCGCCAAAGTATTCCACCATGGATGACGCCGTGGAAAAGCCGCATTCCTTAGCCAGACGCAGGCAAAAGTGTTCATTTTCCACAAGGCCATCGAATGCGCCTGTAGCCGGCTTCAAGATGTGCGTGGTGGGCATAGAGCCCGATGGGATGCCCCATCGGCCCCTCTCTGCGTCGCGGAACAAGGCGATCTTTGGCTGGGCTCCAGCCAGACTGAATTGCCCCGAGTCAGAACCAGATCGCGTGGCTGCATGGTCTCGCAAGATCAGGGCTATCCGTTCGTTCACCTCCTCGCTGTTCAGCCAATCCACCTTTCCAATGGGTGGATTCGCAGTCCAGTTTTCGAGTTTTTCACTTCGGACAAACTGAATCCCTCCCGCGCAGTCCTCCCCGACATGAGAGAGAAGGGCAAAGGCGTTCTTTGACGAAACCTGAAACTTGGTTCCCCAGCGCCGTAGAACCCCCTCATTGTCGGGAAGCAGTCCCCAAAGAAACGACTCAATGACATCATGGGGATGTTCCCCTGCAGTCAAAGGCATCGAAAGCGACAGGGCAAAAGAGTCGGTATCCGACTGCCAGGCTTGCTCGTAACGAAACACCAACTTGTTCCGGCGAGGATCGCGGACTACACGCCCCATGACCCTCTCCCCACAGAAAACATACAGTTCCTCACTCATGCCTGCTTCGTAGTTGAGCGGATGATCTCACCGAGATCGATTCCCGGAGAGGATGATGCCGAGATTGCCGAATCGACACTGAGCACCATGCCAAGCTCGCGGAGAGTCCTCAGGACGAGTTCGAGTTGAGCAGAGGGCTTGCCCTTCTCAAGCGCCACGACCCAGACTCGGCTTACCCCGGTCTTGTCGGCTAGGTCCTGCTGGGTGAGTCCGAGTTCGTTTCGACGATCTCGGACCAAGGCTCCCAAGTCTTTGGCGGCCCGAACATTCATTGCCGTCATTCTAGCATGTAAACGATCGGAGACAAATAGAAAATGTAAACGATCATTATTCTGATGGGATTGTTAACGATCAGAGACAATTCAGAGAAAACGAATTCGGAGTTAAGAGGCGCTCGATAGGGAATTCCGTAACAGGATTCCCGTTAAGAGGCGTAAAAAGTAACAGGATTCGAGTTAAGGGTTGGTTTTCCCATCGATGGCCCCACCCGGAATACCTGTTCTCTTCTTTTTGTTACGGCTCTGCCAGTAGCGGGAGATCTGGCGGGTTGCGATGGAGGTAAGCCCGGCCTCTTTGAGGTATTCATTGTGCTTCGCCGTTGCCTTTGAGTTGGCCTCTTCGATTTTCGCCAACTCGCCATGATGATCAGGCTGAAGTTCTCATCTCATCAAGCCAGCAATAAAAATGGCGGAGGGGGTGGGATTCGAACCCACGGTGCCTTTCAGCACTTCAGTTTTCAAGACTGACGCAATAGACCACTCTACCACCCCTCCAAGTATTGAGAATTCAAGGTAATGGACTTTACGGCATCAAGTCGAGATTTGCCGCGTTTGACAAAACTTGACTGAATCCCTTCGCTCACACCAACCTAACGAGAGAGATCTCCCTGGGTGAGGATCTGATAGCCTTCACCTTGGAGTACTGTGGAGGCGCATTCGTTGTCATCGACATGGAGAACCAGTAGGGCTTTGCCACGGGGACGCACCAGTAGAGGATAACTGAAAAGGAGATTCACCTCGGCCATCAGAAGACAATTCAGGACACGACCGAGATCAGCGGCACCTTCAGCCAACTCCACAACAAGCACCGTGGTCTCGACATAGGCAATATCACGCTCATGCAACAACTTCCCGACCAATACGGGATCGCTCACGATCATGCGGGCAATGGCGGACTCCGCGGAATCAACGATACTGAACGCGAGAACAACGACCCCTTTCTGCTCGAAGAACTTCACCACCTCGAGAAGGGCCCCCACTTTATTGTGAAGGAAGATTGAGAAGTGCTTCACGGGAACTCCCGTGATGGTTTCCTTGGTGGCAGGTGCGGAGGAGGACATGGGGTTGGTTTATTTATAACAGTAGACTAGGGAAAAATCGATAGGCCGTTCAGAGGAACCGCTGGTCGGATTCATCCCATCCAATCCGATAAAATACTTCCCGCTTTGAGTCGGCGCAACTCCCGCAGCACTCCGCGTCCCCTCACCCTTGATCGCATGTTGCCATAATTCAGTTTTCACGGGCTTGCCGGAGGCATCGTAGACCATGAGGTGTAGGGGGGCACCGCTCACCGGAGAAGCAGCGACAAACCAGTAATGCTCTCCAGCAAAGAGTGTCACCTGAAGGAAGAGGGGTGCACCCTTGGAGAGCGTACCGCTCCACTCTCCGTCTCGAATTCTGAATCCATCGTTCTCAAAGGCACCGGCCGTTTCCAGTGCCAGTCTACGCGCTTCGGTTGGGATCGGTTCCATCACCTTCTGGGCGGAAGCAACCGTCTCCTGAGCCATCATGATGCCAGAAAACCCATGAAGCAGGAGAATTGTTGGGAGCAGCAAAAGGAAGCGGTGCTTCATCATGAGTGGGATGAGTTTCATGATTTCGAGGGTGTCGCACTCGGAGCAGTTCTAGGAAGAGCCGTCGAAGAAGTCAGGATCGCCTTCACCACAGTTGAGCAATCTTCATGGATTTTGGTGAAGTTTTTACGGAGCACATCGCTTTTTGTTTCGGGATCTTCAAGCAGGGTGGCACTCGTCTCCAGAGTCCTCTTCACAGAAGGGACCAAGGCTCCTCTCTTCATTCGATCGGGAAGAGTATCCAGCTGAGAGGCGAGCCTTCTGGCCAACTCGGGTTGATGGAGTTCGGCGGCCCCTTGAAGTGAGTCACTCGCCAGCACGACACCCGTGGCAACTTCAAGTCCCCTCAACCAAGCAGCGGCTGAGGTGAGGGCAACCAGATCATGGTCTTTCTGATCCACCATGGAGTTCTTTACCTCATTTTCGGTGGCTTCCAACTCATCTGCCAGAGCCTCCCAGTCATTGCTCTCGGCGAATTCCATCAGACTATTTCCTCTCCCCATCAGGCTCTGACTCACACCCAGAGACTTCGCCAGCGTCATCATCTCACGCCCGACATTCTTCACCTGCTGACCATCCTGAGCCTCCACCGCAACATAGCCATTTGCCGTCAACACCCCCACAGCCAAGGCAAGTTGAGGTCGCTCTGTCGTGACAGGGGCCGTGGCGGGTGTGACGAGCGTCGCCCAATTGGGTCTGCAGGCCTTGTTTAACGCAGAAAAGACCTCTCCCGGAGAGGGCACGCTCAATTCGTCCAGAAAAACAGCAGCTTGCTTCTGCGGCTCCGTCATGGGGGAGTTTGCGGCGTTCGCAGACTGGACTGCATGACAACCCATGGCCATCAGCGCTATTACGCCAAAATGTCTGCCAGTCAGCATCATTTCTGGATACACCAGATACTCGCATGTTGCCAGAACCGAACAACTCCCCACTCTCCGAGAAGAGTCATGCTCCACGCCGAAGCGATCTGCCGATTGAGGAACTCCGTGATGGAATCATCTCCGAACTGACCCAGGGTAACCGCCTGATCGTGGAGGCTCCCACGGGTTCAGGAAAATCGACGCAGATACCCCAGATGCTTTTCGATGCGGGAATTCTGGGTTCGGGTCGCGCCGTTATCCTTCAGCCAAGACGACTTGCCGCCCGCATGCTGGCAGCCCGTGTCGCTCATGAACGCAACGGCCGCGTCGGCGATGAGGTGGGCTACCGCATCAGGCTTGATGATGCCTCAAGCTCCTCAACGCGACTCCTCTTTGTCACCGAGGGAATTCTCGTTCGCCAGATGCTTGGGGATCCCGATTTGAGAGGTGTGAGTGCGCTGCTCTTCGATGAGTTTCATGAGAGGCATCTCTACAGCGACATCTCGCTGGCTCAAGCTCTGGAACTTCAAGCAACACGGCGACCAGATCTGAAGATCATCGTCATGTCGGCGACTCTCGATACCTCGTCGCTCGCAGAATATCTCCAACCCTGTGCCGTTCTCCGCTCCGGAGGGCGAACCCATCCCGTCGACATTGAATACCTCACGCGGGATCCGGGAGAGGAGAAGCCGTGGGACTTGGCGGCCGAAGCAGCCGAGTCCATGCTGAGGAAAACGACGGGCAACCTGCTGGTCTTTATGCCCGGCACCTATGAGATCTCACGAACCATCTCAACGCTGAGGGTACGCCTCCCCTCAAACATCGCGGCCCTCCCGCTCCACGGAGAGCTCACGCCTGCTGATCAGGATGCCGCAGTCTCCTCCGGCGGGGGTCGTAAGGTGATCGTGGCAACCAATGTGGCGGAAACCTCCCTTACCATTGATGGTGTCACCGGCGTGATCGACAGCGGTCTGGCCCGTATTGCGAGCTTTGATCCTCGTCGTGGCATCAACACTCTGCTGATCGAGAAAATCAGTCGCGCCTCTGCAGATCAGCGTGCCGGTCGGGCGGGTCGCACCGCTCCCGGAGTCTGCCTCCGACTCTGGACGGAGCGGGATCATGCTCGTCGCATCCCGAGAGAGGCCCCGGAGATTCATCGCGTCGACCTGAGCGAGGTACTCCTCACCCTGAAGGCTGCCGGCTTCCGCTCCATGGAGGCCATCCGCTGGCTTGATGCTCCCCAAACACAAGCACTCACCAGGGCAGAAACACTCTTGAGGGATCTGGGGGCACTCGATCATGAGGGAGGCATCACACCCATGGGACGCAGGATGCTCGCCTTCCCCACACACCCCCGATATGCCCGCATGCTCCTTGCTGCGCAGGAGTTTGGCTGTGTGCGCGCCGTGGCACTGATGGCGGCTCTCACCCAGTCACGACCGCTCCTGCTTCGTACCGACCGCAAGACGGAGGAGGAGCGACAGGATCTCTTCGGCGGAGGGGGGTCCGATTTCCTTGTGATGGCCCGCGCATTTCGCTGGGCCGAGAAGAATGATTTCCGAGCCGACCGCTGCCGCCAACTTGCCGTCCATGGGGATGCTGCCCGGCAGACGGGACGTGTCTACGACCAGTTCCTGAGACTTGCCGAAGGCCAGGGGCTCGATATCGATGCACCAGCCGCTCCTGACGAAGCCTTGGCCCGCTGTATTCTCGCTGGCTTCGCCGATCAGGTGGCTCGTCGCCGAGGCGCAGGCACGAATCTTTGTGATATCGTGCATGGCAGACGAGGGCTCCTCGCCAAGGAGAGCGCGGCTGCAGAGAGCCGCCTCGTTGTTGCCGCGGAGATCAGCGAAATCGGACAGGGTAGCGGCGATGTCCGCGTCCAACTCTCCATGGTCACCTCGATCGACGAGCAGATGCTGCGGGATCTCTTTCCGGAGGAGTTCACTGACAGAAACGACTACTTCTTTGACACCGGCACGAACCGCGTCGTGAAACGCACGGAGAAGGTCTTCCGCGATCTCGTGCTGGAGTCGGTCCATCGTGATGCGCAACCCTGCGAAGAAGCTTCCAGAGTTTTGGCTGCCGCATTGGCCGAGGGGGATCTTCCCCTCCCTACCTGGAAGGAAGAGACCGAGGAGTGGATGCAGCGTGTCCAATGGCTTGCTCACCACCACCCAGAGCTCGAACTTCCCTCCTTCGATGCAACCGAGCGCCAACTCGCTCTGGAGGAGTGGTGCCGGGGGGCTGTGGGCTACCGGGAGGTGAAGGATAAGCCGGCCCTTCCTGCGCTCCAGTCACTCCTCACTCCGGCACAGCGCGCAGCTCTGGAACGCCTCGCTCCCGATCGCCATGAACTCCCCGGTGGACGTAAGGCTCGCCTGCTCTACAAACCGACCGGCCAAGTCACCATGAGCGCCCTGATTCAGGATCTCTACGGCGTAACGAACGCGCCGAAACTGGCGGGGGGTAAAGCCGAAGTGACGATCGAAATCCTGGCTCCGAACCGTCGACCAATCCAGATCACGAAGGATCTCAACTCCTTCTGGAAAGAGACCTACCCAAAAATCAAACCCGAGCTTTCACGCCGCTACCCCAAGCACAAGTGGATGTGACTGTTAAAAGGTTAAAACGGGGCTTTTATCCGCAGTTTGCTCCCACATTTCAACCCTTCAACTTTTTAACGCTTTAACCCTTAATTCGACTTCGGGAATTGTGGGGGATTTTGGACATAGTCCGAATCCGACTTCTTCACCGAGGAGTCCCCTGCTCCGGAAATCTTATCCTGGGTCCAAGTTGCCGAACCGCTGATATCCTCGCCAAGTCCCTTCATGGTATTGCATCCGGACAGAAAGAGAGGAGCCACGATCAGGGTAAGGAGCATTAAGGTTTTCATACTGAATTCCATACCCCCGGCCTTGACCCTTGTCATCCCCTTTTCTCGATAAGTTGCTCAAAGGGGTCATACTCCCCGGCATAGAAGGGGTATGCCTTTCCATCATTCCCCTTCGGCTTGTAGCGCCAGTGTTTATAGCTCCAAAGCCAAAGCTCGGGGTGGGTGTGCAGACCCGGCTCCAAAGCATCCCAGCAGGCTTGGGCAATTTGTTCTGGAGTGCTTTTCGATGTGACGGGAAGCTCGGGAAGATAACGAACGGTGTACCCTCCGTCGCGACGCGGGAGGCACTCCACAGGAACTAGTGAGGCCCCGGTGCGGAGCGCCAACTCGGCAGGAAGTCGGGTGACAGGGGTTAACAACCGACCAAAACAGCGGATCACAACGGGGCCCTCGCTGGGCTTGAGGTTGAGATCTATTAGCATCCCCATCTTACCCCCCTCCTTGAGGTGGCGGATGGTGCGGAGCATGGCCCCTTTCTGCGGCATGATTTCCTGACCGAGAGCGGATCTCCACGAGTCAAAGAGCGGCCCAAGCAGGGGATTCTTGAGTTTCTGGGCGATGACCGGGAAATTCCCAAAATGCCGGCAGGTAATCTGACTCAGCCACTCGAAGTTCCCGGCATGAAGGCAGAAGTAGAGGGCGGGCTTTGCCTCGGCTCCATGGGCCGGCATGGGATCGAGCCCCTCCGTGGTGATGATCTCGTCGAGCACTTCCTTGGAAAGATTCGAGGACCAGAGAAGCTCGAGGGCTGTTCTCGCAAAGACTCCATACGATTTCCGACCGATGGCTTCGAGTTCCTGTTCAGAAAAACGCCTACCGAAGGCACTGCGAAGATTCGCAAGCGTCACCTCACGGCGATGGCGATCGAGCGTGAAAAACACCGAACCAACGAAGTTCGCCAAGGGACCGATCCATCTCCAGGGGAGACGACAAACAATCCAAGAGGCGGCGCACAGCCCGAACCATTCGAGACGGTAGCGCTGGCGTTTCCAGAAGGGGACGCTGCGCAGAGCCGCGGCGGTCTCCCCGTTATTCATGCGGCGGGCGAGGCGGGGAGTTCCAATCGCGGGAAGACGGGCTGCGGTTCACCGCACCGGTATCCCTCGGGTAGGCCGGGAGCAATTTCACCAGCGAGGGAATCGGGCTCCAGAGCAAGCTGACGCAGGATCTCTTCGGCAGCTTCAGGAAGCACCGGCAGGAGCATCGTGGCAGCCGTGCGGGCCGAGAGGATAAGAATGGTCAACACCCCGTCAAGTCGATCGGCCTGATCGGGATCCTTGGCCAGCTTCCAAGGCGCGGAGGCGTCGACCAGAGCATTGGCCCGGTTCACCACATCGCCGAGTCGTTCCAACCCGGCCTGCACCTGCCCCTCCCGCATGAAGCGGCCATATTCGGAGAGGGCGGCAGCATTTGCGGCAAGGTGCGCCGAAAAATCCTCGGGGATCATGACCTGATTCGGACTTCCCTCGCGGTACTTGCGGGTCATGTTGAGGCTTCGGTTAACGAGGTTGCCCAGACCATTGGCGAGGTCGACATTGTGCCTCTGTACGAGGCGCTCCTCGCTGAAGTCGGCATCGCGTCCGGTCGCAATATCGCTCATGAGGTAGTAGCGCAGCGCGGCGGATCCATAGTGGTCTGCCAGCACGTCGGGGTCGACGGTGTTTCCAAGGCTCTTACTCATCTTGGCGCCGGAGATATTCCACCAGCCATGGACGAGAAGCGTGGGCATCTCGGCATCGGTGAAGCCCAGCGCCTTGAGCATCACGGGCCAGTAAACTCCATGGGCGGGAATCAGGATATCCTTGCCGATGTCATGAATCACCGTGCGCCAGAGATACAGAAATTCCTCCGGCGGTCGTACCGGCGCCGGATCGTAGCCGGGGGCAAAACTGAGGTAGTTGACCAGCGCATCAAACCAGACATAGGTGACGAACTCGGGATCGAACGGAAACTCGATACCCCAGGAGAGGCGGCTCTTAGGCCTGGAAATGCAGAGATCCCCCTCAAGCTTCTCGACGGCATTGCGGAGTTCGACGACTCGGAATTCGGGAATCACAAAAGGCTTTCCCTCGGCACTCCGGGTATCGATGAGCCCAAGCAACCACTCACGGTGCTCGGCGAGGCGGAAATAGTAATTCTCCTCCTCACGGAACTCGACCTGCCCCCACTCGGGGCCGAACTCGCCGTCAGGCCCTAGCTCCTTATCGGTCAGAAACTGTTCCTGCCGGACGCTGTAGTGACCCGAGCGAGCGGCTTTGTAGATCCAGCGACTACCGCCCGTGGCTGGATCCTTGTCCTCCCAGAGTCGGGTGAGGATGGCACGGACACATTTCTTGTGCTTGTCGGCAGTCGTGGCCGCCCACCCGTCGAACTGGATGCCGAGCTTTTCCCAGAGGGCAAGGAACTTCGCCGTCACCGCGTCGACATACTTCTGCGGGGCAATCCCCTCACGTTCCGCGCTCTGCTGGACTTTCTGTCCGTGCTGATCCACGCCGGTGAGGAGGAAGACCTCCTCGCCGTTCTGGCGATGAAAGCGTGCAAGGACATCGGCGAGCACCTTCTCGTAGGCGTGCCCGATGTGGGGTGCACCGTTGGTGTAATCGATAGCGGTGGTGATGAAGAAAGGTTTCATGGAGTTGGTAATTCGTCGGGCCTCGTCATTGTACCCTCTTCTTTCGCAATCTTGCCACCCCAGGAAAGGATCCTGGCCTTCACGCCGGCAGACTCGGCTTCTGCGATCTGGTGATTGCGCACATAGAACATGGAAAGACTTGACCAAGCCAGCTGGTCATTAGGCTTGAGTTGAGTGGCCCTCAGCCCCGCCTCGATCGCTTCGGGAAAGCGACCGATTTTCATGAGAGCCATACCCAAGGCATGCCATCCGTCAAAAAACAAAGGGTCGATCTCGATGCAGCGGCGGTATTTCTCGACGGCTGCCTCGAGTTCTCCCACGGCGACATCCCCGCTTGCCTCATCAAAGAGGTCAGAGAGGGTCGTGGACTCGCCACTCTCTGGCTCTGTTTCTGACATGGAGAGGTCCTAGGATCCTGACTGAGTACCGGATCCCTGAGTACCTTCGGCCCCCTGAGCGTTGCGAGCCTCCCTGCCGAGCATCTTGATCTGAGCAGCGGAACGGGAGGAACGAAGCCAATCCATGAAAAGAAGATCCTGCTCATTGGAGAGAATCGTCTTGGAAAGTGCTGCCTGATGCTCCTTCCACTGGGCGTCGGTAAGCGGAGTGCGCTTCTCAAGATACATGGCGAACGCACCCCAAGGAGCGGGCTGCAGGGAACCAAGTTGGCCATCCTTGAGGCCAAGAGTTGCCGAAGCCAAGGCTTGCTGCTCCTGGGAGATCTTCTGATCGGAGGGAGTTACTCCCTCGAGAGGCATCAGCTTCACCCCGGCAGCCTTTGCTGCATCCGCGAATGTTTTGCCAGCCGTCATGTCGGCACGGATCTTATCGAGGGACTTTGAAGCGGCCTCGGCAAGTAACTTGGTGGCCTTTTGCTGCTTCATCAGCGTGGTGATCTTTTCAGAAACTTCTGCCAATTCAAGCTGGTGAGAAGGGGTGATGCCATCGATGGAAATGACATAGAAGGAGTTTCCATCCTGGATAATATCAGAAAGCTCGCCAGTCTTCTGAAGGCGGAATGCGGCAGCGGCAATGGAGGGAGAGAGGCCTGATTCTTTCCCGTTCACAGAGCCGTCACGCTGAATCCCAGAGACCTTCTCGGAGTGCAGGGACGCCACCTGTGCAGCTTTGGCAAATGTGCTTCCCTTGGCGATCTCACCACGGATGACCTTCACGGAACCTTCGGCCCGATCTGCCAGTTTTTGCTGTGCGGCGGCCTTCTCTTTACCCGTGAGCTTCTGCTGATCGGCAGGCAGATCAAAGGTGACAAACGTCACATCGCGACTCTCACTGGAGAGGAGGCCCTGCTTGTTTTTTGAATAAAAGGCAGCCACTTCCTCGTTCGGAACCGTCACATTCTTGATAAAGGCATCACGATCAAAACGCAGAACCTGTGCATTGACAGTCTGATACACTCGGGCGGCATCACGGACTTGGCCCTCACCGATGGCCACGGGTGAGGTGATAACTCGACGCAGTTCCTTGACCCGCAGGGAATCACGGACGATCTCCTCCATCTGCCTCTCGGTAAATCCGTTGGGCGCAAGCTGATCCTGGATAAAGGCGGAGTACTTCGCGGGATCAAAGGTGCCTGCGGTCTGAAGCGAGGGAAGCCCCTTGATCACTCCGGCAACCGCATCGTCGGAGGGCTGAATGCCGAGGGCAGGAGCCTGATTCCGGATAATGAACTGATTCAGGATAAAATCGCTTACCGAAGCTTCCTCATTCTCGCCCATCCCGCCGAGATCACGGACAAAATCCGTGAGGCCAAGGGCAAGAGCGAGGCGGTAACCACGGACCTGATGGTCGATTTCAGCGCGCTGAACCACGCGATCGTAGATTGAGATCACATCGTTGGAGCCAAATTTGTGAAATTTGTCCGTGGGGTTGTAGAGCCAGATGAAGGCGATGATCGTCAGAATGGCGATCACCAGCATGAGAACCTGTTGATTTTTACGGATGACGGTCAGCATGGGAAATTAAGGCAATTGGTTCTGGGTAATGGGTTATCGGGATAAAAAAATGAAAAAAGCGATCTATCTGACTAATGAGGAGCTCAGGCGAAAGCAAGCGCGCTGAAGTCATGATCACTTCTCCCCTGGGAATGTTTCCCTACTTATTGATCGTCACCGCCAACCGACGCACCGCTTTAGCCAGGCCGGGATCACCGATCATCTCCAAAGCGTCACTGAAGGGGAAAAGCCGGCGCCGCCGCACATTCTCCTCGGGCCAACTCTTCAGCAGCTTCGAGATTTTCATCGCATAGAGCTGAAGAAACCGTCCATCGGCCATCTGGCATCGGGTCCGGAGATCCTGTCTGATGGTTCCGAGCACTCCTGCTTCCTCCACGGCCTCCATCTGGGCAACCTCATGGGGAGTCATGTCAGGCTCTTGACGCCCCTTGGGGAAAATCCAGCGGTTTCCCGAGGAACTGGTGATCAGCAGGAGATGCAACCGACGGTCGATGAAGGTGTAGGGGAGGATTCCCAACTGGCACATTCCGGAAGGCTCAGGCGCCCCATGAATGGCCATTTCCGCAGTCTGGTATTCGTCCCTCCTGGTCACTTCTTCCCCAAGAAAATCAGGCTTCTTGAAGGCTTTGCTGCCAGCTGCATCGGCAAAAAAGATCTCCGCCAGGCGCAGCGGTGCATGCTCCCCTGTAAACTCATCGATCTTCATCTTCAGCCTGCCGAGCTTCATGACATGGCGGATCCGGGTGATCCTCTGTCCGAGAGTGAAGGGCCAGAGCTTGTCGAACTGCCCCTTGGTGATACGGATCTCCTGACCGGTCACAGAGCGTCCCGTCCGGTCTCGGGCCGAAAGGAAATAGCGGCTACCCTCGCGACGTACCCGGAGTTCCTGGCCGCGCTCCTTGACCACATATCCCTGCTCGATCTCCACGCAACTCGAAAGAGCCATCTGTGAAGGTGCAGAGGAAAGAAGGAATTTACGCCTGATGGGCGCCTTGGGTTGGGTCGTCGGCATGACTTTCGTTCTCAGGAATAGCTAATGCTAGGAGTTGACAACTCGTGCCGTGAAGACATGATGTCAACCCCGCTTTTCGAGCGGAAACGATGGTGGCTGTAGCTCAATGGTAGAGCTCCGGTTTGTGGTACCGGCTGTTGCGGGTTCGAGCCCCGTCAGCCACCCGTTTCAAAATTCTCCTTTTCAGGGCTTCAATGCTTCACGACTTTCCCAGAAGCAACTTAAGATTCTTCACCGAATCAAAGCACTCCACGGCTGTCAGGCGTGCCGCCTTGGAAAGCGCGGTCCAATCCTTGAGGACGCGTTGCGAGGCCTCCACCGCCTCTTCCAGATTTTTGACAAAGAGCATTCCCGAATCCTTCGGCAGGAAGCGCTCGGCGCCCGTAGGTTCGGTGACGACAGGACGCCCCAAAGCTAAAAACGCGGCGGCCCGATCACTCAGCCATCCACTCCCCATGATGGCCTCAAGCTTCACCGCAGTGAACTCCGCCGTGGCATCCGCCAGATAGCGGTAGTAGGAGGCGGGTGTGCGGGTCAGAGCATGTGGCGTGGCCACCTTCCATCCCATCAAGCGGAGACGCGCACGCTCGGGGTCATCGGAATTGAGATTCATGGCCAACTCGAAGACCGCCTCGGGAACCTGTCCGGGAAGATCCATATAGGGGGCAAAGGCCGCTTGCTTGGAGTAGTCGCGCCACTCGCCTCCGATCGTAATATTTCCATCCCAATACCATTGGCCAATTGTGGTGAACCGGGGCTTTCCCGGAGGGCGGGGTTGCGGTTGAAGTAACTCCGTGTCAACGAGGGGGAAATAGCTCTTCCAAGGAACGATTGGCTTGGGCAGGCGGGGGTCAATCGCCTCCATACAGAGGCCGATGGACCAGAACTCATCATGCGATGACTGTCCCATCTCCATCTGGTCCATCCAGAAAAGCACCTCGGTGGGATCAAGGCTGCAGAGCAGTCGCCGTCCGAAGAGATTCGTGAGGGGCGGCTTGATTGAGTAACTGAGGTTCAGCAGGACGGCATGAGGGGCGAGTTCCTTCAATTCAGCAATTGTCATCCCAAAGGCTCTCATCCCCTCGGGATGATGCTCCTCGGGTCCTTGGACTTTCTGTGTCGGACGCAGAAGCAGGCAATGCTCGATTCCGTACAAGGACATCCGGCGACGAAAGGTCCGGATACAATGGGCATCCTTCTCCGGATCACCGCTCTCCTGAAGCACCTCAAGCCAGACACCGCGTCGTCCCAGTCGCTTCAGTCCCATGAGGTACTGAAGGGGAACGGAAAAGTTCCCCCCACCCTCGGGGTACTTGGCTGAGAATCCGCAACCAACAAAGACGGGAGTGAGAGAAGATTGCACTGAGAAGGGGAAAAAATAATAGAAAACTCAGGAATTCAGAAAATGAATGTTTTTTTATGAGTTCCTGAGTTCCACATTCAAAAATCTTTAAACGCCCGCTCGCTCCAGGAGAGATGCCAGGACTTTCTCTGCCTCGAAGACCTCGCGGGCGATTCCGAGTGCGGCGCGACTGTGCTTCTTGTAATCCGCCCGGATCGAGGCGACCGCATCCACGATCTCCTCCATGGTGGAAAAAGACAGCAGTCCCTCCTTGCCCCCATAATGAGCGGAAAAACCGGTCTCTTGAGTGATGACTGGTCGTCCCGCAGCAAGGTAACAAGCGGTACGATCACTGAACCATCCGGTGTTCAGTCGGACATATTGGTCTTTGGCGCAGGTGAACTCCCCCTTGGAGTTGCGGATGTAGTCACGGTAGCCATTCCAATCCACGCTCAGATCATGGGGAAGCACGAGCTTCCAGTCATTCTTATGAAAGATCTCCAACTCCTCCTCCTTCTTGATATCAGTCGCCATCTCAAAAGGCTCCCTGGAGAGTTTTGGAGCCTCGATAAAGCGGAGGAACTCGAGTGATTTGCTCCAGAGGTAATTGGAGTCGTTCCAAACGATATCCTTTTTGCCGCTCGTCGACCAATTACAGATGGTCGTGAACATGGCGGCCGGATCCGGCGCGGAGGCCTCGGCAGAGCCGCACCAGAGATCCGTGACCACAGGTTGTCGGGTTGGAAGCCAACGAAAGCCATGGGTTGGCACGACGAATTCAGGCGTGCTGATATTCTCGCCAAAGGTGAAGAGATGATGGTGTTCCTTGAGATAATCGATGGTTGACGACTCTCCCTGATCTATTTTGATCTGCTCCACGCCGGGATCGCTCTCGACATAGATCAGATTCCGGATCGTCCGGAGATCGTCGTTCATGTCGTGCGACCCGCAAATATTGAGCGCGCAGTCAGCCTCCTTGTAGAGAGTCCTGATTTCGGCGAGCGACATCCCGATACTCTCCATCGGATCTTTGAAGCGCGCACAGTAGGCCCAGCGCCCCTCGAAGCCGTGCTCTTCGGCCAACCGTCCCAGCGTCTGTGCCGCGTAGGCGCAGTCATCGGAGATGTTGAAGGCTACGGGATCGTACGGATAGTTCAGCGTATCCTCGATGTAGTAAACTTCATGTCCCAGCCGCTGCAGACCGACGATGTAGTGAATATGCTGCCAGATGACTCCGGCGATGGGCATGCCGCCCATGAATCCCAGGACAATGATCTTCTTTTGCTTCATGATTCGTTTTTCCCTTTCGGTTCATGCCCGGCCGCATGGTAGAGCCGGGCGTAGGAGCCACCTGCGGCGAGCAATTCCGGGCCAGTCCCCTGCTCGGCAATCCGTCCATGCTCAAGCAATACAACCCTGCCGAGATGATGCACCGTTGAAAGCCTGTGCGTGATGATGAGGGTGGTGCGTCCCTTCATCAGCTCCGCAATGGTCTCCATGATCGCCTTTTCGGTGGAGGGATCGAGAGCCGAAGTTGGTTCGTCCAAAAGCAGGATCGGAGCATTCTTCAGGAAAGCCCGGGCTATTCCGAGACGCTGGCGCTGTCCGACACTGAGATGCCCACCGCGCTCTCCAACGGGCGTGTCGAATCCCTGAGGTTGAGCCATGATGAAGTCATAGGCTTGGGCGCGCCTCGCCGCCTCGATGATTTCAGCTTCACTCGCTCCTTCTCGCCCGTAGGCAATGTTTTCCCGAATACTGCTCGAAAAAAGAAGGGTGTCCTGCAGCACCATGCCGATCTGGGCCCTAAGAGAGGCTTTGGTGATACCTCTCAGGTCATGACCGTCGATCCTCACGATCCCGGCCGTAGGATCATAAAAGCGTGGCACGAGACTCAGGAGTGTGCTCTTTCCCGCACCGGTTCCACCCACGAAGGCAACCGTCTCACCCGGTGCAATCGCCAAATCGACTCCAGAGAGCACAGGAGCCTTCGGATCATAGGCAAAGGAGATTCCCGCGAAGGTGATCTCTCCTTTGGCGGCAGGCATCGTGATCGCTCCGGGGTCATCCTTGGTCTCCTCCTCGCGGTCGAGGATTTCAAAGCAACGCTGCGCGCCTGCGGCAGCTCCCTCCAGTGCCCAAGCCGTGTAGGTGAGTTGCTGGATCGGTTGGTAGAGCGTCGCCAGATACGCGACGAAGACTGTCAGATCACCAATGCTCAACCTGCCGTCGAGCACCTGGATCGTCCCTACATAATACATGGCAGAGGTTCCCAGGGCGATGAGCGTGGTCACCAAGAGAGCGCTCTTCATGGAGGTCATGTTCAAGCGGAAATTTGCCTCTAGGCTCCTCGTTGCATGACGCACGAACTGACTCACCTCGAACGACTCCCGACCGAAGGCCTGAACCATCCGGATCGAACCGAGACCCTCCTGCGTTGTTGCCAACAGGTCACTCTCTCTTTCCTGAATGGTTGTCGACTCCCTGCGAATGCGATCTCCGTAATGTTGAATAGCCCAGTAAAGGGGAGGAATCACGGTCATCGAGACGAGCGTGAGTTGCCAGTTCATCCGGAACATGATGGTCAACGCGCCCACCAGAGTGACCACCGCCCCGAAGATCGTCGCAAACCCTTTGTTGTAAATCGTCTGAATGGACTGCGAATCATAGGCAACGCGGAAGGAGGAGTCGCTGCTACGCCTTGTGTCATGAAACTGAAGGGGAAGAGACTGCAGACAACTGTAAAGCTGGGTGCGGAGATGCAGGAGCGCCTTCAGGCCGATCTTGATGAGAAGCGTGTTGGAGAGGAGATTCACCAACCCCGAAACCACTGCGATCAGGGCCATGATCACGAAAAGTGTCAGAGCTGCTCCTCGGTCGCTGGTCCACGAAAACCACTCCGCTATAAAAGCATGGGCGGAAGAAACACCTGCTGCGTTCTTGGCTTGCAGGATTCCGTCGACAACATATTTGAAAGGCCAGGGAGCCAGCAGATTGAATCCGATGCCGGCAGACATTAGCAGTACGGCCAGAATCGTATGGCCTGAATAGGCACGAAAATAACGGAGCGTACGGAGATAGATGGCCATGCCTACCTCTTGCCTAAGGCAAGAATCCTTTACCTTCAAGTCGAGTCATTCAGAACCTGTGTCTGCCAGCCTAGGGTGAGACCATCTCCAGAGTCCCATTCGTCGAGAACCGATGAATCCTGGAACCTGTGGGTATCGAAATCCCAGTGAGTTCCGCCGTGCTGAGAAGGGCCTGTGCCCCTGCTGGCATACCGGTCAGAAGTGCATCACGACGAGAGGGGTCCAGCTCCCCGAAGATATCGTCCAGAAGGAGAAGTGGAGGTCTACCGTTTTCGAGATTGAGGAGTGCTGCAACAGCCAATTTGAGGGCGAGAGCAATCGTTCGACGCTGCCCCTCGGAGGCGAAGGATCCTGCGGGAATGCTGTTCAGAAGCAGCTTCAGATCATCCCTTTGGGGACCCACCCGGGTCTGCCTCAGGCGTATCTCCTCGTCGCGACTCAAGAGCAATGACTCCATCATTGCACCCGCAGATCCAGGCTCATACGAGATCTCCAAAGTTTCCCCTGAGATCTTACGGCACGCATCCGACACAAGCGGTGCAAGTGTCGTGACCAGATCGTGACGGAAGCCAAGAATCCGGTCTCCCGTCTCGGCAAGCGGGTGATCATAGGCCTCAATCTCACGGCGTGATCGCCCCTCGCGCAGCAGCAGGTTTCTTGCGCGTAGAGCACGATCATAATCCCTGAGATCCCGGGCATAGTTCCGAGATCTCCCACCGGTCTGCAGGCCCGCGCTATCCAGCAGCTTGCGTCGACGCTCGGCCGGACCATTGACCAAAAAAAGATCATCGCTTCCGAACCAGACGATAGTTCCCAGCTTGAGATACTCAGTGCTCGAGGACTGAGGAACTCCATCGAGCTTGAGTGCGCGCGCGGGAGGCGTGCAGGTGACTCCTAGTCGCGTCTCCTCCTCGCTCTTCACCAGCCCCTCGATCAGGAAAGAGGCCTCACCGAAGCGAACCATCTCCCCCAGTGCAGACGTCCTCGGAGAACGTAGGCGCATCAGGAAACAAGCAGCCTCAAGAATCGAGGTTTTTCCCCGGGCATTGGGGCCCGTGATGAAGTTCAGTCCCGGAGCCGGTTCATACCGCAGCTCCTGAAAGCACCGAAACTCCCTGAGGATGAGCTGGTTAATCTGGCTCACCCTTAGGATCCCGTGGGGATTGGAGGTTGAATTTCCCTCCAGAACAGCATTCCGGAACTAACGAAGCGCCGCCAGTACAGGAGCAGGATAGATGCCTAAGATCAGGATTCCTGCTCCGAGGACGAGTATCAGCCACTTGGTCGTGGCTGAAACCGGGATCGCGGTTTCCTCGGAGGGTTGTTGCCAGTACATCGCGCGGATCACCTTGAAGTAATAGTAGAATCCTGCGGCTACTGTGACACAACCGAGCATCACCAAGCCATAGTGGCCCTGCTTTAGGGCGACCTCAAAAATCAGAAGCTTTCCAATAAATCCTGCCGTGAAGGGAATGCCTGCAAGTGATGCCGCGGAGAGAAGCATCGCTCCCGCAAGGAAGGGAGAACGCTTGGAGAGACCATTGAAGCGTGAAATCTCATCACCACCGGTTGCTTGCGAAACCACTTGCAGCACCATAAAAGCGAGCACGGTCATCGCGAGGTATCCGGCAAAGTAAAAACCGATCGCAGGAATTGCCAGGAGCGAAGCCAGACTGGCGATACCCATCAACAGATATCCGGCATGAGCGACACTCGAGTAACCGAGCAGTCGCTTCATGTTGGTCTGGGGAATCGCAGCAAAGTTACCAAAGAGAAGTGTCAGCGCGGCAAGTAGGGTAACAACCGCATTGAGCTTGTTTGCCAGAACGGGAATCGCCTCGAGGGAGAGCAGGAAGCGGATCAGCACCACGAATCCGGCTGCCTTGGAAGCTATGGAGAGGTAGGAGGTGATTGGTGTCGGGGCACCTTGGTAGACATCGGGAATCCAGAACTGGAATGGGAAGGCGCCTGTCTTGAAGCTGAGGGCGACCAGAATCATCGCGACTCCGAAGAGCAGCGCATAGAGTGAGGATTCGGGCAATCCAGAGATGGCATCAGGTAGCGCCAAGATATTCGTTGTCCCGGTGACCCCAAAAATCCAGGAGATACCATAGACGATGAATCCCGTGGAGAGTGCGCCCAGAATCAGGAACTTCGTGCCGGCCTCCAGAGAGGCTGTGTTCTGACGGAGATAGGTGACCAGAACGTAGAGAGTGATTGTCGCGAGCTCCAGCGAGACAAAGATCATGATGAAGTCTATCGAGCTAACCATCCACATCAGTCCTGCACAGACAAAGAGTGGCAGGATTGCAAACTCGCCGATACCCCCACCCGCACGTTCGGAGGGGAGATAGAGTTCCAGCACCGGGCGGTATCCGGGAATCATGAGGAGCGTCACGATCGTGGCAATCAGCAGGAATCTGACAAAGAATACCGAAAGAATATCGGAGGTGATGAATGCGGCTTCAGGGCTTCCAGGCAGTGGTCCGCTCTGATGCACGAAGCTCAGGGCGAGTATACCGGTCAGTCCAGCGGCACCCAGATAAGCGAGATAATCCTTGTTGGAGCGATCGGAGAAAGCCTCCACAAGCAGGAGGATAATACCGAGCAGGACGACGGCAATTTCAAGAAAAAGCGAGTTCACGGAATTCTAGGCGGCGGGTTAGCGAGGAAGGGCTGTCGTGACCATCTTCACGAGGAGCTGGGGATAGAATCCAACGATCATCAGAGGCACCAAGAGAAGGATGACGCTCCAAGTGGCCGTTGGAGTGATGTCCGTCAGGGATTCCCATCGGGCAATCATCGGCCCCCAGAAGGTGCTGCGATAGGCCCGGAGCATATAGATCGCGGAGATCACGACCCCCCAGACACCCACGATCACCGGGAGGATCATCGCGGGGCCGTAGGAAGTAGCCCCGAAGAAAACAAGAATTTCACCGGCGAAGTTGGCAAATCCGGGAAGACCAACCGAAGCCATCGCGGCAAATCCAAAGAGAAGTCCCAGGACTGGTGTCACCTTGGCAAGGCCACCTAGCTCGGAGTAGTCGAGCGTTCCGGTACGACGACGAATTTCACCACAGAGAGCAAAGGCCGCCGCCACGGAAAGACCATGGGCAAACATCAGGATCATGGCGCCGTTCACGCCGATGACGTTCAGCGAGGCAAGTCCAAGGAAGATATACCCCATGTGCATGACACTGGAGTATCCGATGGTCCAGTCGAGGCGCTTCTGAGCTACCGTGGCATAGCCGATGTAGAGGATATTGCCGATGACTAGCAGAAGCAGCAGTCCATTAAACTGATGCATGGCATCAGGAAAGAGAGGGAGCGCGATGCGAATCAATCCATAGAGACCGAATTTCTTCAGAACTCCGGCATGCATCATTGCCGTGGGAGCCGGGGCGCAGGCATAGGCGGGAGGCGCCCAGGAATGGAACGGGAAAAGGGAAACCAGCGAGCCAAATCCGACGAGCAGGATCAGGTAAATCAAGGAAGAGGGATGGAAGGTTCCAGCGATGGCCATCTGGTCAAGCTGACGAAGGTCCAGAGTGCGTGAAGCGGCGGGAATACTCAGATAGAGACCCAGCAGACCGATCAGAAGCACAAAGCTTCCGAGTCCGAGGTAGATTGTGGCCTTCCAAGCAGCGGCCTGACGGTCTCCCGAACCCCAGACACCGATCATGATGAAAGTGGGGATCAGAGCAAGTTCGTGGAAGGAGTAGAGGAAAAGGACATCAAGCGAGGCGAAGGCACCAATCACACCAGCCGAGATGAAGAGCAGGCAGACATAGTAGACTCCCTCACGTTTCTCGATCTTAGGGGCGATCCAAATTGCAGAAAGGGTCACCAGTGTGGCGAGCAGCAGCATGGTCAGTGTCAGACCATCTGCCCCGAGGGTCATGTTAATCCCGAGTTGGGGAAGGATTTTCCACTCGGAGAGGAACTGCCATCCTCCAGCGGTGAGATCGTAGCGTGCAAAAAGCACCACGGAGATCAGGAGATTCAGGATGGACGCGCCGAGGGCCATGACCCGGGGATGTGCACCCAGCATGATCAGCACGGAAGCGGCCAGCGGCAGGAGAATCAGAAGAATGAGAAGAAGGCTCATGTCAGAAAGTGGTGGTGATCGCTGGTGAGTTCTATCGGACGTGAAGGAGGAGGTAGATCAATCCGACCACGCCGACACCAAAGAAGAGGGCGTAAGCCTGAATGTTACCCAACTGCAGGAAGCGAAGGGCAAAACCAACCGTCCAGACAAGCGTTGCACTTCCCCGAACGAGGACGCCATCGATGAACCAGCGATCGACAAACGAGCAAAGCTTGGCGAAGCCGCCCTGAATGACACGAACGATCCAGAAATAGAGATCATCGATGTAGAAGCGGTTCTCCAAGAAGGGAATCCGGATCGGATCCTTCTCCACGTTGCGGTAGAGGAGGAACGCAAGTGCCAGACCGGCAAGGAAGACGCCTAGGAAAACCTGAGGCACAAAGGTAGGGACTTCGCGTTCCGTTAGCGAACCGATCTCATGGAAGAACGTGTGCTCGAAGAAAGGATACCCGGCAATGACTGCGGGGATCGCCAGTAGGATCAAAGGAATGGTCATCACGAGCGGCGACTCATGGGCATGCTCGGAGTGCTCCGAACGGGCTTTTCCAAAGAAAACGACCATCGCCTGACGCATCATGTAGAAAGGGGTCAGACCGGCGGCAATCACCACCACCCAGAAGATCCCGCGATGATGCTCCCAAGAGCAGGCCATGATGAGATCCTTGCTGTAGTGACCGCTGAAGAAGGGGCATCCGGAGAGCGCCAGCATACCGCAGCAGTAGGTCAGGAAGGTAATCGGCATCTTGCCCTTCAGACCACCCATCTTCCAGATGTTCTGCTCATGGTGCATCCCGATGATCACGGATCCGGCCGTAAGGAAGAGAAGACACTTGAAGAAGGCATGAGTGAAGAGATGGAACATCGGGAGCGCCGCAGAGACAGCAAGCCCGGCACCGGTGACCATGTAACCGAGTTGTGAAATTGTGGAGTAGGCCAGGATCCCCTTGATGTCATCCTGTTGGGTCGCAAGGATGCCGGCTCCGAGCGCAGTGATCGCACCGGTCCAGGCTACGATCTCGGAAGCCTCGGGTGAGGAAGAGAGGATCGGGAAAATACGGGCGAGAAGGTAGACACCGGCCGCAACCATGGTGGCGGCGTGAAGGAGTGAGGAAACGGGCGTCGGACCCTCCATCGAGTTTGGAAGCCAGACATGGAGTGGGAACTGAGCCGACTTACCGACCGTTCCGCAGAAGATCAGAACCACGGCAACGGCAAGGAGAGCAGGATTCTGGACGAAGATCGGCGCCGGATGATTGATCCCCGCAAAGGTGAAAGTGCCTCCTTCGGGGCCGCCCGTTGCGATCCAGAAGAGCAGGATGCCAAGCATGAAACCGAAGTCACCGATCCTATTCACCAGGAAGGCCTGCTTGGCCGCATCGGCCGCAGAATCCTTGTGATAATAATGGCCGATCAGGATATAAGAGCTGACACCTACCAACTCCCAGAAGATGAACATCATCACGAGGTTATTCGCCAGCACGATGCCGAGCATCGAGAAAAGGAAAAGCGCCAGACCAGCGAAGAAGCGCCAGTAACCGACTTCCTCCTTCATGTAGCCGATGGAGTAGATGAAAACGATCGGAGCGATGGTCGTCACCACGACCAGCATGGTGCGGCTCAGGGGATCGAGCGCCAGATCGAAGGGAATTGCCAAAGCATGACCAAAATCAACCCAGTTGAATCCGTGATACACCCCCTCGGCGCTCTTGGCGAAGAGAGTCCATCCACAAACGGTAGTGACCAGAGCGGAAAGAATGGCCAAGCCGGCGGCAAGCGGCTTGCTCGTACGAGTGATGAACAGGATCGCTGCCGCAGCGACGAGCGGTGCAAAAAGCGTGATCCAAGCGATGGTGGAGAGATTCATCAGAGGAAGAGGGGTCAGAATTTCAGCGTGTCGAGATCCTCGACATGGGTGGTCTGTCTGGCTCGATAGAGGGAAACAATGATCGCCAGCCCTACGGCAACCTCGGCCGCCGCCACAGAGATGATGAAGAACACCAGAATCTGAGCGTTGTAGTTCTGATGACCGGAGATGAGTCCGTATCGGGAGAAGGCAACGAGTGAAAGATTTGCGGCATTAAGCATCAGCTCAAGCCCCATGAAGATCACGATGATACTGCGACGGAGCATCACGACACCAAGGCCGGTGGCAAAGAGAAGCCCGCTGGCGATCAGATAGTTGGCAAGTGTAGGCATGGGCGGATGGACGTGGAATTCTTAGCGGAGGGTTCGGCGGCTCAAGACAACAACGCCAACCGTGGCCGAGAGCAGGAGGACGCCGATGACCTCAAACGGAAGTCCAAACGAGTGAAAGAGCGTCATGCCGATCATCTTCACATCCGAAACCTGAGGACCCGCGAGCGTGGGGGTCTGCTTCGCGAAAGCAGGATTGGAGAGGATCACCTGGGTCATGATCGAGAGGAACGAGGCAACGACCAGCACACCGCCGAGCGTCGCACCGAAGTTCAAACGACGGCTCTTCTCCTCGCGCAGATCCAGCAGCATGATGATGAAGAGAAAGAGCACCATCACAGCGCCTGCGTAAACAAGCACCTGAATGACTCCGATAAAACAGGCATCAAGAGTCACGTAAAGGGCCGCCAGACAGATGAACGACATGACCAGGCTCATTGCGCAGGAGACAGGGTTTCGCAGCAGGACGACACTCACTCCGAAGAGAAGCATCAGTGTGGCAAAGAACCAAAAGGCGGCGAGAAGCATGGCGTTCGGAAAAAGATGAAAGGTGAGATTACTTCAGTTCGTTCCACTTGAGGGTGAGCCCTGACTTGACGCCGCCCAACTTGTAGAGGGTCGCCTTGTCATGGACCATCTCGGCGCGATTGAGTCCGGTGATGGAGTAATCCTTGCGCAGGAAGATCGCTTCCTCGGGGCAAACCTCTTCACAGAGACCGCAGTAGATACAGCGGGTCATATCGATATCAAATGCCTCGGGACGCTTCTCCACCTTGCGCCATGGGTCGTTGTCGGGGATCTCACCCGGCTTGATTGTGATCGCGCGCGGAGGACAGATGAATTCGCAGAGCTGGCAGGAAACGCATTTCTCACGACCATTCTCATCGACGACGAGCGTCGGGGCTCCACGGTACCACTCGGGCAGGTTGGCATCCCACTTCTCTTCGGGATACTGCATGGTGACGACACCCTTGTTGAAGAGCGCTCTCTTCATGTGCTTCCAGGTGATCGCCAGTCCAGCAAGGATCGATGGCAGGTAGCACTTCTCCGCGAGGGTCAGCTTGGGGCGATTGACGACGATAGCCATGAGATTGGAGTGGTTGGAGAATTCAGTGAAACGATCAGTGGTGAACGATCATGTCCATGCTTAATGGTGAACAAGCGCCAGGATGACCGCGGTGAGGAAAATATTGAAGAGAGCTATAGGGAAGAACCCAAGCCAACCGAGCTTCATCAGCTGATCATATCGGAAGCGGGGAAGGGTCCAGCGGATCCAGATCATGAAGAGAATGATGAGGGAGACCTTGACGAACCAGACACCGATATTCACCAGACCCCAGAACCATCCATGCGAGCCATCGGGGATAATCGGCAGACTCCAGCCTCCCAGGAAGATCGAGACAATCGCTCCGGAACCGGCAAACATCGCGGCATACTCTCCAAGGAAGAAGAGCGCGAAATTCATCGAGGCATACTCGGTGTGGTATCCGCCGACGAGCTCCTGTTCGGCCTCAGGAAGATCGAAGGGGAGACGATTCGTCTCTGCAAAGATCGAGACGAGGAAGATCACGAAAGAAATCATCAAAGGAATCCAGAGAAGGAAGCGTTCCAAACTCACACCGGCCACAAGCGAGTGAACGAGGTCAGCGGGATGCAGGAGCTGGCCGAGGGAGAATCCATGGGGCCAGTAAGGAGAGACCAACCAGCCATTCTTGATCTGCCAGTCGACGATCTCATTCAGATTCAGCGTGCCGCAGACCATGAAGATCGGGATGATCGAGAGTCCGAGCGATAGCTCGTAAGAGATCATCTGGGAGGAGGAACGAATGCCTCCGATGAAGGGGAACTTCGAGTTCGAGGCCCATCCGGCGATCGTGATGCCATAGACACTCAGGGAAGCGACCGCGAAGATGAAGAGAACGCCGACATTGATATTGGCAATCGTCATCTCGACGCCAAAGAGCGAACTGCCGAAGGGAAGCACCGCCAGCACCATGATCGGTGGGATCATGACCAGCTTGGGAGCCAGCCAGAAGAAGAACTGGTTCACTCCAGCCGGAACGAAATTCTCCTTGGTCAGGAGCTTAACAGGGTCAGCGATCATCTGGCCGAGTCCCCAGAAAGGAATATCTTTTTTACCTCCGAGGAGGGTCATCGGGATACCGACGCGGTTCGGACCAGTGCGGTCCTGGATCCAAGCGCTGACCTTGCGCTCGGCAAACACGGTGACCGAAACAACGCCGAGGACCACATTGAGTAGAATGAAAGACTTGAGGAACGTTGTCCAAAGGAGGAACACCCACGGTGTGGTCAGAAAATGAAGGATCAGAGCGGTGTCCATGAGTCTCGGTTAGAATCGAAGCCTAAAAGTGGTATCCTCCCCCCGCCCGAGTGTCGAGACACAAGAGAGAAAAAGTGCCGAGCCTTGCGCTTCAGCATGATTTTGCCGACTCCTTCTACCTCACGATTAGCGTCTGCGTAGCAGTAGCTGGTGAGTAGTTTTGCGTGCCGCTGCGCCATCGTCCAACTGAGGCTTTAGTAGAATAGATGGCTACATGCTGTGTCTCCCATGTGCTTTTTGCGCCTGCATCCTGTGGCCAATCCATTGCATCCCCTTCATCCCTGTGAGTTTTCCTCCCATCTCAGCCATCCCCTTGCTTCTCGAGACGATAGCCCGTGCTTCTTCCTCCACCCTCTTCCCTAAACATCAGGCCCCGTGCGATCAGGTCGTTGATGTCTCGAAGCGCAGTATCCGCTGAACACTTAGCAACCCTTGCATACTTCGAGGTGGAAAGCTTCCCCTCAAACCCGTCGAGCAGTCGATTGATCACCGCATGCTGCCGTTCATTCACCGGACCATCTTGGTTTATGCGCTCCCAGACCCTCGACTTGTGAAGGATTCCTCGGAGGCTGATCTGCGCCTGTTCAAGCGCTCTGTCCAGACAACTCAGAAACCACTCCAACCACTGGGTGATATCGATGGTTCCGCGCTGGCTGCTCTCCAATGAATCATAATACTGTTTCCGCTCTTTCTCGATTTGGGTGGACATGCTGTAAAAGCGCTCGGATACGCCGTCCGCCCTTGCGAGTGCCAACTCGGCGATGGCCCTGGCAATACGCCCGTTCCCATCTTCAAACGGATGAATCGTCACGAACCAGAAATGCGCGATGCCGGCCTTGAGTACAGGATCCATCGTTGTGCTTCCCTCGAACCACTCCAGAAAACGGCTGACCTCCGCATCTAGGAGGACGGCATCCGGAGCCTCAAAATGAACTTTTTCCCGCCCCATCGCTCCTGAGACCACCTGCATGGGGCCATCTTCACCCGTGCGCCATCCTCCCGTGGTGATACGTCTCATCCCACTCCGTCCGCCGGGAAACAAGGCAGCATGCCATGAAAAGAGCCTTTCCTCGGTAAGGGCTTCGCCGAACTTAAGCGTGGCATCGAGCATCATCTCAACAACACCCTCGACGTGACGATTCGCCGGGGTCATCCCTCCAACAGCAATCCCCAGGCGTCTCGCAATCGAGGAACGCACCTCCTCCGCATTGAGTTTTTCCCCCTCGACCGCGCTGGAACCGATCACTTCGCTGGTGAGGCTGGCAAGGTTGGCCTCACCACGGAGATGGAAACCGAGTCCCTCCATTTGTCCAAGCAGGCGTCCCTGTTGGTGCCGGACCCTTGCCAAAAGAGGCAGCAACCTTGCTTCACTCCATCGGAAGTCGGGCCACTCTTTACGCTGATGGATATAGGTCATGGGGATATTCGCCGCATCTTTGCGGAGATTATGACCTCCCAATCTCCGCAAATCAAGAATCTCCGCAGTTTTGCGGTAAATAACCCTACTATTCTCCGCAAAAGCCTCTCTAAAGAAGGTGCTATTCGAGTTTGAAGTCCAGAAAGTCAGGCCGACGCTTCGCTGCCAAACTTAGCCAGATCGACAGCTCCTACAATTGCTTGCGCGGTCGTTGCGTTGCATGCGTTACGACTGCGCCAGCGCGGGAGATTACTTCAGGGTTCCTGAGTTCCAGATTAAATCTGCCGGGATGCGGCCTTAAACCTCAATTCCAACCTTACGGAGACGCGCCTCCACATGGGCGAAGTGCCTCTCCGGTGAGCAGATGCGTCCGAGTTCCGCCGCATCGATGTGCTGCATGACCTCAGCCTCCTCGCTCAGAGTCTGGAGGAGAGGGATCTTCTCCGCCCAGGTACGCATTGCGGCGCGCTGGACGGCCTCGTAGGCATTCTTGCGGGCCATGCCGCGGTCGGTGAGTTCGAGCAGGACGGCCTGACTTCCCCAGAGTCCGAGAGTGAGATCCATGTTCCGCTTCATGTGCTCGGGATAGACGGTCAGGTCACGCACGAGACGGGTCAGCAAGACCAGCATGTAGTCGAGCAGGGTGCAGGAGTCGGGCAGGATGATCCGCTCCGCGCTGGAGTGGCTAATATCGCGCTCATGCCAGAGGGCGACATTCTCCATGGCGGTCTGGGCGTTTCCGCGAAGGACTCGGGCGAGTCCGCAGAGGCGCTCACCGGTGATCGGATTACGCTTATGCGGCATGGCGGAGCTTCCCTTCTGACCCTTGGCGAAGGCCTCCTCGACCTCGAGCACCTCGGTGCGCTGAAGATGGCGGAACTCCGTGGCCCAGCAATCGATGGAGCAGCCAATGAGGGCAATCGTCGTCATGAACTCGGCATGACGGTCGCGCTGGATGATCTGAGTGGAGATGTTGGCGGGCTTCAGACCGAGACGCTCGCAGACATAGGCCTCGACCTGGGGGTCAAGGTGGGCATTCGTGCCGACGGCACCACTGAGCATGCCATAGGCGACGCGGTCGCGGGTCTCCTTGAGGCGCTCGATGGCACGGCGGAACTCATCATACATCACACCCAGCTTCAGACCGAAGGTCACCGGTTCCGCATGGATACCATGACTGCGGCCGATCATCGGGGTAAACTTGTGCTCCTTGGCGCGGGCGGCAATGGCGACGAGGAGTTCCTCGAGATCATTCAACAGGATATCGGCCGACTGAACCATCTGGACTGCGAGGGTCGTGTCGAGCAGGTCGGAGGAGGTGAGGCCGCGGTGGATCCAGCGCGCCGGATCGCCGACGTGGGTGGCGACTTCCTCAAGGAAGGCGATCACGTCATGATTGGTTCGCTTCTCGATCTCACGAACCTCCTCGATGCGGAAGGTTCCCTTCTCACGGATCGTCTTGGCATCTTCCTTGGGAAGAATGCCGAGTTCGGCCATCCCCTCACAGGCTAGGGTCTCGATCTCGAGCCAGATTTCCAGTTTACGTTGCTCCGTCCAAATGGAGCGCATCTCGGGGCGGCTGTAGCGTTCAATCATCGGGGAACACTAACAAGAGAATAATCCCAAGCCAGTCTCTCTTTTTGGATTAATCCAAAAAGAGACGAACTGGGTTCTCCAACGCTTCCTTGATCTTGATGAGGAACGTGACAGCCTCCTTGCCATCCACCACGCGGTGGTCGTAGGAGAGGGCGAGGTACATCATGGGGCGTATTTCGACCTTCCCATTGATAGCGACGGGACGCTCCTGGATCTTGTGCATGCCGAGGATGCCGCTCTGGGGAGGGTTAAGGATCGGTGTGCTGAGAAGCGAGCCGTAGACGCCGCCATTGGAGATGGTGAAGCAGCCACCCTGAAGATCGGAGAGGCCGATTTTTCCTTCACGGGCCTTGACGGCGAATCCAAGAAGTTCCTTTTCGAGGCCGGCCAGTGAGAGCTTCTCACAGTCGCGCAGGACGGGAACCATAAGGCCCTTTTCGGTACCGACAGCAACTCCGATGTCGTAGTAATGGTTCTCGATGAGTTCGTCTCCCTCAAGCTGAGCATTGATCTGCGGAATGGCCTGAAGGGCCTCCACAACGGCCTTGATGAAGAAGGACATGAATCCAAGCTTCACACCATACTTGGCCTGAAAGCCCTCTTGGACCTCCTTACGGAGATTCATGATGGCACTCATATCGACCTCGTTAAAGGTGGTCAGGATCGCGGCGGTCTGCTGGGCATTGACCAACTGGAGAGCGATCTTGCGGCGAAGCGGGGTGAGCTTGCGCCGGGTCACCCGGCCTTCGGGCTGCACCTTTGGCACGGGAGCCGGGGCTGAGACCGTCGAAGCAGGCTTCGGTAGCTCGGCCTTAGGTGCCTCGGCCTTAGGTGCCGGGGCTTCAGGCTTCTTCTCTTCAACTTTTTGACTCTTCACCTCTGCCTTCGTTGCAACCGGAGCTGCTGCAGTCGTATCAATCTCGGCAACGGTGGAGCCGATCGGAACTTCGGCTCCCTCGGCCACGGTGATTTTCAGAACTCCGGCTTCGAGGGCTGTGACCTCGGAGGAGACTTTATCAGTATCGAGGGTGAAAAGGAGATCTCCGACGGCGACGTGATCCCCGTCTTTCTTATGCCAGGCGGAGAGAACTCCGGATGTGATGGATTCGCCGACGGCGGGGACGATGACTGCAACGCTCATGATGGGAATGGTTGGGAGTTGGGAGATGTGTTCGCTTACTTTTCGCTTACGTGTTCACCGAAAGCCTGCGCGATGAGACCGGCCTGCTGGAGCTTATGGGCTGCCGTCGTTCCGACCGCCGTGCTGGCACTCGCCTCGCGACCCGCATAGCTGATTGCACGGCCGAAAAACTTCATCAGGATCGGCAGCAGGTGATGCCAGGAGCCCATGTTTGCGGGCTCTTCCTGGCACCAAACGATTTCCTTGGCATTCGCATACGGCGCGGTGATCGAGCGAAGCTGCTCCTCATGAAGCGGATAGATCTGCTCAAGGCGAACGAGGGCGCAGCGGTCGCTCCAGCCATTCTTCTCACGATAGGCCAAGAGATCATAGTAGACCTTGCCGGAGCAGAGGATGAGACGCTCGACCTTGGAGGAATCTGCAGGCTGAGGGCCCTCGAGGATCTCGTGGAACTCTCCCTTGGTGAAATCCTCCGTCGTTGAGACAGCGGCCTCGGAACGCAGGAGACTCTTCGGCGTCATGATGATCAGTGGTTTGCGAAAATCACGGAGCATCTGGCGACGAAGCGCGTGGAAATACTGGGCTGGCGTGGTGAGGTTGCAGACCTCCATGTTATGCTCGGCGCAGAGCTGAAGGAAACGCTCGAGACGTGCGCTGGAATGCTCGGGCCCTTGTCCCTCGTAACCATGAGGCAGGAGCATGACCAGCGAGCTGGGTCGCAGCCACTTGGTCTCCGCCGAGGCAATGAACTGATCGATGATGATCTGGGCACCATTGGCGAAATCACCGAACTGGGCCTCCCACATGCAGAGCATCTTGGGATAATCCATGGAGTAGCCGTAGTCGAAACCGAGGACGGCAGCCTCGGAGAGAGGGCTGTTGTAGACGCAGAAACTCGCCTGATCCTTGGCCAGGTGACGCAACGGGATATAGCGCTCGCGGTTCACCTCATCATAGAAGACGGAGTGACGGTGGCTGAAGGTTCCGCGTCGGCTATCCTGACCGGAGAGGCGGATCGGGATCCCCTGCAGCATGAGTGAACCGAAGGCGAGGGCCTCGCCGTATCCCCAGTCATAGCCGGCACCTTTCTCGAAGACCTCGCGGCGGCGCTCCAGGACGGCTTTTTTCACCTTGGGCAAGATACGGAAATCAGAGGGCACCGTAGTGAGACCTTCGACGATCGTCTTGAGCGTCTTTTCGCTGATGGCGGTCTTGACGGGGGTGAACGAGTAATCGGGTTGGAAGACGGCGGTGGATCCGACAAAGGCCTTCTGGTTGGCCTTCACATCGGTGATGATCCCCTTTTTCATCTCGGCAAGAGCTGCCTCGAGATGACCTTGGGATTTCTTCCAGCTGGCATCGAAATCCTCCTGGGTCAGCGTGCCGAGCTGCTTTGCCTGCTCGAGGAAAACTTCACTGGGGCGCTTGTGAGCGCGGATGACCTTGTAAAGATCAGGCTGAGTGAAGAGCGGTTCGTCGCCTTCGTTGTGCCCATAGCGGCGGTAGCAGACAATATCGATGACGATGTCGCGGCCAAACTCCTGACGGTAGGCGATCGCGATACGGGCCGCCTCGGCGACGGCAATCGGGTCGTCTCCGTTGACATGGAAAACAGGTGCCTCGACGGTCTTCGCGATCTCGGTGCAGTAGAGTGCGGAGCGTGAGTCCTTCGGAAGCGTCGTGAATCCGATCTGATTGTTCACAATCAGGTGAACAGCACCGCCGACCTTGTAGCCATCCAACTGCGCGAGGTTGAAGCACTCCGCCACGATGCCCTGTCCCGGAAAAGCAGCATCACCATGGATCAGGATCGGAACGACTTTCTTGCGATCGACGGTGTCCTCGAGGATGCGCTGACGTGCACGGGCCTTGCCCAAGACGACAGGGTTGACCGCCTCGAGATGGCTCGGATTGGCGGCAAGATAGACCTCGACCTCCTCACCCTGCTCGTTGCGGCGGGTTGTCTGGTAACCCAGGTGGTACTTCACGTCTCCGCTGGCATCGCCAAGGTCCGGAGCGTATTTGTCGCTGAATTCGTTGAAGACGATGGCGAAGGGCTTCTTGAGGAAATTTGTCAGGACATTCAGTCGGCCGCGATGAGCCATTCCCAAGACGATCTCCTTCACACCGGCCCCGGGGGAGCGGAAGAGGATCTCGGAGAGGGCTACCATCATTGATTCACCACCCTCGAGCGAGAAACGCTTGCTGCCGACATAGGTAGTGTGGATGAAGTGCTCGAAGCTCTCCGCTTTGTGCAGTGTGCGAAGAATCCTGTAATGGGGGGTCTGTGTGTCACCCTTCCCGACCCGGGACTCGACACGCTCGCGGATCCAGTGACGGATGCGTGGATTCTGAATGTGCATGTACTCGACACCCAGGGTGTCGCAGTAAATGGCGCGCAACTCCGAAATGATGTCGCGAAGCTTCATCGGCGCCCCATCTCGGAAGGAACGAGAACTGACCGTTACGTCAAGATCAGCCTCCGTGAGTCCGAACTCCTTCAGCTCGAGCAGAGGCTGGTAGGGAACCTCATCCGAGAGCGGATTGAGCCGGGAAGCGGTGTGACCAAGCGTTCGATACGTGTAAATCAATGCCTCGACACGACTCTGGATCGAAGCAGATCCGGACTCGGAGGCTGCCTGCAGGGCGCCAGAAACCGGAGCGGCCTTGGCTTTCTGATAACGCGCATACCCGAGCTCAAAACCCTCGAAGAAGGAGGACCAGTCGGGCGAAACGGAGGCGGGGTCCCGCAGCCATTTTTCGTAATTTTCATCGATGGCCGCCTCGTTCCAGCGGGCCGTGAAGGATGTGCTCATGAAGGTGTGAAAAGTCGTATCGTCCATGCCGCGAGCCAAATTCACCGGCTACGGTCACAGAATTATCATTCTTTAACAGATCAGGTGAAGGGAGCAAGCTGGCATTCTGAGCCCCGTGCATTCTTGCGCCTGAGGCTCGTACCGAGTAGATTTTCAAGCCTTCCCGGAACCTGCATGATCTCTGTCCAAGGACTCACCAAAAGCTATGGCGCTACCGATGCCGTCCGGGATCTCTCGTTCTCTGTTGATCGAGGAGAGGTGATCGGGTTTCTCGGGCCGAATGGCGCGGGTAAGAGCACCACAATGAAAATCCTCAGCGGGTATCTCCCTGCGGATGCCGGTGAGGTGAGGATCGCCGGATTCGATATCCACAGCCAGTCGCTCAAGGCACGTTCCAGAATCGGCTATCTCCCGGAAAACGTCCCCCTTTATCCCGAGATGCGCGTCAACGAGTATCTCCGCTATCGGGCCGCACTGAAAGGAGTCCGCTCCCGCCGCATCGCGGAAAAGGTAGAGGATGCGCTGGAACTCTGCAGCATCACTCATGTCAGGAATCAACTCATCGGCACCCTCTCCAAGGGATACCGTCAGCGCGTCGGACTGTCTGATGCCTTGGTGAATGAGCCTGATATCCTGATCCTGGATGAGCCGACCATCGGTCTCGACCCGGCTCAGATCCGTGAAGTCAGGGAACTTATCAAGGGACTGGCCAAGCGGCATACGATCCTGCTCTCCAGTCACATTCTTAGCGAAGTGGAGATGACCTGCTCTCGCATCCTGATCATCAACAAGGGTCGGATCGTCGCAACGGGTACGCCCGCCGAGTTGCGCGAACGTTCGGGCATCCCCCTTTCCGGCTCGGTAAGAATGGAAATCCAAACCGCTAACCGGAAGGCGGCCGAGGGCGTCCTTGCCATCCTGCAAGCGCTGGAGGTGGTTGACTCGGCAGCCATTGCGGAAGAACCCCTAGCTTCTTCCTCCACCGCTTTCGCCACTTCCGACACCTCTCGTTGGACCCGATTTGAAATCATCCCATCGTCATCGGGCGACCCTCGCCCCACACTCTTCGAAGAAGCCGTACGGAGGGGCTGGAAGCTCAGGGAACTCTCGGGCCATGAATCCTCCCTGGAGGAGATCTTCACATCGTTCGTTAACCGGATCCCCGCCACGACTGCGAGCAAGGCGGAACAAAACGATCAAAAGGAGGTCATCACCCCATGAGAGCTTTCTGGATCCTTTGGAAAAGAGAGGTCGCTTCGGCCTTCCAGACGCCGATGGCTTGGGTGATCCTCTTCTTCCTGCTCTTGGTCACGGGGTTCAATTTTTATGCCGGAGTCTCCGTGCTGAATCACGGCCCCACGGAAGTCACCGTTGTGGAGTCGTTCTTCAACACGGTCTTTTTCTGGTTCTCCTTCCTGCTGCTCTTCCCGCTCCTCACGATGCGCCTCTACTCCGAGGAATACCGGAGCGGCACCATCGAGCCGCTCATGACGGCGCCGGTGCGTGATACCCAGGTGGTGCTCGCGAAGTTCTTCGGAGTGCTCTTCCTCTACGCGTTCCTCTGGATGCCGACGGGCCTCTACTTTCTGGTTTTCTGGTGGCAGACCCACCTCACGGCGGCCGGTGCTGTCGGTGCTTTTGTCGGCTCCTACCTGCTTCTGCTCCTCATGGGAATGTTCTACCTCTCGCTCGGTTGCCTCTGTTCCTCCCTCACGCGTCACCAGATTACCGCAGCGGTCATGACCTTTGCGGTGATCGCGCTCTTCTTCCTGACGGGACTTCTCTCCTTCCTCGCGGGCCATGTCGACACGATGATGCAGGGGATCACAATCACCTTCTCCCCGATCGATCAAATGACACAGTTCTCCCGAGGCATCTTCGATACCCGTCCTGTGGTCTGGTACCTCGTGATGACCGGACTCTGTCTCTTCCTGACACTCCAGAGTTTTCAAGCCCGCCGCTGGCGCTCCTGATCCACGATACCTTCACGAGACGCTACCATGGCACCCCGAGACAAAAAACCAGCCCACCTCCGCAGCGTCGGATTGCGGGTGGCACTGCAGATCATGGCTGCGCTCCTCGTTGCTGGCTGCATCGTTGGATGGTCGCTCAGCCACTATCGCCGCTACGATTTCAGCAGATCCCACAAATTCGAGCTCTCCAGCCAGTCGAAGGAGATGATGTGGTTCCTTAAGTCGCCGGTCCGGGTGATTGTCTATTTTTCACCCAGCTCCCTCTCTTCCGGCTCCGAACTCTATGGTGACATCATGGCGCTGCTCCGGGAGTTCCAGTTCTATGCGCATCATTACCGTGACCTGACTGTAGAACGCCTAGACCCGCTGAGAGATCCCGCACGCGCGCACGAACTCCAGGCACGCTATAAGTTTTCTGGGGGAGAGAATGTCGTTATTGTGGAGTACAACGGGCGCTCAACCATCATTCCTGCGCCGGAGATGGGGGAATACGACACGACCCCGACCCAGTATGGAGACCGTCCTCGCCTGGTGGCCTTTCGTGGAGAGCAGATCCTGACCTCGGCTCTCATTGCCCTGATCGAACCGACCTCCAACAAGAAGGCTTACTTCCTTCAGGGCCATGGCGAGGGACTGCCAGGTGTTCCTCCGCTGCAGTTGGTGGGGCAGAATCTGAAACGGCAGAATATCACGGTTTCCCCCCTCAATCTAGCGGAGATGCCCATAGTACCCAAGGATGCGGCGTTGGTCGTCATCGACGGAGCCCATTTCGATCCCTCCCCGGACGAAATTGCATCCTTGGAATCGTATTGGAAAACCGGCGGTCACCTCATGGTCCTTCTGGATCCGACCGGTGAGACACCTGCGCTCGATAACTTTGTAGCCCGATCAGGAAACATCATCCCCCGTAACGACCGCGTGCTCCGACTTGTCAACCTCGGGGGAGCGATGGGAATACTGCGCGACGTCACCGGCGAATTCTTTGCCGGCTCCGAGATCACCTCCCGTCTCGTGGGGCTGAATATTCTCTTGGCAGGAAACACACGATCGCTGGCAATCAACGATCAGCGGGACAAACTTCTCGCGGCCTCGATTCCGACCACCAATGCGACGTCTACCACCAACACAGTGACACCGGCGGAGACGGCACCGACTAACAGCCCGTTGGCCGGAACAAACGGAGACTCCGTGCAAGGAACAACAAGACCCCTAATTCGAGGCATCCATGGTTTCCGGGGATGTTCCAATTATGCAAACGCGGATGGCAAGGGGATCACTTTCGATCCTGCCCGCGATACCTTTTTCCCGGTCATCATTGCCGCGATCACCGATCTCGGGGGAGTGCATGACGACCGATTGGCACTCGGAGCCTCCCGCATGGTCGTCGTGGGGAACTGCGAATTCCTCAAGGACAAGTATCTTGCGGAAACCGGCCTCGATTTCTTTTCCAGCGCTGTGAATACCCTGATTGATCGCACGCACCTCACCGGCACCACCCCCAAGACCAAAGAGTTCTTCACGCTGAATCTCGATGATCAACAGCTTCGCTTCCTTGCTCTCTGGACCATGCTGGTCATCCCCTTGGTAGCAGCCCTGCTGGGAATTATTGTTCTCTGGAGGCGGCGCTCGTGAGCTGGAAAGGAACGCTCGCACTGCTGATTCTGGCGGTTGCAGCCCTTGCCATCCTGTTTTCCTCCGGGCGCTCTCATACCCGCTCCGCCACAGAGCCACTCCTTGCCATCCACCCAACGGAAATCACCAGGATCATCATCCGGGAGGGTGGAGGAGAAACTGAGCTCAACAAGGCAGACGGAATCTGGAGGATCGGCTCAGGATCCCTCAAGAGCTCAAATCATGACCGAGTTGATGATCAGTTGATCCGTGCTCTGCTCGAGCAGGCTGCGGGGATGACTGCGCTCGATGTCTTGAGCCCCTCGGATCTCAAGGGCTCGGTGAGCCTAGAGTCGTTGGACCTCAAGACACCGAAGCGCTCTCTGACATTCCTCGAAACAGGAAGTGGATCCGGCAAGACGATTGCTTTCGGTATCGAAGGTCCAGCCAAAGGGCAGATCTACGCTCGGTTGGACGGCGGAAAAACGGTTTACTTGGTTCCCTCGGAATTGGAGTCGACAGCCTTTCTGCCTGCAGAGGAGTTCCATGATCACCACCTGACATCGCTCGATCCAACACGTCTGCAGGAAATCACACTGACCAAGGGAACAGCCCTCCAACGCCTCTCTCTGAAAAAGGAAGAGGCAGGTTGGAACATCACCAGTCCAATGACAGCGCTGGGAAATGACAAGGCCGTGATTTCATGGGCAACAAGCATCTTCTCCTCCAAGGTGGATCACTGGATGCCCGGAGAAACCGATCCGACCGCTTGTGGATTGGATGCGCCGATTGCCATGATTTCGGCTAGCGAAACCGGGGGAAACTCACCGGTGACGATCACCATCGGATCAACGGTTCCCGGTTCCCCGGAGAGTCGATATGTCCGCTGCAGCGATCGACCCGGAATCTGCATTGTGCCGGGTTTGACATCGAGTCTTGAAGTCACCCCCTCAACGCTTCGGTCGAGACAGCCAAAACCGCTGCGCCTCGACGCCATCGACAAGATCGAAATCCGTCGCCCCGACCAATCAGGGGTTGTGCCCCCTGGCCTCGTCATGACGAGAAAGAAAGGTGGCGATGACTGGGCGATGACCGGAGGCGGAACAGGCACGCTGACCAGGGCGACCATCGACACATGGTTTGAGAAACTCCAATCCGTGACTGCCAGCAGCTTCGAACCGGCAACTCCCGAAAAACTGGAAAGCTCCGGATTGACTCATCCGACTCAGATCCGATTCATCGCGCATCTCTCCGAGAACACCGCCGAAGAGGCTGCCGGCGATTTGGTGTTGGCGGAATACACCTTCGGAATGCCCCGAAATGGTATCGTTTCATTCCGAGAGGGGACCTCCTCCGATCTCATGACACTCCCCGAAAGTGCCTTAGAGCTGACGAAAGGACCAGAGCCTGACAAGTGAGTTAGCCACCCTAAGCACGCCTTTTTTCTTCAGCCTTTAGCCTTCAGCCTTTAGCCTTTCGGCTCCATGACCTCCACCGAGATCCGCCGTTCCTTCCTCGAGTTCTTCCGTAGCAAGGAGCACACCATCGTTCCTTCCTCGAGCCTGCTGCCCGATTCACCCAATCTCCTCTTCACGAACGCCGGAATGAATCAGTTCGTGCCGATCTTCCTCGGCACAACCCCGTGCCCCTACTCGCCCGCACGAGCCGCCGATACCCAGAAGTGCATCCGCGCAGGAGGAAAGCACAACGACCTCGAGGATGTCGGGCTCGATACCTACCACCACACCTTCTTCGAGATGCTGGGAAACTGGTCCTTCGGCGATTATTTCAAAAAAGAGGCGATCAGCTGGGCCTGGGAGCTGTTGGTCGAGCGCTGGAAGTTCCCCGCCGAGCGTCTCTACGCCACGGTCTACAGTCCGGCGGAGGGAGACCCTGCATCCTTCGATGACGAGGCCCACGTGCTCTGGTCCGAGCTTTTCCGGTCGAAGGGACTCGATCCCGCCATCCATGTCGTCCCGGGTAACCGGAAGGATAATTTCTGGATGATGGGGGAGACCGGCCCCTGCGGGCCGTGCTCCGAGCTGCACATCGACCTGACTCCGGCGGGCGACACGAAGGGCGCGCTCGTGAACAAGGGAAGTGCTGAGTGCATCGAGATCTGGAATTTGGTCTTCATCCAGTTCAATGCCAATCCCGACGGGAGTTTCGTTCCCCTCCCCGCATGCCATGTCGACACCGGAATGGGCTTCGAGCGCGTCTGCTCGGTGATCCAATGCACGAAGGGATTCACGGAATTCAGCAATGTCGTGATCTCCAACTACGAGACCGATCTGTTCCGCCCCATCTTCGGGGCGATCGGCGCCCTCTGCGGCCGCAAGTATGGATCCACCCTCCCGCAACCTTCGGGCGACGGGGCTGTGGTTCCCGTCACAGATCAAGAGAAGGATGATATCGCCTTCCGCGTCATTGCCGACCACCTGCGTACCTTGGGCTTTGCGATCGCCGACGGTATTCAGCCGGGTAATGCAGAACGCCATTACGTCCTGCGCCGCATCCTGCGCCGCGCCGTCCGCTACGGACGCACCCTGGGCTTTAACGCTCCCTTTCTCCACAAACTCACTCCGATTCTTTCGACCCTCATGGGAGATGCGTTCCCTGAAGTACGCACGAAACTGGATCTCATCACTGAGACCCTCAAGCGTGAGGAGGAAGCTTTCCACAAGACCCTCGACAAAGGATTGGCACTCTTCGAAACCGAGGCGGCTAAAGGGAAGGGTATCTCCGGCGACGTGGCCTTCCGTCTCTACGACGAGCAGGGCTTCCCCCTAGACCTTACGGAACTCCTTGCCCGCGAGCGGGGGCTCGCGGTTGATCAACCGGGCTTCGAGCTCCTGATGGAGCAGCAGCGCGCACGTGCCCGTGCAGCGCAGAAAAAAGAGATCATCAGCGTCTCCTCTCTCGAGACCACCACGCCAACGACCTTCACGGGATTTGATGTGTCAGAGACCGAGGCCAGGGTTCTGGAGATCGTACGTATCAAGGACAAGACAGCAGTCATTCTGGACCGTTCGGTTTGCTACGCCGAGATGGGGGGTCAGGTCGGTGATGCCGGATCGCTCAGCGCCGGGGGTTCTCTGTGGAGAGTCAGCGACACTCAGAAGAACGGTCCAACCTGGCTTCATTTCATTGAAATGACCGAGGGGGAAGAGGCTCCCCTTCCGGGAACAACCGTCACTCTCTCCATCGAGCGACCTCGTCGCGCCGCCATCCAGCGCCACCACACCGTCACTCACCTCCTGCACTGTGCGCTTCGTGAAACCCTGGGAGAGACCGTTTCCCAAAAAGGCTCCTTCGTTGGCCCCGACAAGCTCACTTTTGATTTCTCAAGCGGCGCCTTGACACTGGACCAGATTTCCAATGTGGAGCGCCTGGTGAACGAGCGTATCCTCGAGAATGCGACCGTTAGTTGGCAGGAGATTCCTTTTGCCGAGGTGAAGGGACGACCAGGTATCCTGCAATTCTTTGGCGACAAATATGGAGATCTCGTCCGTGTCGTTCAGATTGGCGGGACACCCAACTCCCTCGACGGCTATTCCATGGAACTCTGCGGCGGAACTCATGTCCGTGGAACCGGCGAGATAGGCCTCTTCCGCATTGTGAGCGAAGCCGCTGTGGCGGCAGGAACGCGTCGCATCGAGGCCGTTGCAGGTCATGAGGCCCGCGTTGCCTCCAAGAGTGATGCCGAGCGCCTTCAGGCCATGGCGTCACGCTTGGGATCCCCTCTTGCCGAAGTGGAAAAGAAGCTCGAGGCGACCCTGGTCCGTCAGAAGGAACTCGAAAAAGAGCTCGAAGCCTTCCGCCAGCGGGAAGCGTCCGGACTTGCCAAGAGCCTGATTGCTCAAGCCACCCCTGGCGCTATTCCCTCGATCGTTGAGGAAATCCCTGGCGCTGACGGAAATGCCCTGCAAGCTGTGGCTGATGCTCTCAAGTCCTCCTTCGACGGGGTTATTTTCCTGGCCGGAGTCTCGGAGGGTGCTGTCTCTCTTGTTGCCTCCGTGGGTAAAGTCCATCAGGCAAGTCTTCCAGCCGGCAAACTGATCTCCGCCGTGGCTCCTCTGGTTGGGGGCAAAGGCGGAGGTAAACCTGACAGCGCCCGTGGCGGAGGCCGCGATGCCTCCGGCCTTCAGTCTGCTCTCGCCAAGGCGAAGGAACTGATCGCCGCCAGAAAGATCTGATTCCGAATCAGAGGATTCACAGGGATCAAGGGGATGAATGAGATCCCAAGGAGAGAAGACGTGGAGAATTTTTGAATCAGGAACTCAGGAAAGTAGGAATTGAAAGGGCTTCTCGTAGAAGGCTTGGAAGTCGGGATGCCGCGCTAAGTGCGCTATCTTTTCTTAAAACAAGGCGCAGGGATTTTGATGCTATGGCAAGGCGGCCAAGGGAAGCCGTAGTAGTCCTACGGCGACCGAAGGCCAACACCGCCAGAGCGCAAAAGAACAAGTCTACCCCTCAGCCTTGTCCGTAGGAGGACTCTACCTTAGTCGCCACATCGCGGTAACCGTAGTCCACCTCGTAGATCTGCTTGAAGCACTCGAGGGCTTCGGTCTTCTTCTCCATGCTCAGGTAGACGGTGCCGAGATTATAGAGGAGGTCTTTCTTGACCGAATCCATGGCGGTGAGTTCGGTCACGGCATCAGAGAAGGTCTTCGCCGCGAGGTCGTTCATGTTGCGTGCGACATAGCACTGGCCAAGCTTACCCATGGCCTTGAGACGGACACTGGGGTTGCTCCTGGCCCTCTGGAAGTGACCGATCGCATCCTGCGGTTCGCCTGAATCCATGAGCGCCACACCCAGATCAAAATGGGCAAGGAGGTCGGTGGGGTTTCGGTCGACACGTTCACGCGCCTCGGCAAGGACAAAGGCGGCCCGTTGCTTGCGAAGTTCCTCCATTTCCTCCCGGTAGCGGGGGGCTTCGGGATCCTCGGGAGAGGCGGCCAGATACTCTTCGCGGGCCTTGTAGGCGTCATCGATCTGTCGGAGTTGCAGATCGCTGATCTTGCGGGCGATCGTGGGGTCGGCTCCTCCGGAGAGTCCCAGGACGTAGCGGTACCACTCGAGGGAGTTTTCGACATCCCCTTTCTGCTCGTAGAGCTCGGCGACCTTGCGCGATTTGTCAACGCTCTGCGGTTCAGCCTGCACGGCCGCGGAAAGCTCGGCGATCTGGCTGTCGATCATCTCTTCGCTCTTCACGACGCGGGACTGCTGCTCCAGGGAGACAGCCTCCTCCTTGTTTTTGATGAGGTCCCGGTAGCTACCAGCCTCCTCCCAGCCGCCCTGCTGCACCGACTGGGCGGCAGAGGCATCCTTGCTTCCCTTCATGGCGATCATGTCGTTGGGATTGATCGCCAGGAGTTTGTTGTAGAGATCGACGGCGCGCGCTGGATCGCGTGGCCTTCCGTTCTCATCCTTCTCCATGCAGAAGGCGGCGTAGCGGTTGAGTTGATCTTTGTCCTTGGGATTTCCCTCAACGATGGTCTCAAAGGCAAAGAAGGCCAACTCCTTCATCGGGGGATCCCATTTCAAGGCCGCCTCCTGCAGAAGGTTATTCGCGGAGGCGTTGAACGGATCTTCGGCCAGAATTTCCTCAAGCAGGGGGAGAAGTGCCGATGTGTCATCCTTTCTCTTGAGTCCCGCAGCCTTCATGAGAGCCATGGAGGAGCCTCCCCCAAGACCTGAAAAGAATCCTTTCTTAACCGTCTTGGCCTTCTCGATCGCAGCCTTGCGAGCCAGCTTTCTGGCATCGAGAAAATCAGGAAGACTTAACAGCAATCCCTGACAAATTTGGACGACATAGGGGAAGTTTTTCTGCTCCATGGCGCTGACGGCCTTGAGCCAGGACTGTTTCTGCTGGGGAGAGAGATCTTTTTGCGTTTTCAAGGGAGGGATTTTTTATCAGCACCGCCCTGTTTTCGCAAGGGGCCCGACCAAGGATTATCGCAGGATTAGCTGAGAAAGGTGGGTGTCACGGAGAGGGAGGCCGTGATCGTGGAACCCGCAGCGATGTGCTGGATTCCTTTTTTCTGCTCGAAGGGAACGGGAGGATTATGATCCGGCAATCCCCAGCACGGCTCAACACAGAGGAGGGCGTCGCCGTTGCTCCAGAGCGTCAGATAAGGAGCCTCGGAGTAATCGCACTCGACGCGATGACCGAGTGCGGGCGCCTCGAGCACGAAGCGACGGTCACTGACTCGCTCCAGATCCACGAGGAAGGAACCGGGCAGATCTTTTTTCGGAAAAGGCATCTCTCCACCTGCAAAGGGAATCTCCTCCACCGTCCCATCAAGGAAATCGCCGGGCGCCATCTCCCGCAGATAGATGCCGGCGGGGAGAAGAACCCTTGCACTTTCCAGTGACCCAACGGCAAATCCAGGGTGCCATCCAAAGCTCAACACCACAGGGTGGTTCTCGCGGTTTTCAAATTCGAATCGCATCCGCAGGCTCCCCTCTGAGAGACCATAAATAAGGCGCATTGCGACCTTGTAGGGATAGGCGTCCGCTGGGATCTCTGCCGGGTCGACATGATAGATAATGGTCCCGGCAGCAAGATCAACCTCAGGCGCTGGGAAGGCATGGGCACGCACAAAGCCATGGTTGCCCCCCTTGATCGGATGCCCCTCGTAGACCGATTCCTGCTTCCAGAGACGGTGAACGAAGTAACCCATCACCGTGGCGTGATTGCCCCAACCCGAGGAAGGCTTTTCGACCTGGCCGTCGCGCCAGAGGAACCCCTCCCACTCCCCCTTGCCATTGCGTCGCGCAAGGCTGACGGGTTCGGCGCCGGTGCGGCAGATGACGAGACGCAGTCCTTCCGTCTCATCCGTGATCTGATCAAGAGGGCCGGCAACGGAATCGAGTGTTTCAAAGGAGAATCTCATGGAAGCCACAGAAGCGGAATCCGTCCCGTGACTCAATCTTCTTCATACTTCATCCCTCATACTTCACCCTTCGGGGATGCCACATGCCCTTCTCCGCGATGAAGACCTCCAAGAGAGCTTCGCACGCTCCTCAGGTCCGGGTGGCCAGCACGTGAACAAGGTCTCGACAGCCGTCACCCTGACCCACCTTCCCACAGGCCTCTCCGTGACCGTCAGTGACTCACGAAGCCAGAGCATGAACCGGGGGATCGCCCGCGAGCGCCTCGCGGCCAAGATCGCGGAACAGCAGACCGCACGCAGGCAAAGGGCTCGAGCAGTCGCTGCCAAGGCACGCAGAAGGCTTGCCCCGAGATCACGCTCCGAGAAGAGAAAGCTAATTGAAGGAAAACGCCACCGATCCGAGATCAAGAAAGGCAGGAGCAGGGTGAGCGAGTGAAGCTAGAGACTTTTAGACTGAAGGCTGAAGACTGTTAGGCACGCCCCGCCTTTTTGAGTTCATCATTCGCCATTCATCATTCATCCTCTTCCAATGGATCTTCTCACCTGCGATCTTCCCGGCATCACGAAACTCCGTAGCGGCAAAGTCCGTGAGGTCTTTGACCTTGGCGAGAACCTTCTGCTTGTGGCGACGGACCGCATCTCCGCCTTCGACTGCATCCTGCCGAACGGCATTCCGGGCAAAGGGGAGGTGCTAAACAAACTCTCGACCTTCTGGTTCCATCGTCTCGACTTCATTCCGAACCACATGATCGAGACCGAGGTCTCGGCATTCCCCCCTGCACTCAAGCCCTATGCAGACATCCTACGGGGGCGCTCGATGATTGCAAAGAAGGCGATGCCTCTCCCGGTGGAGTGCGTCGTGCGAGGCTATGTCGCCGGCTCCGGGTGGAAGGAGTACCAGCACGAGGGAACCGTGGGGGGATATGCCATGCCTGCGGGCCTGCAGCAGTCCGCTCGACTCCCCGAAGATCTCTTCACTCCTAGCACGAAAGCCGAGGAGGGACACGACGAGCCGATCACATGGTCTCAGTGCCGCGCCCTGCTCGGTGATGAAGTCGCTCTCCGCGTAAAGCAAATGAGCCTCGATCTCTACCGCCATGGGCGCGCCTACGCGGCCTCCCGAGGCATCATCATCGCCGACACGAAGTTTGAATTCGGCATCCACGACGGCGAGATCATCCTGATCGACGAGTGCATGACGCCCGACTCATCCCGCTTCTGGCCCGCTGACCAGTATCAGGCTGGCGGTAGTCCTCCGAGCTTCGATAAACAATTCGTCCGTGACTGGCTCGAGAACTGCGGATGGGACAAACAGCCCCCTGCACCCGAGCTTCCTGAGGAGATCATTGCGAAGACTGCCGAAAAGTATCGCGAGGCCCTCATCCGGCTGACAACGCCGAATCCGATTTCCTAAGTCCAGAGATGCAGGGGGATATTGATTCTTTCCTGCTTTATTTGGCGACGGAACGGGGCCTCTCGACCAATTATCAGCTCTCGACGCGTGCCTCGCTGGAGCGTTTTACCGCATGGGCCCTCGACCGTGAAATCGACTCGGTCACCAAGGTGACTTCGCCGCTCCTTTCCGAATTTCTGTTCTCGGAAAAGAAGCGCGGACTCTCCGCAACCTCAATCAAACTCGAGGCGGTAGCCCTACGGATCTTTTTTCGATTTCTCACGGCGCGAGCAAGGATTCAGGCAGATCCTGCCGAGAAACTGCCATTGCCCAGGCTTCCCCAAACGCTTCCCCAACCCCTCTCACAGCCCGACATGGCGAAGCTCGTCGCTGCACCTACTGGAGACTCACCTCTTGAAATCCGTGACCGAGCTCTGCTGGAGCTTCTTTATGCCTGTGGCCTCCGTATCGCCGAGGCCTGCAGTGTCCGCCTTGAGAATCTCGATGAGGAGGGAGGTGTCATCCGGGTCACAGGAAAGGGAAACAAGACCCGTCTCATCCCAGTCGGTCGCGCGGCACTGGAAGCCTTGAAATTCTACCTGACCAACGCTCGCCCCAAACTCGTCTCCCCGAAGTCCGGCGCAGAGATCTTCCTCTCTGTGCGTGGTCATGCCCTCACTCCCGCGCGCATCTGGCAGTTGGTCCGCCATTATGCAAAGCTCGCCGGCATTGAGGAGGCCATCCACCCTCATCAGCTTCGCCACTCCTTTGCCACCCATCTCCTTGCCGGGGGAGCCGATCTTCGCATTATCCAGGAGATGCTTGGTCATGCGTCCATTGCCACCACTCAGATCTACACACAAGTCGATCGCGGCCAACTTAAGTCGGTCCACCGGAAGTTCCACCCCAGGGGTTGAATGAGACAGACCGCTGAAGTTTTTTAATATGGAACTCAGGAAATCAGGAAGGATCTGATGAAATGCATAATGCAGACTGAAGCGGGATTACTTCATTGAGAACCTCCTACGCTTCGATTCTTTGGTTCTTTTCCTGATTTCCTGAGTCCATATTCATCCCTATTCCCTTTTTACGGCACTTGCCTCCCGGCAAGCAGTGCCGCCCTACGGGCTACGATTACATCGTAGTCTTCCGCACCTGTTCCCACAGGCTTGGTTCCTGAGTTCCTGATGCAACGGATGCGTAGCAACGGCCAAGCAAGCAATTCCATATTTTATTCTCCATTTCCGTATTGTTGGCCCCTGCTTTTTGCGTGACAGGAGGGGGATGAAAAAGGCTTCCTAGTGGGATGATTAACGGACCCCTAACAGGTAAAGTCGGCGTCGTTTTCGGCGTCGCCAATAAACGCAGCATTGCATGGCACATCGCCAAGGCTTGGAAGCAGGCCGGTGCTACCCTTCTCTTCAACTATCAGGGCGAACGCCTGAAGGAGAATGTCGAGGAACTCGTCTCCGAGTTTGGCTCCGATACCTTCCTCCAGCCCTGTGACGTCTCAAGCGACACGGAAATTGCCACGTTCTTCGGGAAGGTCCGTGAGACCACCCCGAAGCTTGACCTCATGCTCCACTCGGTCGCTTTCGCACCAAAGGAGGCCCTGGAGGGAGATTTCATCTCCACCAGCCGCGATGCCTACCTGAAAGCTCACGATATCAGCGCCTACTCGCTTGTCGGTCTCGCCCGCGAAGCTGCTCCACTCATGACCGACGGAGGCAGCATTATTGCCATGAGCTACTACGGTGCCGCAAAAGTAGTCCCCCACTACAATGTGATGGGTGTCGCCAAAGCATCTCTGGAAGCCAGCACCCGCTACCTCGCCTACGATCTCGGCGCGAAGAAAATCCGCGTTAACTGCATCAGCGCTGGTCCGATGAATACCCTCGCAGCACGCGGCGTCTCGGGCCTCGGCACCATGATCAAGCACTATGAGGAGCATGCTCCCCTGCGTCGCACCTGCACTGGTGAGGAACTCGGACAGACCGGCGTTTTCTTGGCCAGCGATGGCGGCAGCGGAATCACCGGCCAGGTGATCTATGTCGACGGCGGCTATGAGATCATGGGCATGTGAGCGCTAAGACATCCAAGTCCGGCTCACCCCGATTCCCTACGTCAACTATCTCCCGCTCCGCCTTGGAGCGGGATCTCCACAAGCTCATCCCTGCCAAGGCCGGGGTCATCACTGATCCCGCACGTCTTGCCGAACTCGGCAGGGATAAGTGGTTCGCTGCAGCCCTGCCAGAAATCGCAGTCGCCCCTGGAAATGCCAAGGAGGTTGCTGCCGTTCTCGGTTACGCCGATAAGCGCAACATTCCTATCACGACACGTGGCGCCGGTCACGGCTATGTCGGCGGCTGCGTTCCTGTCCGTGGAGGGATCCTGATGAGCATGCACAGGATGAACCGCATTCTGGAGATCAGCGGCGAGGACTTCGTCGCCGTTGTGGAGCCGGCTGTCATCACGGGAGTGCTTCAGAAAGAGGTGGAAAGGAATGGTCTCTTCTACCCGCCCGATCCCCAGAGCTACAAGGACTGCTCCCTTGGAGGCAATATCGCCACGAACGCCGGGGGTCCTCGGTGTCTGAAATACGGGGTCACCCGTCCTTATATCCTCGGCCTCCAGGTCGCCTTGTCCGACGGCACTCTCGTTCGTGTCGGGGGACGCACCCACAAGAATAAGACCGGCTTCGATCTTGTCGGGATGTTTGTCGGATCCGAGGGAATGCTTGGAGTCATCACGGAGGCAACCCTCCGCCTCCTTCCCCTACCTCCCGCTCGTGTGACCCTCTCAGCGGGATTCGGATCGATGCGGGATGCCGCAGCAGCAGTCCAAGCGATCTTTAAGGCTGGCTACCTGCCCTGCGCCATGGAGGTGGCCGACAGCTTCACTCTACAATCGGCCCGTAATGCTCCAAAAGAAGTAACAGGGGAGGTGAAAGGGAACTTCATTCCTCCGGGGAAAGCGCATCTGCTTGTGGAACTCGATGGCCAGAAAGCGAGCGTCCTAAGCGAGGGAAAAGCACTCAAGGCACTCCTAGCCAAGAACAAGGCCCTCGAGGTCGAACTCGCCACCTCGCCCGAACGATGCGAAAGGATCTGGGCCTTGCGCCGGGCCTTCTCAGCCTCACTCAAGGCAACAGGCCTTACCAAGCTCAACGAGGATATCGCCGTACCACGTGGGCGACTCGTCGACCTCATCACCTTCGCCGAGAAACTCCAGAAGAAGACCGGATTTCCGATCGCTTGCTTCGGTCATGCTGGTGATGGCAACATCCATGTGAACGTGATGGTCTCCAAGGAGCAGCAGGCCAAGCGTCCAAAGGAAATCGAGGGCGTCCTAGACTCTCTCTTCACCCAGGTCATCAAATGGGGTGGCGCCATCACTGGAGAGCATGGCATCGGTCTCGCCAAGAAGCGCTGGTGGAACGAGGCCACAACACCGGAACTTCGCAACCTCCACGCCCGTATCAAAAAGGCTATCGATCCGAAGGATATCCTGAATCCCGGTAAGTTCGTCTGAAGTGAAAGCCGTTTAGGCTGAACCAAGCATCTGGGAAGATGCGCGGAAGACGACGACGAAGTTGTAGCCCGGAGGGCGCCACTGCTTCCCGAGAGGGAAATGGCGTCAATACTTTTAGACTGTCAGGGCAAAACAACCCAATCGCTCACTTGAAAGGGTTGCAGATTTGCAGAGGGCCAAATTGGCGACCGTCCTGAAGATCCTCTGAATAGAGGATTGTTGCCCCGCTTTGGATTGCCGAGGCCACGATGAGGCTGTCATAGAACCGGTATTGGCTCTCCTCAGCGATCCGCAACGCGGAACTCCAAATTTCAGCCGATGGATAAACCGTACAAAGCGGATTGAGAACCGTCTGAAAAAACTCCCTAGCATCAGCCGCCGTCATCGGCTTTTGCCACTTATGAAGCGCAACATTGAGAAACTCTTGGACTACCTGCCAACTGATTACTCCCCCGCGTGTTTCGAGAGCCTGCTCGATTAGTTCCTTGGCTCTGTCCTGTTTGGCGCTCTCCCTATCCTCGAACGAATACACCAAGAGATTCGTATCGAGGAAAAATTCAGCGCTCATTCATCTCCTCACGGGTGAACCTTCGTCCACCTACAGAAATCCTTCCGCTGACGCGTTGCATGAAGCCGCGATATCCACCGATCCGCTTTGAACCATGATCCACGGTCTGCAGCCAATCACGGAACATCTGGTTCAGGCTCGTGTGATGCTCCCGGGCCACGGCCCGGGCCCTCTCAATCACCTCCTCACTGGCACTTAGTGTGATATTCCTCATACACACTATAATAGTGCGCACGAAATCCGTGTCAAGTGAGGCTCCGCTCCCTACCCAGTCGGCTCTATTTCCCGTGCTCCAAGAGGTCCATAGTATCGGGAATGTGAGCCGTGCTTGTGGTGGCTCTTGCCGGGATGGAACGGATGAGACTGCGCCAGGTGCTGCTTCCAACTCGCCGTGTACTGATCGGCTAAAGGTGGGTCGTTGGAGATCACTAGCAAGTTCTCAGCATTGAAATCTTCTGCGCTCTTGGTGAAGTTGAATGACCCAGTGATCACGCGGGTTCCATCGATGATCATCACCTTGTCATGGGCGATCCGATAGGACGAATCGGTGAACGTGGGAATGCCATTCTCGATGATCAGATCGGCCTCTGTTCCCCTGGCCTGCTCCTGACTCTTGTCGAGGATCACCTCCACATCGACACCTCGCTTCTCCGCCTCGATCAAGGCGACGGCAATCGGCTCCGAGGTGAACGAATACGCCTCCACCAGCACCTGTCTCTGCGCCGCCTGAACCGCACGCACCACCGCCTCGGTGCATCCCCCATGAGGACTGAAATAAACCTTAATGTCGGGGGCACTTGTCTGGGCATTCAGGCCAGTCCCAAATAGCAAGGCGCCCAAAATGGCGATGCATGCAAACCCCTTCATCACACTTGAAGCTTAGGCGCAGGATTTTTGAGGAGGTAGCAAGGCGCCCAAGCGAAGTTGTAGTGAACTATTGCCTCGCTGTCTCCCGACGACCTCGCCCCTTCGGGGCTGTGCTCCGCACAGGCTGCTCCGTGCCTCCCGGCACTCGGCGTTGCGAGCGAGCGGCAACACAGCGCGGCGGCAAAATCCAAAGCCTACCGCTTCAAGGTCCTACTGGACCTTGAGGAGCTCGATGTCGAATACGAGCGTTGAGTCCGGAGCAATCACCCCACCTGCTCCACGGGATCCATAAGCCAGGTTTGAGGGGATGAAGAGCTGGACTTTGCCGCCTTCCTTCATGAGCTGAACGCCCTCGGTCCAGCCTGGGATGACGCCATTGAGAGGGAAGGAAATCGGCTCATTCCGCTTGTAGGAGCTGTCGAATTCGTTGCCGTCGATCGTGGTGCCGCGGTAGTGGACAAGGACCGTGTCGGTGGCCTTGGGGCTCTTTCCATGGCCTTCGGTGATCACCTTGTACTGGAGGCCGCTCGGTGTGGTATGGACGCCGGGCTTGGTGGCGTTTTCCTTAAGGAAGGCTTGTCCCTTGGCAAGGTTGGAGGAGGCGTCTTGTGCCATGATGATGGATGTGTTGAGGGTGAGCGTGAGGGCGACAGCGGAAGCGGTCAGGAGGGATTTGATGGGATGGAACTTCATGGGGAATGAAAAAAAGAGCCGTTCAATCAATCCGCAAACTCGCGAATAACGACGGAGGAGTTGTGACCTCCAAAGCCGAAGGAGTTGCTGAGAGCTATCTTGACCTTGGCCTCGCGTGCCGTATGCGGGACGTAGTCGAGATCGCATTCGGGGTCTGGATTATCGAGGTTGATCGTGGGAGGAAGGATCCCATCGCGCATCGCCAGGGCGCAGGCGGCAAGCTCGACTCCTCCGGCAGCACCAAGAAGATGGCCGGTCACGGACTTGGTGGAGCTGACGGGAACCTTGTAAGCGGCCTCACCGAAGGCATCCTTGATTGCCTTGGTCTCACAGATATCACCGATTGGCGTCGAGGTTCCGTGGGCATTGATGTAATCGACTTCGGCAGGGGCAACCTTGGCATGCTTCATGGCAATCTGCATGCAGCGGCTGGCTCCTTCGCCTTCGGGTCGAGGCGCGGTCATGTGATAGGCATCGGCGGTCGCCCCATAGCCGACAAGCTCGCAATAAATACGGGCACCACGCTTCTTGGCGTGTTCGAGTTCTTCAAGGACAACGATGCCTGCACCTTCGCCCATGACGAATCCATCGCGATCCTTGTCAAAGGGACGGGAGGCCTTCTCTGGCTCGTCGTTGCGGGTGCTGAGTGCGCGCATGCAGGAGAATCCAGCCACACCGAGTGGTGTGATGGTGGCCTCGGCTCCACCGGCAACGAAGGCGTCGGCATCACCAAACTTGATGATGCGCCAAGCCTCACCAACGGAATTATTGGCCGTGGCGCATGCGGTGACGATCGCCATGTTCGGACCGCTGAGCCCGTACTCCATGGATATCAGTCCACTAGCCATATTGCTGATGATCATCGGGATGGTGAAGGGCGAGAGCTTGGTTGGTCCCTTCTCGATGAGTCGGCGCGATTCGTTCTCCAAGCTCTGGAATCCCCCAATACCGCTTCCCACGATGACCCCGAAGCGTTCCTTATCGGTCTTCTCAAGATCGAGCCCCGAGTCATTTAGCGCAAGCTTGGCGCCGGCCATGGCAAATTGGGCAAACCTGTCTGCACGGCGGGCATCCTTGGGAGTGTTGAACCATTGCGTTGGCTCGAAGCCCCTGATCTGACCGGCGATCAAGCAGTCAAAACCGACCGGGTCGAAAGAGTCATATCGGGAGATGCCGGAGCGGCCTTCGGTAAGGTTCTTCCAGAAGGTTTCAAGATCGTTTCCGATGGGACTAATGACTCCGATACCGGTAATGACAACTCTGCGTTCGCTCATAAAAAAGATTCGCCAAAGAATGGCGTTTAGAAAGTCAACCTAAGTGGGACACCCTTGGCAACAATGGAAAAAGGGTAGGAGCTGAAAAACGTCCCCACTTACCACTTGCGGAAGGGGTGATTTGAGAGTCTTTTTACGGAATGGAGATTCCGCCCCCTCTTGTTCCGATTCCCAGTCCCAATGAGTCCAACCGATCTTGGTGCATCGCCCTTCATCTCTCGGGACTCTCGGGTATTCTGCTGGGATTCGCTTTGGCTCATGTCCTTGTCCCCCTTGCGATTTGGTTGATCAAGCGAGCCGACAGCCCTGAGATTGATGCCGCCGGCAAGGAGGTACTGAACTTCCAGATCTCCTTCAGTATCTACTTCCTGATTGCCGGAGCTCTCTGCTGGATCCTGATCGGGTTTCTCATTCTGCCGATCTTTCTGATCATCTGGCTGATCTGCACGATCCTCGCCGCAGTCCGAACCAGTAATGGGGAATATTATCGTTACCCGATGACGATCCGCTTTCTGAAATAGGAGGATCGGATCTGGGGAACAGGTTTTAGGAAATAGGCAACAGGAAGTAGGTTATTGGGTTGATGACGGGTCTGCTTACCCTCCTGATCGATGCCTGAAGTTAGCTATTTCAGGGTGATAGGCTTGGTGACAGATGTGGCCGCGCTGTAATTCGTATTCCCTGCCTGGGACGCGGTCACGTTGACCGTGCCCTTCGACTTCATGGTCGCAGTGGCGCCAGAGATAGTCAGAACACTCTGATTGTCGCTGGAGTAACTCACCGGTAATCCTGCGGAGTCTGTGGCGTTCAGAGCAATAGTTGCGTTGGTCCGGAAGGTGTTGGTGGCTGTGGGGTTGAAGGTAATGGTCTGCGAGGCCTTCGAGATCACAAAGCTGTTTGTGACCGGAGTTGCGGCAAGGTAGTTATTGCTGCCTGCTTGGGTCGCAATCAAGGTTGCGGTTCCAACCCCCTTCATGGTGAGGGTAGATGCCGAGCGGGTGACCACATTCGTGGGCCCAGCACTCAGCGAGACGGCCAATCCTGAGGAGGAAGTTGGCAGCGTGATGGTGAAACCGGTTGCGGAATAAGAACGATCCGAAATGGTCGGGAAAGTGATGCTCTGCGAGGTCTTCGAGATCACAACGTGATTCGTCACTGAGGTCGCGGCAAGATAGTTGGAATTGCCAGCTTGGGAGGCAACCAAAGTCGCGTTGCCAGCGCCTTTGACCGTCAGTATTCCGTTGGTCAGGGAGACGATTGTTGAAGGAGTAGCGTTCAATCCAACATTCAGACCAGAGGAAGAGGTTGGAAGAGTAATTCCAAAAGGAGCTACTCCGTACGTCTGATTCATGATTGGGGGAAAAGTGATCGACTGATTGCCTAGGCTCACGATGATGCTATTGGTGACTGGAACAGCAGCCTTGTAGGTGGAATTGCCAGACTGAGTGGCTTTGACCTTCACTGTGCCTACTCCTAGGAGGCTCAGGGTTGAATTTGCCAAAGAGGCGGGGCCCGAAACTAAAGCGAAGGAAACAGGGAGTCCCGAACTTGCCATAGCATTCAGCGTGACCGATCCGGCACTGAACTTCACGGGAGCATTGGTCGCAAAGGTGATCGTTTGAGCATTGGTACCCACGGCATTTGTTACGACAGGGTTCGTCACCACGGGATTTGTTACGGGATTGGTCGCACCGGTGTTGGTGAACGTGGCCAGCAGATCGTGGTTCGCGTTCACAGAAAGGGTGTAGTGTAAGGCATTGGTGAGAGGGATGCTGGCTTCGCTCCACCCGGTAAACTTGTAGCCGCTGTTAGTCTGGGCAACCAGCGTCGTGCTCTGACCGAGTTGAAAATCTCCTGTTCCTGAAACGGTGCCCGATCCGGGAGGAGTGACCGTTACCGTCACGCTGGCATGCGCAGGAAGCTGAACTCCTGGAGCAGCAATATTGAGAATATAGGTCCTTGAAACGGAGGGGTGGACGTAATCGGTGGCTCCAACGGCAAATTGGAATGCACCTCCGGCAGTAGGGGTGCCAGTGAGCAGGCCGCAGTTGGTATCCGCGTAGTTCGTGTTTAGGGACATCCCCTGTGGAAGCACTCCTGAAAGCACAACGGAGATCGGCGCGCCCCCACTGACGGCAACCAAACGGTCCGGGTAGGCCGTTCCGATATTACCATCCTGCAGGTGGTCAATGAGCCCAACTGGATTGGTGAATGTGGCCGCCGACATCTGGGCCCCTATGAAGTCTCCGACAACGACTATATTGCTATAGGATCCTGTCCCGTGGATTCCATCAGATGCGACAGTCTGAGCAAGGGCCTCGTAGGTCTCGGGGTCGAAGAGAACTGGATTGGTGGGATACTTGTAGAACTCATAGCGCGTGGTGACAACGTCGCCACCTTGATTAACACTTTGGGCAGCCCCCTGAAGGATTCCATTAATACCTCCGCCGGGTGCACCGGAGTCATATTGGAGAACCTGCCACTCCGTCTCCACCTCGGCAAGTTCGCCGTTGGCCCATCCCCTCACCGTTGGGTAGTTGGTATCCGGAGTAACGAGATCTCGGAGTTGCACCTCGGTATTGGTATGAGCAGTTGTCGTGATCATCTTAACCCAAGTAGCCGGACCGAACTCTGCTCCAAAAAATCCCGGAACAACAGGTGCAGGCGGGGGAACAATGACAGGCTGAATTTGCGGCGCAGCAGCAGGGGCGACTGGGGGCAGGTAGCTGAAAACTGGCGTGGAGACACTCACTGCAGGTCCCACCCAGAGATTCCCGGTGCCATCGTCCTGAAGCCAATTGTAGAGGACATTGGTAGGGTTGGCGGTGTAACCGACACCAAAATGCTCCCCGCCGAAGTTCACTGAAGGATCGGTGAACTGGTGCCCCATCGTCGAAGGGATCGCATTCGTGGGGACTGCAGTGTAAGCCGACCAGGCACCATTGGTGTATTTAGCAAGATAGCGGACGTAAGTCTTGGGATGGGCAGGATCCGTCGAATCCGTGGAGATGACAGGGGTCCCGTAGTGATTGTAGTCATAAGTGTAGGTGATCTGGGCGCTCGTGATGTCGTCGAGTTCGATCTGAAAACCATGGCACGCGACGCCTGTGTCGTTCACCACGTCAAAGTTGTTGATGCTCCCGTAAGCTTGGCTGGCCCTGGCTGAAACCGGTAGGGCCACCACGGCAACCATCGACACTACTCCGATAAGGAAAACTGTGAGAGGGTAGGAACTCAGTTTGGTTTTCATAATTTTATGCTAGTACTAATCATAAGCACCTACGATTCAATTATTTCATAAAAAGACTGCTCGTCGCCTTGCGAAAGAGAGTTTGTTGAACTACTATACAACTTTACAGGGGGCGTACTGGTTTCGACTCGAAGCTCATTACGCATTCTGCATGCCGAGGATGATTCGTTGGCCTCGTTAAAAATCGAGTCACAAAAAATAAACGCAGATTACGAAGATCTAGCTCTCGCGGCCTAACGCCGCGACGCTGACACACAGACGCCTGCTATGTGTGAAGGCGACGCCAGCAGGATGGCCCCTTGGCGGATCGACCGCGCCGGGGGGTGAATCGATTTCGTGGACGATCGGAGGAAAGCAGCGCGCCGCACCGTGGCCGACCTCCTAAAACCAAAGTGTGGTCAAGCATGTGGACGGGTGCCTAGTAAGTTCCGGGGACAGGGGTTCGACTCCCCTCGCCTCCACCATCTCAATCAACATCTCCCCTCTGGGGGGATGCCTAGGGAGAGAGACAGTAAAGTTTTCCAGTATACATTTGGGACTCTCCGAAGCTAAATGGCTTTATGAACGGATCATTCCGAAAATTCACTCCCGAGGTGCCTGTTGTGCTCTTGGTTCTGATGCTGCTCTGCGGGTGTGCCTCACAGGTAAAGAAGGATCCCACGGATCCGGCAAGCCAGATCAAAATGGGGGAAACTTACTCCAAGGGCACATGGAAAATTGCCCAAAACGACGAAAAGGCTGCGGAGTGGTACAGAAAAGCCGCCTTGCAAGGCGATCCGGAGGGGGAATACCGCCTGGGTATCTGCTACGCGCGCGGCCTTGGAGTTCCCAAGAACGAGTTCATCGCTTTCACTTGGTTCTCCAAGTCAGCAAAGGATGGAAATGCGAGTGCCCAGTATGAATTGGGAGAATGCTACAGGCTGGCCGAAGGAGTCGGAACCGATCTTCCCAAGGCCTACCTCTGGTACAATCTCGCGGCGGCTTCCGGCAATGATGACGCTCGCCAAAACAGGGATGCCCTGGCAAGACGCATGACGGACGGGGAAATACGGGAGGCTCAGCGCCAAAGTCAGGAGTATTGGAACAAGATCAAGGGCTGATCCGAATCAAAAAAAGGACAGCTCTTCTTCATTGACACGCACGCTTTTCCCGATAGTTTCTTCCCTCCCGCTGCAAAACCAACCGGGATTTTCTCTATGGCCACTTCCGAAGTCATCCTAACCGAAGCCGTTCCCTCACTGGGAGCCGAAGCCGATATCGTCAAGGTACGTGCCGGCTACGCCCGTAATTTCCTGATCCCCGGAGGCAAGGCCCTCGAGGTGACGCCCGCTTCCCTGCGTAAGATCAATCACCTGAAGGCAAAGCGTGCTGAGCGCGAGGCCCGTGAGATCAACGAGGCAGAAGCCGTTGCCACGAAGATCAACAAGCTCCGCCTCAACCTGAAGCTCGAGACCGGCGAAACCGGCAAGGCTTTTGGATCGATCACGGCATCTGATCTTCTCGAGCGTCTGATGTCAGAGATCAAGGATCTCGTTCTTCCCAAGCATGCCATCGTGCTGGACCGCCCTCTCAAGGAGAGCGGTGAGCACCAGATCCCGGTGAAGATTCACTCGGAAGTGACTGCCACACTCCGCATCGAGATTGCTGCCGCCCCCAAGGTGGAGCAACCCGCCGATGAGGAAGAGGCCGGCACCCGCCGTCCCCGCCGCAAGTCTGCGGAAAACACAGAGGCGTAATCCTCCCCTCGCATGGCCGAAGGTCCCCAGGACGGCCCTGCCAAGGTAAGCTCTGCAACCGAAGGCGCCTCAACCCGCTCATCACGCTCTACTATTCGTGGAGCGGGATCTCAGAATCTGCAGAACTCGCCTCCTCAAGGAGGATTCTCCCAAGGTCAGCGCCTCCCGGAGGCGCATCGTCCTCTTCCTGCGAGTATCGATGCAGAGAAGGGAGTCCTCTCCTCCATCCTGCTCTCCCCGAAGGACACACTGACTACAGCCATCGAGAAGGGGGTCAGTGATCAATACTTCCACCACCCTGCTCATGGGACGATCTATGCGGTCCTAGAGGATCTCTGGAAGAAGAATAGTCCGATCGATCTGATCACCATCACGCAGACCCTTGCGGATAGGAACCTGCTGGAGCAAGTCGGAGGGCCTGCTTATCTGGCGAATCTTCAGACATTCCTCCCCACCGCCACCAACGCCGAGTACTACATCGACATCATGCGGGAAAAGCATCTCCTGCGCCGCATGATCGCCGCCTGTACGGGCTCCGCGGCCCGATGCTATGAGGAGCAGGGGGAAGTGAAGGTGCTGATCGACGATATCGAGAAGGAGATCTTCAGTGTGACCGAGGATCGCGTGCGCGGGGAACTCCCCGACATCAAACAGCACGTCAATGACGCCATCGACGCGATCGAAAAACTCTACCAGAACAAGGGGGAAGTGACCGGAGTTCCGACGGGATTCAAGATCCTCGACAACATGACCAGCGGCATGCATCCGAGCGAAATGATCGTGATTGCGGCGCGTCCCTCCATGGGAAAGACAGCCCTTGCAATGAACATCGCGGAGCATGTCTCCGTCGATAAGAACATCCCCGTAGCCGTCTTCAGCCTGGAAATGAGCGCCCAACAGCTCGTTCAGCGTCTTCTCTGCTCACGAGCCCGGGTGAACCTCCAGAGCATCAGGACAGGACTTCTTCCAAAAAACGCCCACCAAAGTCTTTTCAAGGTCTCCCAGGAGTATGGCAACAGCAAGATGCTGATCGACGATACGGCGGGCCTGAGCATCAACGAACTGCGTGCAAAATCGCGTCGTCTCATGGATAAACATGGTTTGGGGTTGATCGTCATCGACTACCTGCAGCTTCTGAAATCCCCCTCCAAGCGTGGCCAGGAGAATAGGCAGATTGAGATTGCCGAGATCTCCGGAGGGATCAAGGCGCTCGCGAAAGAACTGAAAATACCGATCATCGTGCTCGCTCAGCTCAACCGTAAATCCGAAGACCGCGGAGATGGTAAACCGCGCATCTCGGATCTCCGTGAATCGGGTTCCATCGAGCAGGATGCGGATGTCGTGGGTCTCCTTTATCGCTCCGCCTACTATGCCAAGGATGATGAGGAAAAATCCGAGAAGGGAGGCGAAGCCGAACTGATCATTGCCAAGCAGCGTAACGGCCCCACCGGTGAAGTCCCGCTGACCTTCCTGAGCGAGTTCACCCGCTTCGAAACCCGTGACATGACCCACGGTGAAGGAAACTAGGGTCTAGATAATTGGGAATAGGGACATAGGAAATCGGATTGGTTTGCATTTTCCGATACCCAGAAATGTCACTTGGGATATCTTCTTCCCCATCACCAACTCCCTGTAACCCATTCCCCACACCCTAATCGCCATGCTCCCTACCAAAGGCTACGCCGCTCAAAGCGCCACCTCACCGATCGCCCCCTTCTCCTTCGAGCGCCGCGAACCAGGTGCTCATGATGTCCAACTCGAGATCTCCCATTGCGGCGTCTGCCACACCGATATCCACATGTCTCGCGACGAGTGGGGCGGCGCCCTCTACCCTATGGTTCCGGGTCACGAGATCATCGGCGTGGTCAAGCAGGTCGGCAATGCCGTTACCAAATTCAAAGCCGGCGACCGGGTCGGAGTCGGCTGCTTCGTTGACTCGTGCCGCACCTGCTCCAACTGCAACGAGGGCCTGGAGAATTACTGCGAGAACCACTTCACCGGCACATACAACAGCAAGACCCGTGACGGTAGCGGACTGAACTTCGGCGGTTATTCGAACCAGATCGTCGTTGACGAGCGCTTCGTCCTCAAGGTCTCCGATAAGCTTGATCCCGCAGCGGCGGCCCCCCTCCTGTGCGCCGGAATCACCACCTACTCACCGCTTCGCCACTGGAAGGTCGGCCCTGGCAAGAAAGTTGGCGTCGTTGGACTCGGGGGCCTCGGGCACATGGCGCTTAAGTTCGCCCACTCCTTCGGGGCCCATGTTGTCTGCTTCACCACATCACCCGGGAAAGTCGCCGACGCAAAGCGTCTTGGGGCTGACGAGGTGATTCTTTCCAACTCAGAAGAGGAGATGGCCAAAGCGGCCGGTAGTTTCGACTTCATCCTCAATACCGTCTCTGCTCCTCATGATCTCGGAGCCTACATCAATCTGCTGAAGCGTGATGGAACCATGTGTCTCGTCGGCGTTCCGCCGGAGAGTGCCGCCATTCATGCATTTGGGCTGGTGATGGGGCGCAAGAGCCTTGCGGGTTCGCTGGTCGGGGGACTTCCCGAGACCCAGGAAATGCTCGATTACTGCGCCGAGCACGGAATTACCAGCGACGTGGAAATCATTCCGATGGCGATGGTCAACGAGGCCTATGACCGCATCCTCAAGAGCGATGTGAAGTACCGCTTCGTGATCGATATGGCCACCCTCTGAGGAGAGAGTGGGGGTTCACGACACGGCCGCGTTGATAGCGTGGCCGTGAGTTTCTAGGAGACTTTCTTTTCAGGAGCTTCCTGACACGGAATTGCCGCCGAAGGAGTCACGCCCGATTGAATGGGCGCACTACCCTCCGGAGCAGTCGGCTGCAGACCTGTAGGGGCCTCGATCTTCGGCAAAGGGGGCACTCCACTGATCTCGCGGTGGAAGTCTTCCTTGGCCTTCTGTAACTCACCGAGAGCCTTACCAATACCTCGAGCCAGTTCGGGCAACTTCTTGGGACCAAGCAGAACGAGCGCCAGGATCCCGATGAAGATCCACTCCGGGGCCGCCGGCATTCCAAAGGCAAGAAGGGTCATGATCTTCAATCCTTATGCCCTTATCCTTGTGCTTGCAGCAGGGGAAGAGCAGCCTCCAGAGAAGCGACATCACTGATACTGATCACCTCGGTTCCCTTGCGGATGCGTCCCACAAGTCCGGCAATGACGCCACCGGGACCGAGTTCCAGGAATCGGGTGATGCCGAGATGATCGATCATATACTCGATGCTGGCGGTCCAGCAGACAGAACCAGTGACCTGATCGGCCAATGACTGGCGAATGGCATCGGGAGAGTCAGCAGGACGTGCGTCAACATTCGACACCACAGGAACCCGGGGCATCGCAATCGATGTCTCCGCAAGCACCGCGCTGAGGCGCTGGTAAGCGGGCTCCATCAGACGGGAGTGAAAGGCACCCGCCACGCTCAACTCGACAGCCTTGCGCGCACCATGTTCCTTGGCCATGCCGATGGCGAGAGCGATCTTGGCCTTCTCTCCAGAGATCACGATCTGCCCAGGACTATTGAAGTTGGCGACATCGACATCGGCGGCGGCCGCGAGATCGCGAACTCCCTGTTCCTCAGCTCCGATGATCGCAGCCATTCCTCCCTCCGTTGCCTCACAGGCTTCCTGCATGAATCGGGAACGCTGATCCACCAGGCGAAGGCCTGTCTCGAAATCAAAGGTCCCTGCGGCGCAGTGGGCCGTGAATTCCCCAAGAGAGAGGCCCGCAGCGGCATCGAAGGAGAGGGTCGGGAACTTTTCCTTGAGCACAGCCAGCGCAGCCAACCCGTGGGTGTAGAGCGCCGGTTGGCAGACCGAGGTGCGGGTCAGTTCCTCGCTCGGCCCCTCAAAGGCAATCCGCGAAAGCGAATACCCAAGAATCGCGTCGGCCTTGGCAAAGAGATCGGCGGCGATGGGAAAGCTGGCGGCGAGATCCTTGCCCATGCCAACGGCTTGGGCGCCTTGTCCGGAGAAGAGAAGTGCGGTTTTCATGAAGGATTAAAAGTAAAAGGGGATTGAGGCTTTAGCAAAAGCCTCTTTCTGATCCTTGAGATAGCGATCTCCCAGACGCTCAAAGCCTCCGGAGGAGCGGAAAGCCTTGATGAAGGCATTGACCTGCTCCCGAAGCTCTTTTTCATCAGGACGCATTCCAATGGCCCACGATTCCCGCTGCAGCGGTTGAAGCAAGGCTATCGTCTCTGCGGGATGTTCCTGGTGATTCTTCCAGACGCTCATCTGGTCGTAGAGGAATCCGTCAGCCTTCCCTTGAGCGACCTCCATCACCGCGGAGGACTCCTTGTCGAGCACCAGTATCTTGGCATTTTTGAGATGATCAGTAGCCCAGGCCTGAGCAGTGGTACCCTGCCGCACGGCAAGGGTGCGACTGGGTTGATCAAGATCCCCAGATCCGATCGCCCCACTCAGACCGCTCTTGGATCCGGCCAAAACGGCCAGACCTATCGAGAGGTAAGGATCTGAGAAAGCGATCGTCTTTTCGCGCTCGGGGGTATCTGTCATCGAGGAGATGATCAGATCGATTTTTCCGGTCAGAAGTGACGGAATCAACCCGGTAAATGGGATATTCTCGATGCGGATGGGGCGATGCAGATACTCCCCGAGGGCTCCTGCCAAATCGACGCTGACTCCTGCGGGGGCCCCCTGGGAGTTGATCGTCTCAAAGGGTGGGTAAGCAAGCTCCATCCCAACGACCAAGTGCTTTGACGCAGCAGCGATTCCTGTAGCCTCCTTGCGCTTGCAGGAGACCAAAGAAAGAAGCAGTGCCAGGGCGACGAGCGCGAGACGGCTCATTCTATCGGTCTATATAACTTCAGTTTTGAGGCTGCCTTAAACTTGCGGAGCATGCCATCCGCCCGAAGGAAGAAGGACGTCATTGACCTCCTCGGGCCCCCAGGTTCCAGGCTTGTAAGGATGGACGGGAACGGAATTGCCGAGGATATTCTCGACAATTCTCCAGCCTTCTTCGACGACATCCTGACGAGCAAAGAGGGCCTGATCTCCCTGGATCGCATCGCCAATGAGGCGCTCGTACGGGGTCATCTCATCAGGTTGTTGGTCGACGACCTTCAGCTCCATCGGCTCACCAACCATACGCTCTCCGTCGACCTTGACCTGCATGCCGAGGGCAATCTCAATACGGGGAGTGAACAGAAAGCGGACGTAGTTATGCATCGGGGCCTGCTGGTCAGGGAAAACCACAAGCGGCGGGCGGTGGAACTGAACACGCACCTCGGTACCGGAAATCGGCATATTCTTGCCGGCGCGGATGTAGATGGGCACGCCCTGCCAGCGCCAGTTGTCAATGAAGACGCGTACGGCGGCAAATGTCTCGGTTGTGCTGTTCGGTGCGACTCCCGGTTCCTGAAGGTATCCCTCGAACTGACCTCGGATGAAGTCGTTGGGTGAGATCGTGCGGATAGAGCGGAAGAGCTTCACCTGCTCGTCACGGACACGCTCCTTGTCAGGCCAGAAGGGAGGCTCCATGCAGAGGAATCCGACCACCTGCATCAGATGATTCTCGATCACGTCACGAAGACAGCCGGTGGCATCGTAGAAGGCACCACGACCCTGCACGCCGAACGACTCGGCCATGGTGATCTGAATATTGCTGATGTAGTTGCGGTTCCAAACCGGTTCGAGGAACGAATTGGCAAAACGTGTGTAGAGAACATTCTGCGTGGCCTCCTTGCCGAGGTAGTGGTCGATCCGGAAAACCTGACGCTCCTCAAGGACATCGTGAAGGATCCTGTTGAGAGACTCAGCGGAAGCCTTGTCATGGCCAAAGGGCTTCTCAACCACGACGCGGGTGTCGTCATTGATGCAATCAGCGGCCTTGAGTCCCTTAGTGACGCGTCCAAAGAGGACAGGTGGAATGGCAAGGTAATGGATGGGTCGCTGGGCACTTCCCAAGGCTTTCTTCAGTGCATCAAATGTGGCCGGGTCGGAGTAGTCTCCGTCGACATACTGGAATTGGTCTGCAAATTTCTTGAAGACCTCCTCATCAACGCCACGCCCATAGGTTGTGATTCCCTCACGGGCACGGTCAATGACCTGCTCGCGGGTCATGCCGCTCTTGGCGACGCCAATAACCGGCCCTTCCAGCACCCCCCGGCGGTAGAGCGCCTGGATGGTGTCGAAGAGTTTCTTGTGGGCCAGATCTCCGGTCGCTCCAAAGAGGACCAGGGCGTCGCTTTTGAGCAGGGACATAGTGTTAAGACTCCTTAGCGGAAGTGAAAATTACTTTGAACCAGCTGGCTTCTCGTGGTGACCGCCAAACTCAAAGCGCATCGCAGAGCAAACCTTGTCGGCATACTCGGCAAGGTTACGACTGGAGAAACGCTCGTAAAGAGCGGAGCTGAGAACCGGGGTGGGAACCCCCTCTTCAATGCCGGCGAGGATGGTCCAGCGACCTTCGCCGGAGTCACTGACACGACCACCGAACGTGGAGAGCTCGGGGTCACGGGCCAAGGCGTCGGCCGTGAGGTCGAGCAACCAGCTGGCGACCACGCTGCCGCGGCGCCAGACCTCGGTGATCTCAGGAAGATCCATGTCGTATTGATAATTCTCCGGATCGCGCAGAGGGGTGGTCTCGGCGTCGATCTCACGCTTCACCTTACCGGCATTAGCATTTTTCAGAATATTTAGACCCTCGGCATAAGCCGCCATGATCCCGTATTCGATGCCGTTGTGGACCATCTTGACGAAGTGTCCTGCGCCATTGGGACCGCAATGGAGGTATCCCTCCTCGGCCGTGCTGTCCGTACGGGTACGGCCCGGAGTCACCGGCGCATCTCCCTTGCCTGGAGCAAGAGCCTTCAAAATTGGGTCGAGATAGGTAACCGTCTCCTTGGAACCGCCGATCATCTCGCAATAACCACGCTCGAGACCCCAGACGCCGCCGGAGGTGCCGACATCGACATACTCGATACCCTTGACCGAGAGTTCCTTGGCGCGACGAACGTCGTCCTTATAGTAGGAGTTACCACCATCGATGAGGATATCTCCCTTGGAAAGGAGGGGAACAAAGGTGGCGATCGTATCATCCACATAGGCAGCGGGAATCATCATCCAGACGGCCTTCGGGCCCGTGAGCTTGCTGACAAGATCTGCCTGATCCTTCGCCGCAATGGCTCCTTTGGAAGCGAGATCCTGAACGGTAGCCTCGCTGCGATCCCAAACGACGACTTCGTGACCTGCCTTGATGAGGCGAAGAACCATGTTGGCTCCCATTCTTCCGAGACCGACCATTCCGATGCGCATAGTATGTGTTCCTTAGGTTGATGTGTTTGTGTGAACCCTTCTCTTTATAGAGGAAAGCTTCGCCGTCAAGCACCGCATGACGCAATCTCGGCTGGCTCCCCGAATAATGACCATGTAGTTGATCAACATGACCAAGAGAACAGGCATCATCGCGGCAATGGATTCCGAAATCCGAAATCTCACGACGGCTCTTGAGCATGAGCGCACCGAGAAAATCGCGGGTCGTGATATCCACTACGGAAATCTGGAGGGGCAACCAGTCGCGCTGCTCCTCTGCGGCTGTGGCAAGGTGAATGCAGCCCTTTCCGCCACATTGCTGGCCTGCCATGCCAAGGTCTCTCAAATCCTTGTCACCGGTGTCTCCGGAGGGCTCGCCGAAGGCCTACAGGTGGGGGATATCGTGATCGCCGACTCCTTTCTCCAGCACGACATGGATGCCCGCCCCCTCTTTCCTCTCCATGAGATCCCCTTCGAGGGATTCTCCGTCATCGAGGCAGATCCCGAACTCCGGCATCTCCTGAAATCTTCCTCGCTCTCCATGCTAGCGGAGAGGAGAGTGACGGAACTGGAGGAAGCCCACTCCCTCGAGGGATTGGTTATTAGTGGGGATCAATTCCTCTCCTGCAGTGAAGGCCGCAATCGGGTCTTGAAGGAACTGCCGAAGGCCTGCGCCGTGGATATGGAGTCGGCTGCCATTGCCCAGATCTGCAAAGCGGCAGATCTACCGCTTGGGGTCATGCGAGTCATCTCAGACTCGGCGGACGGAAGCGCCCACATCGACTTTGCCAATTTCGTCGAGGAAACCGCTGCCAAAGCATGCGCAGAAACGGTGAAGCACGCCCTACGGGCGATGGCTCGCTGAAGGCATGCAGGCTGTTAGCGGTTTAGACTGAAGGCTGTTAGGAGAGACTGATTACTTGATCCAGAATCCTCCGACCTTTCCTTCCTTCATGCTCAGGGTGGCCAAGAAGTCATCGCCACCATTCTTGAAGCAGATGCGCCAAAGCGTGACCTGATAACCTCGCTGGTTCAGATCACCAAGATAGGTGAGGTCGTAACCACTCTTGAGCTTGGAACCGAGTTGGGAAACAACAGCTTCAAACTGATCCTCTTTCAAGGACTGGAAAGGGGCGTTTCCATCAACGACAAACGCTGCGTAATCATCCGAAGCGATGGCCGAGACCAACTTTATTGCCTCGCTCTGGGAAGCAGCGGGAGCTTCCGCGTCAAAAGCCGAGACAACAAGAAGGAAGGCTGTCGCGAGTGAAAGAATGCAAGTTTTCATGGCTTCTTTCTAACAGTCTAAAAGCCTTTAGCCTAAACACCTTCCCAGGAAGGCGTTACCTTCCTAGAACGTGACCCCGATCTGGGCACCAAGCACGAGCGCGTTGGGAATGGTTCCCGTGCCACCCGGATTGATGATCCACTGCGCATCGGGCTGGACATAAGCGAACTTGGTCAAGTTGATGCGGTAGCCGAATTCGTAGGCCAGTTCATACGTGGCGTATCCGCAAGCCGCCGTGTCGTTAGCCTGGGCGTAGTTGGAGCTGAAATTGCCGTAAGCGACCCCAAAGATGGAAACATCCTGGGGACGGAATGGTATCATGCCCGTGTAAACAAGGCCGCCGTTGTACTGGAAGGGAACCTTGGCCGTGTTCTGCTGCGGGCAGAGCATGAAGGCGCTCCAGGCAGTGAGCCCGGTGTCCTTGAAGGGATTCATGCGGTAGAGCATCTGGTCGAAATGCCAGTAGAGGCCATAGGCACCATTCTGCCCCTGTGAACTGCCGAACTGGGGATAGGTCCAGGTCGAGTAGTAGCCACCCATCCAGTAGTGACCGGGAAGCCCATGCGGAATGGCATCACTGGCAGGAGTGGCGAAGGTCTTTCCATCCTTCCCATTGGTAGCGGCCACGGACTTACCATCATCAGACTTGGCAGAGGTGGAAGGAGAAGGAGCAGCCGGCTTGAAGAACTCATGAGCCCAACCGTACTGGCCGATCATCATGACTCCGTCACCGGGATTCATGTTCCAGTTGAAGCCGTGCATGTAGGACTGGGAGACCTGTGGAGTGACCTGATAGACACCTAACATCGCCTCAGTCTCCTTGGTCACAAGAGCACGCAGACGCCCCCCCCAGACACCCCATGGATAAGTGGAGAAGGATCCATTTACTGGCAATGACTGCGGATTACCGTCGATACCGTTGTTCATGTAGAGCCAGTAGAGCGGGGAGGAAGCAAAATCGTCACCTGCGGCCATACGCCCGAATTTGAAGCTGATTTTGTCGTCGTCGAAGCGCTGGTTGTACGCAAGACCATAGAAGATGAATCCCGTGCCGCCATAGACCTGCTGCACAGTGAACTGGTTGCCAACGTGCTGGGCGGAGAGATTGTTTCCATTACGCTCCAGTCCGATGACGCTCAGCGTGCCGCCGTCGTAACCAAAGAGCGGCTTGGACTGGAATTCGAGATCGACGGTAAAGTTATCACAGTAGGTGAATCCGGCGCTTTTTCCCCCGACCGGATTGCCGGCCAGATTCGCTGTATAGGACACGGAGGCATCCATACCGTGACTTGCCAGCGTGTCACGGAGTCCGAACCAATTCATGGTTGCGTAATCGGACTTGAGCCAGCTCTTGGTATTGTCGCGCTGGGTCTCGTATGGCTCCCAGAAACGCTGCATATCCCAATTGAGCTCAGGAATTTGGTAGGGAATATTGAAACGTAGTTCCTCATTCGGAGTGATCATGGCCGGCATAGGAATATGGACGGTAGCCATACCGGGAACCTCGTTGGTCGTGATCAGCGAGGCTGCGAGAAGAAGTGGAAGCATCATGGTTCGTGAGTCAGGGGGGGGTGGTTAAGTCATGAGGAAAACTCGGAATGTCATCATCGTGCAAACCCTTTTTCAGCATCAATAGCCTCGTCGCAGATTACTGCGCTAGATCAGCCGATGCTTGTCACAAGAATCCTGCAAGGCCATTGTTTGCAGAATGCGCCACATCTTCGTCTCAGGTTGCTATGACATCATCCACGCCGGTCATGTGCAGTTTTTCCGGGAAGCAAAGGAGTTGGGGGACTTTCTTACTGTCTCCTTTGCCTCAAGCGAGGTGCTCTGGGCCCACAAGCAACGGCGCTCTTCGCTGCCCGATGAGCATAAGAAGGGGATCCTCGAAGCTTTGAACATGGTGGATCAGGTGGTAATCGGAACCGGCACCGAGCATGGTCTCGATTTCCTAGAGGATTTTCGCCGACTCCGTCCTGATATTCTAGCTGTCACAGATGATGACCAGTATGGCGACAAGAAACGCGCGCTCTGTGCAGAGATCGGTGCCGAATATGTCGTTCTCCCAAAGACACCTCCAAAATACGAACCGGTCTCGACCTCTCAACTGGTGAAGTGGATCAGGGCTCCGAAGGATGCCCCGCTTCGCGTCGATTTCGCCGGCGGGTGGCTGGATGTCCCACGCCATGCGCGACCCGGCGGCTTCATTGTGAATTGCGCCATCCAACCTAGGGTCTCGCTGCGCGACTGGAGCTATGAAAGGAATGCAGGACTCGGTGGTAGCGGTGCCTGGTCGCTTCTCAACGGCAATACGGGGATCGATGATGAGCTAGGTCTTGGTGTTGGATGGCAGGATCCGGCCGTCATTCGCGAAACCGGTCTCTGCGTCTGGCGCAGCGGTGCCAAACCCTCGCTGGAACTCAAAACCGACGGGGCCATGCTCCAAGGACTCCTGGCCCTCTGGTGGAGCGGGAACGCCCATGACACTCCGGGCATGGTTGACCAACTCCGCGACTATGCTGCAATCGAGGCGGCAAGCCATATCGCTCGCGAAGGGGTCATCAAAGGAGATATAAAGATTCTCGCCCAAGGAATCACCGCGTCCTATGCGATTCAACTCGCGGAGGGTATGAATCCCCTTCCCGAAGCTGCCGGCTCTCTCGGGCGCAAATACTCTGGCGGGGGATTCGGGGGATATGCTCTCTATATTTTTGAAAACACGGATGCGCGGAATGCGTTCGTGAAGGGGAATGACGCAGCGAGAGAGATTGAGCCTTACTCGAATTGGGAGTAAGGAGTCATCTCCCCTTAGTGCGCCTTCAGCGCATTCACGCTGGAGAGAATGCCTGAGATCATGGAATAAGCGACCACCCCGACAAAAAGTGCGACGATCAGGATCACTGCAGGCTGGATCAGTGTGGTGAGATGCTGGATTCGGGAGGTCAATTCTCGATCATAGCGTTTCGCGGCTCGAGCCAGCGAGCCAGCGAGGTCCCCCGTCTGCTCGCCCACGGCGAGAATATCGAGCAGCACGGGAGGGAAGAATCCCGTGCGTCGCATTGCCGAAGCAAGAGAGCTTCCTTCACGTACCATGTCCGCAACCTTCTCCAGCAATCCTTTGAGATAAACATTCCCCGTGGCTGCACGCATCAGATCCATGGCGGAAAGCATGGTCACCCCGTTGGAGACAAGCGTGGAGAGATTCTGCATCACCTCGGCATAAAAGCGGGCCTTGAGCACCGGGCCGACTACTGGAACATCGAGTTGGGCGCGGTGCCACCAAGCTCGCCCAGCGGGGGTTGCGATCGCCATGCGCGCGCCCGTGATAAGGGCGCCGATGAAGGCTGCGATCGCCCACCACCAATGAGCACAGAAAAGACTGGTCGTGATCAGAGCCTGCGTGATGGCAGGAAGTTTCTGCCCCGATTTGCCTAGCAGGACCGAAAGCTGAGGAACAAGAAATGTGAGGAAGATGAACATCAGCAGGATTGCTGAGGAAAAGACAATCGCGGGATAAACAAGTGCCGAGGTCACTTTTTTACCTAACTCGCCAACCATTTCCAGGTGAGCGCACTGGCGCTTTAGGATCTGCGGCAGAACACCTCCCGCCTCTCCGGCAGCCACCAGGTTGCAATAGAGAGGGTCAAACGATTTTCCGCAGCCACGGAGGGCTTTTGAAAAGCCGACACCCTCGCGGACCAACTGCCGCAGGTGGGCCGCCACGACCTTGACCGGTGATTTCTCCTGGCGTTGTTCGATCACCTTGAGGGCACCCTCGAGTTGAAGACCCGCCTCCAGGAGTTCCGCCAACTCCTCGGTAAAGAAGAGCAGTTGCGGCGTGGTCAACTTCGGGAGATTTTCAGCCGAGGGGACCTCTCCGGCTTTCGTTTTTACAGCATTGGAAGACGAGGAACCAAAGAGTGATTTTTTTCCAGTAGGTGCCGCTCCCTCCTCCGCAACACTGCTCGGTTGCATTCCCCTCTCGCGCAGCTTGCGATAGGCATCCGATCCTGAAATCGCCTCGATGCGACCATTCTCGGAACGTCCGGAGGCATCACGGGCTTTGTAGGTAAAAAAGGGCATGAGGATCGTGGCGTGTCTGAATCCATCGATCCCGACACCAGTATCCGTGTCAATGGAATTAAGAAACCGAACAGCCTCTCTATCTTGCAAGTAGCGAGGAGGAAATGCGCTCAACCCCCTGCTTAGCCTGAGAACTCTGAGGATAGCGTTCCTGCAACTGAAGGTAGAAGGAAAGGGCTGAGGCGGGCTCCTTGCCTTCAAGTGCACGGGCTTTCTTCAACCCGGTTGCCAGATCCTCCACCCCCGAAAGCGTCTTCTCGCATAATGCCACCAGTTCCTTCCGCTCAGGATACTTTGACGACAAGGCGTCGGCTAACTCCCAGGCGGAAACCCTGTTGCCAAGGTCACGAAGTTGGATCGCCCTCTCCATTCCTTCACGAATCGCGCAATGCTCGTTTAAAGCTTCCACCAATTGTGCATGCCTGGCTGGAAGATCGACCAAGACCTCCTCAAAACGAAGACGTTGCTTCGCGATTTCATCGATTTTTTGAATTGCGTACAGCCGGTCGAATTCCTCCACGCTGGAATTTTTAAGTTCGACGCTATCGGCAAATTCCTTGACCAGAACCGCGATGTCAGGATTTTTCGGCCAACTTTCCTCGGCAAGCATCAGCTCCTTCATGAGATCCCCAGTTCTTCCCTCCTTGCCAGCAGTTCTTGCTGACAAAAGATGGACTGAGGAGCGTGATTTTGCGGCTTGGATTTCTGCATGGTACTTTGTTGCGTCGAAGTCGGCAGTGACTGCATTGATTTTCACCAGTAGGGACAGTGCCTCTGCGTACTCCTTGTCGGCCAGTGATTTTTCCAAGCTCCTCTGTAGTTGAGCAAGTTGTCTGATTTTTTGTTTCGAATTTTCTGAATAAGAGAGCACCTCCAGGGTATGACTCCCTCTCGTCAATGCCGCAAGAAGATGACCCGAGGCTGCCAGCGTGTGATTGCCCTCTAAGAGAATCGTGCAACTCGAGAGATTCCCGTTGATAGCCTGGAGATCTTGAGCTGAGAGAAACTCGATGGTGCCAAGTGCCGCCTTCCCATCCTCCGGAGCAATTTCCATCGTCGCATCACGACCGAGTCGCAGCGGTGGATCCCAATCTCCAAAGAGCCCACGATAAAAACGGACAGCAAGGATTGCCTCCTCATAATCCCCCTGCCTCAGGAACCGAAGGGCCAGTTCCTGAAGCTCTAACCGAACCTGGAGATCGCTTACTTGGCCTCCAAGATTGATTTGGGCGATCTCTTGATCAACCGCTGCAAGTTGTTGGGCTGCCTTACTCGTCGGAGTGGCTTGTGGAGTGGGTCGCTTGTGAGGCAGTGGCCCCAAATCCTCGATGCGTTGCTGTTGCTGTTTTTGCTCAATACGGAGATTCCATGAGAGAATTTCTTTTTGACGGAGCAATGCAGCCTCGGACGCACGCGGATTTTTTTCTCCTGCCAGCATGGAGGAAGCATTGAGCACCGCACGAAGCAGGGCGCGACATCGCCCGTGATCCAAGGGATCGGAAGCCAAGTGTTGCAACAACTCATAAGCTTTACCGAGATCATCAGGAGGGGCAACGCCGGGACCGAGTTGACTCGCACACTGGCGCAGAAGCTTCATCCGAGCTTGGGCCGGAGTCGCCAGGATTGAGGGGGAGGCGAGATAGGCGTAAAAGCTCTCCTGGAGAGCCCCTGGATCCACAACCTCTGATTCGCCAGCATGCCAAACAAGCCATTCCTTGCTATCGCTCCCGAGCGGGGAGTCCTGCGCCATCATCAGCGGGATAGCACCGATGTGGAAAAGCAGAGCGGAGGACGCAACAAGACCCGGCAACTGAAGGAAGAGATCGAATCGACTCTTCATGATCTTGAAAGAATCAATCAGGAGGCGTCAGGCATGATCATCCTGACGAGACGCTGAATCCCCTGCTTGGAGAGATCACTCATGGGATAGCGGCTTTGGGAGCGGAGATACCAGGCGAGCGCAGAACCATATTCCTTCTTCTCCTCGTAGCTCTTTGCCTCTCTCACATCATGAACAAAATCAGGAGCCTGAGTGGTCAGGTCGGCCCTTAATTGGCTCAACTTCTGATCATCGGGATACTGCGAGAATGTGACATCAAGTCCCTCCCAGGCGCCCGCGTAATCCCCCCGACGAGCGATCTCCTGGGATCGCATAATGGAGGTCTCGATCTCCTGCATCCGGGAGAGCACCTTACGGAGCTTTTCTTGACGTTGCGATTTGCCACTCGAATCATCCATGGCGAGCGCAGCAATATACTTCTCCTTATCATCGAAAATCTGCCGGTAGTTATGCTGCCCCTCGAGCTGGTCAAAATCAGCAAGGGCCTGAACCTCGGGACGGGCCACATTGCCCAGCTTGCTCATTTCGGAGGAAAAACTTGTGACTTCGGGATTGTTGGGCCAGAGGGCGGCCGCCCTGGTGATCTGGGTCTGGACAGCCTGAAGGTCACCCTTCGAAGCGGCAACCTTGGCTTGGGCAACTAACAGGCTGCTTGCAGTCTTGACCCCCTGAAGCTTTGCAAGGATCTCCGCGTCGTCGAAGCTTGGGTTCATCTGTTTCATTTGGGCCACAACTTCCGAGAGCGCATCGATGTTTCCGGAATTGGCAGCATTCACTAGTCGGTTGCAGAGCTGGGCGTAGACAAGCGTCTTCCTCTTTTCATCCTGGGTGAGGAGGCGGACGCTAGGGAGATACTCTCCTTTGGTAAAGACGGAGGCTAATTGGCTGGCGGCGCTTTCAATCTCACTCTTTTCGAGCAGGAACCTATAGACCTTCACCCCTTCGTTGACATCCCGGATCACCTCGTTGGCAAAGGCATCAAGCTGACTAAGGCTCTTGAACGTCCGACTGGCACCTTTCATGCCAGTCACAAAGGCATTTTCGGCGCTTTCCACACTGAGATTCTCAACCCCCATGTGGAGACCGGATCCCGAGATGGCACTCGCGTCCATGCCGTTGTTATTATTGTAGTAGTCGTTTCCCACACTGGCCCCTGCACCTCCAGTACCGGTTCCAGCAGAAGCCCCAACTCCACCGTGAGGACCATTGTTGTTGCCCGAGCCAGCAGCCGTGGCTCCTTTGGGATTCGCATCAGCGATCAATTTCACCTGACCGGCAGCCTTGTTGTAGCCCATCTTGTCAGCCATCTGGGCGAATTGCTCCAGCGACTGGTCCCCATCATCGAACAGGGCTCGGTAGAACCGGTCGATAATGATGACGTGCTGATATCGTCGCTGGACGAAGAGTTGGAGAATAAGGGACTGAAGAGCAAACTTGGCCTGCAATTCAGCGGAGGCAATCTGGGCTTGGTTTCTCTGAATGGTCTGCTTGAGAACGGCGACACTGCTCTTAGAGGGATCCATCTTTGCCGCGCGGAGTTCGTTTTCATTGGCATTGTTATCGGCGACGTCATTCTTGCCGGGAGCAATCGAGGGGAGCGTGAGCGATTGAGCTTCGTGAAGCTGGTTGTATTGCGAGGCGCTGAGTTGAGCTTCGAGGGCTCTGTCGACCTCCGTCAGCTTCTGGATCTGAAGCCTCGCATTCGCCGCGGCGTAGACAGCGTCATGAATGGTGGTGCAGTTGTTAGCGTCGCTCTCGAACTCCGAGGCGAGCGGAAGCAGATTAAAGGCCTCATCCTGATTCTGTTTCGTGGCATTGCCCGGTGCGAGCAACTCCATGATTTTGTCCATCCGTTGGCGGTAAAGTTTCGCATCCGCCGAGGTCTCCGCGGGGGCGCTCAGGTATTTCTCAAACTGGATTGCGAATCCGGGATTATTCCAAAGGGAAAGGAATGTGTTCGGCTTCATGTCGACGATGTTTTTTTTGGCCTTTAAGTTGGCCTCGAACATTGCCTGGCTCCCGATGGCAAGATTGTCGGACGCTCCTGTTAGCGGGTTGCCCTCTTTGTATTGCTGGCCCGTCTCATGAATGGTCTGCGCATTGGGGATCTGCGCACTAAGACAGCTGCAAGTGATGAAGAAAGCCGCAAGAAAACCACTACCCTGAAACTTACGCAATATCATGGCTTCCTTGCCTCCTCGACTTTAAGAAGCCCATTCTCAACGACTTTCACCTTCATCACATAGTGCTGGCCTTTCTGGATGGTCAGGTTGCCGAGTTCAAGAGGCACGAGAACCGGCAACACGACAGGAGCGCCGTTCTTTGAGGTGTTTTTAAGGATTACCGAAAAAAGCCTTCCCTTGGTCGGGGAATTTCCAAGGGCAGAATCAATCTCGGCGTCGATCTTGTACGTGTTGCCGCGCAGGGAGTTGGCGTTCTCATAATAGATCGAGGGGTCGAGTTCCTCAGTGGTCCTTAGGGAGGCATCGCCACCATTTTGACGCAGGCCATAAAAACCGCCACCTCCGGCAATCAGGATGAGTAGGACGATCAGCCAGAGGGGGAGTCCTTGGGACTTTTTTTGGCGGGACATTAGGGAACAATCACCCCCGCCATGGGTAAATTCAAACCGAATCGGTCTCTTCGCCAATTTCTCACTGCGATTCTCCACTAGGCTTCTCATCAAGGCTCGAGCCTGCGGATCTTTTTTAAATACCGAGTCCCGTCAGGTCCCAGCGTCGAAGCATCGATGAACGGATCTCCAAAAAAGCGGTCCCAAAGACGCTCCAGGGAGTGAGGCACGAGAGGATCAGACACGCACAGTTCCAAGGCCCTTTCATAAAATTCACGAGGCCTACTTAATACACCCTCCCGGGAGACCGAGAACTGGGCACCTCCCCGAAAATGAAATAGCTCCGGCGACGTGCCTCCGAATAACTCTTCGAACAATTTCCCTGTGGCCAGTTCGGTTCGCTCAGGATTCTTGCTCCAGGGGACAAACAGACGTCGTCCCTTGGGATCGTCCGTATCTTCCAGAAACCCATACCAGAGAAATGGGGAGGGGATTTCGCTTCCCGCAGCCAGAGCTGCCAGTCGGTCATGCAGATCCGGGGCATGATCAAAAGGGCGCCCTTGGCAGAATACAGAGATGGCGGGAAAAGAATCATACCTCGCGATGAGATGTGTCAGGTAGCTATGCGCCTCCCTGCCGATATTCGGGAAGGGGAGCACGGATATCCGATCTCTGGCATGGAGACTTTCGGGTATCGCCTCCGTGGAACCCTTGTTGTATACTGTGATTTGGAAAGACTCAGGAACCCGTTTGAGCCATCGGAGATCCTCCTCGTAGCGCGCGACAACAAGTTCGATCGAAGTATCATCCGGGTGCTGGACCATCTCCCTTATTCCTTAATGAGCTTGGCCTCTGGAGGCTAGTTCCATTAGAAACCGGTCCTACCCATGAACATACTGATCCTCGCCGCCGGATATGCGACCCGCCTGTATCCCCTGACCGAAAACAAGGCCAAACCTCTTCTTGAGGTAGCCGGCAAGCCAATGATCGAATGGGTTCTCGACAATCTCGCCCCGATTCCTGATATCGACCGCGTCTATGTCGTCACGAACAACAAGTTCGCCAAAGCGTTCGAGGAGTGGGCTGTCGGATACAAGTCCCGGGGAGCCAAGATGGAGTTCACCATCGTCAATGACGGCTCCACGAGCGATACCGACAAACTTGGAGCTATCGGCGACATTCATCATGTCCTCAAGACCCAGGATATACGTCACCAGGATCTTCTGGTGGTTGCAGGGGACAATCTCTTCAGCCAACCCGTGCCGGGATTCGCGGAGGCCGCCAAAAAACATCCCGCAACACTCGCTCTCTACGACGTGGGGAACCTGGAGGAGATCCGGAAATACAATAACGTCTCCGTGGATGATGAGGGCATGATCACTCACTTTGAGGAGAAACCAGCTCATCCCACCACCACAAAGACCGGCATCGCGCTCTATTATTACCGCAAGGATGTCCTACCTCTCATCGACACCTATATCGCCGAAGGAAACAATCCCGATCAACCGGGACGCCTTATCCAGTGGCTCTACCCCCAGGTCAACGTGGGAACTTGGGACGTTCCTGGAACCTGGTTTGATATTGGAAGCAAGGAGACGCTCGTGGAAGCGAACGAGGTCTTCAAAAAGTTTGCCTGATTTCAGGCAAAGAAGGATTCCGTGGAGTCCACGTAGTAGGCACCGCCTTCCACCACCGGGCTCTGGGAATAATTCCCTCGACCCGGGGCGGGAAATTGGATCATCAGTGATTCTTAGGCGAGCTTGAGCCTCTTGCTTCCGTGGCGGGTCTTTGCGACCACACTCCCGCGGCGGAAGAGATCCTGAATGGCAGCCAGCGTCTCGCGATCGTTGCGTGCATAGCTGGAGACCGTGGCAACCAAGTCGCCGAGTGAGGTGATGTGTTTGGAGTTTGTGTGTGTTTTCATGGTGTGGTGTTTCTGATGAGTAAGACACGACCTCCTCACCGCATGTTCAAAAATAGTTTTGTCGGAATGCACTCCTTCCCTCCCCACTCTCCCGAAGGCAATCCCCCAAGGCGCAGGCCTTGCTTGTCTCCACAGCTCGGATATGCTCTTGGCATTCCATCCGGATTCGCATGAACTCACTATCCGCCAAACGATCAACACTCCACGGCGTCTTCTTCCTGGGTGTTTTTGGATGTCTTGCCCTCTCTTCGGCAATGGCCATTGAGACAAACTCCTCAGGTTCATTCCCATCAATTGCCACGAAGGCATCAGGGAATCCCGACACCCTCTTGAAACTTCTCTCGGCAGGAGGCTTGGTGATGATTCCTCTGCTTGTACTTTCCGTGATCACATTGGCATTGATTCTCGTCTATCTCGTGACGCTGAGGAGGAGTGGCGTGGCAAGCTCACGATTCATGACGGTGGCTGAGACACTGCTAGCGAAGGGAGATCTGTTGGGACTGCTGGCTATTGCCAACAAGCACCGGGACATCGCAGCCACCATCCTCACCCGGACCCTCGAATTTCTAGCTAGCCACCCGGTGGCCACGGACGATCAACTCCGGGAAATCGCCCAGACAGAAGGAACCCGTGAGGCATCCTTGCTCAACCAGCGCGTCGCATGGCTCGCTGACATCGCCACGGTGGCACCGATGCTGGGACTACTGGGAACGGTTTTTGGGATGATCCGTTCCTTCAGCGTGATGGCGAATGATGTGGCTGCTTCACGACCCATGTTGCTAGCCGAGGGAGTCGCGGAGGCTCTAGTCGCAACCGCGGCGGGACTGGTCGTCGGCATCCCGGCTATGATCGCTTATGCATGGTTCCGGGGGAGGGTGCAGGAAATGATCTCGGAAATGGAAGGGGTGACCTCCCTGCTCCTCGTGAAGCTCGTGCTCGCCAGAAAGAGCTCTCAGACACACCGCTGATAAGCGCCCCGGTCGTGAACTTCCGTACGCGCCTACAGCCGGAGCCACGGGGTTTCCTGATCGCCCCGATGGTCGACATTCTTCTCGTGCTGCTCGGGTTCTTCATGCTCACGTGGAGTTTTGCACGGCAGGAAAGAGAGCTTGATGTCCAGATGCCCTCGGCGGGTGAAGCGAAAGAGCAGCGCCGCTCCGTCGGAGAAGTCATCGTCAATGTGAAAGCCGACGGCAGTCTGGTCATGAACCGTCGGAGCATGTCCCCCGACCAACTTCTTTCTGCGCTCTCTCGGATCGCCGCGCTCTACCCCGACCAGGCCGTAGTGCTGAGGGCGGATCAGCGTGTCGACTACGGACATATCGTCCAAACACTTGACCTCTGCCGAAAGGCCAACATCTGGAATATCGCGTTCGCTACAGCCAGTCCCGACGCGCCACCAGCACCAACCGCATCAACGACACCCTCCGTCAGTCCATGAAGAAGGCACTCGCAAACACCGCTCGTGATTGCGTTCACCGTGCATCGGGAGCAGTTCTCGCGTGGCTTTTACTCACGGGGTTCAGCGGATTATCGGGATTACAGGCTCAGTCTCTCTCACCCGAACCAGAAGTCCGGAGGGCACTTCCCATCACGGACTCCTTCAATCCAACCCCCACTCCCACTCCCCTTCCTAGACCCACTCCGACCGCAACTGCAATGCAGGTAAGGAAGGCACTTCCGGTACATCCCAGCTCAATTTCGTCTACTGCTTCGCCCCCAGCACCACAGTCGTCGCACTCCATTGAGACGCCTTCAATTTCCCAAACTCCTATTACTGCTTCTGCTAAGGCTGCCGCTTCCGCTGTCGCTAACACCGAAGCACACTCCACCGATGCACCCGGGAGTATTCGCCTCACCCCCGCGATGACTGCCGATCCTTCAGCCCTGGCTGCATCACAGCTTGCCATTGCCGATGGTTGCTATGCGAGAAAACAGCCGGGAATGGCCATTCCCGAATATGAGAAGTTCCTGATCATGGCCTCTCAGACAGCTCCAGAAAGGGAACGCGCCCTCTACCGTCTGGGGGAATCTCAACGCCAGATGGGCAGCATGACCGCAGCGGAGAGTAGCTTCCTGAAGTTGATCGCCGAATACCCGAAGGGTCAGTATGTCCCCTCTTCCTCATTTCGTCTTGGTGAAATGAGGGAGGCGCGCGGTGAGTATCCTAATGCGGCGGATAATTTTGCAGTCACCGCGAAAGGCGCAACCGATCCCTCGATTCGCCTTGCCGCACTCTATCATCAGGCACTCTGCCTGGAAAAGAGCGGTCGTCAGCAGGAGGGGGAGGTTCTTTTCCGTTCCGTGGCTTCAGAAAAACTGATTGGGACGACCCCCAATCCCTACCGAACCCCCACCCTGATGCATCTGGCATCGTTGGCCACCGCTTCGGGAAACAAGAGGGATGCACTGGCCGACTACAACGACATCATGTCCGCGGAAATCAAAGGCGAAAACTACTCGGAAGCGGCACTCAAGGCGGCCCAGTTGGAATCGGAGTTGGGGCACCCTGATGAAGCTCGGAAGATTTTGGAGAGAGTCGCCTCATCCAAAGACTCGGGGCGCTGGCAAAGCGTCGCCTCTCTGGGTGCCTTGAGACTTGCCGCACAGTCCGGTGATACTGCTGCTATTCTGAAAGCAGCGGAGGGGGCGCTAGCCACCGATTCCGAGAACAAACCGGAAATCCTGCTCCTTCAGGCAAACGCGCTGAGGAAGAGTGGCAAAAATGCCAAGGCGCTTGAGAACTATAACACGATTCTCCGCGAGTATCCGGGGAGCAAAGCCTCTTCGGAGGCTCCCTTCCAACGCCTCTTGGTGCTCCATGCCATGCGGAACCCCGAGCTGAACACAGAAATCGACCACTACTTGCTGACGGCAAGCGATCCCTCCGATAGAGCGCGCGCCCAATTACTCAAGGCCGAGTCCACACTCATGGCATCCAAGTATCACGAAGCGGCCCTCCTCTATCATGACCTTCCAATCAACGATCTGCCGTCATCCGCGAAGCCGGACATTCTTTACAAGGAGGCCTGGGCCCTCATGCAGGCCAATCCTCAGGGTCAGCCGGATCAATCAAAGCCCGTCAACCAAGACCTGCAGGCACAGACAATTGCGGCTCTATCACGGTTCATCGAATCCTGCCCGGATGATGCGCGGACTCCTGCCGCCCTCGCCCAACGGGGTCTCCTCAATCTCAAGGAGAAGATCTTTGATGCCGCTATGAGTGATTTCACGCTGCTGGAGACACGCTACCCGAAAGCTCCGGAACGGGAGCTGGCTCTTCAGCAGAAGGCCCTGCTGCTTGGACAGCAACAGAAGAATGAAGAAATGGTGGCGACCTTCACCCAGCTCATTCATGACTATCCCAAGAGCAGCGCGACCCCCGGGGCCCATTACTGGATTGGATTAACCGCGCTTGATCAGAAGGATTACTCCAAGGCCATCACTGAACTCAACGAGGCCCGTAAGGAAGATCCAAAGCAGTTTGGTGAACGGGCGGGGCTTAGGATCCTACTTGCCCGATATGATCAAAACGACGTAGGGGAAGCCTCGCACGAAGCCATGGCCTTGAAGACGGCCCTTATCCCTCCCGAGGTGGGACGTTGGCTTGGAATGAAAACCATGGAGGCTGGTGATCCAGCAAAGGCAGAACACTTTCTCGCTCCGCTTGTAAAATCAGGCCTGCCAGGCAATACGGATTCAGAAATTCAGGGAGCCCTTGCCCAGTCCCTGATCATGCAGGGAAAACTGAAAGAGGCCCAGATACCAGCAGCAGCCTGCCTAAAGCTTGCCAAGGACCCGGCTGCCAGAGCCAAGTCCTTGCTGATGAGGGCCGTAATCGATCGATCGCTGAAGGATTTTGCGACTGCCTCATCCATGATCGAGGAAGCAATGCTTCTACAACCGGAGGGACCGATCAACGCCGAGGCTCGAATTCTGAGCGGTGACCTATTGGCGGCCAAGCAGGACTATTCCGGAGCAGCCAAGGCTTACATCACGGTGGCCGTCCTCTACGATGATCCCTCACTGACTCCGAAGGCGCTGGCACGCGCCGCCGATGCCTATGGCAAGGCTGGCAATGAAGCGGAGGCCCAGAAAGCGCTCGACGAACTGCACAAACGTTTTCCAGATTTCCAAAATCACCCCGTCACTACCAAACCATGAAGCGCCTTTCTCTCGCATCGTCTCTTCTCCTGTTATTTTCAGCCTTCTGCCTGATGCCAAGGGCGGTTGGCGCCATCGGGACAAACACCATTCCCATCGCTTCGACTAATGTGGTGACACCCTCGGTAGCAGCGACGCTCACCAATGCCCCGACAGCTCCACCCTCCACCAATCCGCCTGTCACAAATAGATTATCAACGATTCCTCTGGCCTCGAATGTACCCACTTTGGTCATGCATGAGTTGCCCGAGATCCATGGATCAATCTCACTTCCCAATGACTGGACGCTTCTCCCCGGCAAACTCCTGGAAGGTGATGTTCTTATCGCCACCAAGGAAAAGATTTCCGGAGAGAACGACCCTTACACCACCGGTCTAACCATGACGCTGGATCGAAACGGAGCCAAGGAATCGGGTCAAAAAGCAACCGAATACGCCCTGTCTCTTGCTCGTGAGGCCCATGACAAGGCTGGAGAGGAGTCCTCTCCGCTGCGTGAGTCTCAAAACGGCCCCTTCCATGAAATCCGCTTCGACTTCCCGGTCGCCGGGGATCAACCCCTGCAGATCACCGAGGTGCTGCGCGCCAACGACAAGACCGGAACACTAGCTATCATTCTCTGGCAGTCGCCGAAGGAAGAGGCGGCTTCTCTGCAAGGCCTTCGTGATGCGATTCTCTCAGGACTCAGTCTTGATCCGGAAAGATGAGGATTCTCAGAGCCTACAAAAAAGGCAGGGGCAATCTTCCTGCATTCCTGCTTTTTCTTTTCGCCCTAGCGCTTGCCGTCGGGGGGGTCGCCTTCTGGCGACTGATGCAATCCAAGCCCCTCCCTACACTAACCCAGGCACATTCTGGATGGGCTGGGTTGCAGGAGCGTAAGGAGCGCATAGCATTGGAATCGGATCGATCACTTGAGATCATGGATCGTGAATTCACAGAACTGGTTGAGCATGTGATTCCCTCCGTGGTTAGCATCATCACCACGACGGCGCCGGATCGTGATGCCTTGATCCGTCAATTCTTCGGCCTTGGCGGTGGAGGTGTCAGTCAGAACAATAAGATGGGCTCGGGCATGATCGTCTCCCCGGAGGGGTACATCGTTACTAACTGGCATGTCGTGAAGGGTGCCTCACAAGTCACCGTCCAACTGAGCGACGGCCGCTCCCTTCCTGCTTCGATTGCGGGTGCTGATCAGCGTTCCGACATCGCCATCTTGAAGGTCGCTGCCGAGGGACTTGAGCCGATTGCTTTCGGCGACTCGGAGTTGGTCAAGGTGGGGCAGATGGTCTTTGCCGTGGGTAATCCTTTCGGACTGCAGGAAACAGTGACCCAAGGAATTATCAGCGCCAAGGGACGCCGCACCGCCAGCGAGGCTGCCAATGAGTTTTTCCAGACCAGCACAACCATCAATCCCGGCAACTCCGGGGGCCCCCTCGTTGATATTCATGGGAAGGTCATCGGCATCAACAACTTCATCCTCAGCAGGAGCGGTGGCTCCGAGGGGATCGGATTTGCCATTCCATCCAATGTGGCGCGGCGGGTCTACGAGGACATCGTGCACCGCGGACGAGTCATTCACCCATGGTTCGGGATTGTGATGCGCCCCTTGAATGCCAGTTTGGCGAAGCAGCTCGGACTCTCTGACGCAAGTGGTGCACTTGTTGCAGCCACACTGGTCGGATCGCCCGCAGAACAAAGTGGCTTGGTCGGCGGCGATGTGATCACCTCCTTTAACGGTCATCCGATCCGTGATGGAAAGGACCTACGCAACCGCGTGGCCGAAGCCGAAGTCGGGCCGCCTATCAGCCTCGAGATCCTTCGCGCGGGGAAACCGCTGAAACTGAGCGTCACCATGATTGAGGAGCCGACTAACTGATCTGTCATCCCTACCAACTCCCCTGCCATTCCCCCTGATTCTCACCTGCCAGCCCCTCAAAGCTGCCCTTCCCATATTCGATTCGCCCACGCTTGCGAAGGGAGTGGCTTCAGAACTAGATTCACATCCTGTCATGGTTGCAAACTCCTCCAGTGGAACATCACGTCCCGACCGCAGCACTACCGTTAGGGTAGCGATCTGGGTCCTCAGTGCGGTTGCACTGATGGAGTTGATTCTCGCAGCGATTGCACTGGCACCCCGTTTTGTTTCCGGACTGAGGGCTGGCAACTCTCCCCTGCAGTCTCAAGAGCTGTCCCTGTCCCACTCTCAGGCCCAGGCAGCAGCATCACTACCCAATACCTACACTCCGAATCTAACCGCTCCCCAGATCCCTCTCTCCCAATCAGTCACCCATCAATCACCGGTCTCTCTCCCACAGGACCAACAGACTTCCGACTCTCCCGCGGGCAATGGCTCGCCCAAACAGACTCTCACAACTGATAAAGAAGAGTTGCCACCACGCCAACCCCCTGCTGATGCGGCGGTCAACGGAGAAGCATCACTTCAGATCGTCAATGCCCGCCTCTCGGACTCGGAAGATGGCTCTAAGAAACTTCAGGTAGCCATCAAGGGAAGCTCTCGCGAGCAAATCGACAGCTCCCTGGAAAAGGTTCAGGTCTACTTCTATGACCAAGACGGGGATGAGATCGTTCCAAGCAAGGCGCAAGTCACCTCCAAATGGCTGAATTGGGAAAGCGGTGCACCCCAACTCGTCGAGGTGAAATACCTCCCCGAATCAGTGGATCCGGGCGTCAAATTTGCCGGTTACGTCATCGCTGTTTATTACAAGGGGGATCTTCAGGACTGCCGCTCTCAGCCCGCACGACTCCAGAAGCTTTTCGAGCCCAAGTACTATATCGGTACGGACGAGTGATGCATCGCACACCTGCCATCATGAACTCCACCGGGCGCCATCACGGAGTGGGCGGCGCCAGGTCTCTTTTTCTCATGCTAGTCCTCGGCATGATTGTCACTCTTCCTTCGAAGCTACATGCCCAGATCCTGGTCGATCTTTCCATCAAGCGCGTACTCTACATCGCCTATGAGCCGCTTCTCGCGACGGTCCAGATCACGAACCTCTCAGGCAACCCCCTGCTCCTCGCCGATGTGGAGGGGAAGAAGTGGTTCGGCTTCCAGGTGGAGACCCTTGATGGTCGACCCATCCCACCTTCCAACCCCGATTACGAAATCGAGCCGATCAAGGTCGGGCCCGGGGAATCGATTACCCGCACCATCAACCTCGTTCAACTCTACCCGATCTCCGACTTCGGTTCCTACCGGATCAGGGCAAGCGTCTACTCCGCTGAACTCTCGAACTATTTCAGCAGTCCCCCGCTCACGATCGAGATCACCGAGGGACGCCTCCTCTGGCAGCAGACCGTCGGAGTCCCCGCAGCAGAGGGCCTTAAGGGGGGAAGTCGCACCATCAGCCTCCTTTCCCATCGCCTGACAGAACGGACGGATCTCTATCTCAGGATCGAGGACAAGGAGGCAGGGATCGTCTACTGCACTCACCGCCTTGGTGACTACATCTCCTATGGGAAGCCCGATATCCTCCTCGATGCATCCAATACGATCCATGTGCTGCAGAATAACGTGCCTCACGAGTTCATCTACACCAAGGTAGGTCTGGACGGAAAGATCCTCGAACAACTCTCCTACAGCGCTCCAAAAACACGCCCTCAACTCAAGCGCTTCGACGATGGCACTATCTCTGTCGTGGGAGGCACCTTGTTCGATCCAAAAGCCACCCCGACTCCTGGAAGCATTCCCAATCTCTCCGATCGTCCCGTTCCCTTGCCGACCCCGGAACAGCCCACTTCGACTCCTCAGAAAGGCAAAAAAAAGAAGGCCGATCCCTTGCCAACCCCCGCCCCGATCCCTGCCACCATTCACATCGATTGAGGCATCTCAAGAACCCCTCCACTTGACTAGGAAGAGATCCCGTCCATAAGTATAAGGGCTCATGTCATTTCTTTTTCTCAAACGATCCCTTCCGCTTGCGGTTGCCTGCGTCGCGATGCTGATGCTCGGAGCCTGCGCCTCGTATGACGGCCGACTCAACTCCACGGCGACCCAGTATCTCGGCACGGATGGATCTATCGTCACTCGCACCTCCACGGCCTCACTGGCGGACAGGATCTCCTATTGGGCTGGAGAAGCCGTCAACGGACCTGCTCATATCGTCATCAATATCAGTCAGCAGAAACTCTTCTATTACAGGGGAGGCAAACTGGTGGGAATCTCCGCAGTCTCGACGGGAAGAGAGGGGCATGACTCACCGGTTGGCAATTTCAAGGTTCAGAAGAAGGAGAAGGAGCATGCCTCCAATCTCTATGGCGACTTTGTGGACGCCTCGGGAAATGTCGTCGTTAAAAATGTGACCTATAAAGTGGACGTGCCGCCTCCAGGAGCTCATTTCCAAGGTTCCTCGATGCCATGGTTTATGCAGTTTGCTCCCGGAGTCGGAATGCACACCGGCTTCCTGCCAGGAATTCCCGATTCCCATGGCTGCATTCGACTGCCTGACAGAATGGCCAAGATCTTCTTCGATGTAACGCCGGTGGGCACTCCCGTCACGGTTGAAAAGTAGAGCAGCCTACTTGCAGGCCAGCATAGGAAAGTGAATCGCGCGGAGGCGCAGGGGCGCTGAGGAGTTTAGGCGATCTACGGATGGAATCTTGTGATTTCAGGGCCCTTCATTCTTTCGCCATCATCAGTAATGAGTGTCTTTGATTTTCCCTGCATCTCTACGGAAAAATCTTGCGCTGCCAGCCCTATTGAAAAGGCAGTCTCTTTGTTTGAGTAGTTACCTGCTTATTCGTATTTCCCTGAGTGCCCCGGACTGCATAACTTGGTTTCATGCTCGGCGAAATAATCACTGTTCCTGTTCCTCTTAAGAACTCGCCTTATGAGATCCTGATCGGATCAGGAATTCTTACCCGGACAGGGGAACTTGCTTCCAAGGTGGTGAAACCATGCCGCTGTGTCGTGATTTCTGATGAGGTCGTCGCTGCGCTCCATGCTGCCGGAGTCCTTGAATCCCTTCGGAGTTCTGGTTTTGAACCGCACTTACTAACAGTCCCTACGGGTGAAGCTTCCAAGTCGATGGTTGTTGCCGCCGATCTCTGTGACCGGATGATCCAGCTTGGATTGGATCGCAAGAGCACGGTCTTTGCACTCGGCGGCGGTGTTGTCGGAGATCTGGCTGGATTTGTCGCCTCCATCCACTACCGCGGCATCCCTGTGATTCAATTGCCAACAACGGTCGTTGCCCAAGTCGACAGCTCCATCGGAGGAAAGACGGGCGTTAACAGCCCTCTGGGTAAAAACTTGATCGGCACCTTTCATCAGCCCCGGCTTGTGCTCTCCGACACAGTGACACTTTCTTCCCTTCCCGAAAGAATCTTTCAGGAAGGACTTGCTGAGGCCATTAAGCATGCCGTGATTGCCGATGAGCCCATGCTCTCCCTACTACCTCCGGACCGCTCCGGTAACCTGAGCCCCCTCATCGCGCGGAATGCCTCCATCAAGGCCCGCATCGTAGGGGAGGATGAGTTCGAGACCGAGGGATCGCGGGCCCTCCTGAACTTCGGTCATACTATCGGCCACGCCATCGAAGCTGTAGCCGGCTACGGGAAACTCTCCCATGGGGAATGCGTTGCGATCGGCATGATTGCCGCTCTTGATCTCTCTGTCCGCCTGGCGGGATTGCCTAGCGATCAGGCCGTTCGCATAAAGGATGTTATTATTGCCTGCGGGCTTCCAGTCACTATCCCCGCCGATCTCCCGACCGACGCCATCCTTGTAGCCCTAGCGCGCGACAAAAAATTCGATGCCGGCGCCATCCGCTTCGTCCTCACTAGCAAACTCGGCACCGCCTTCGTCAGTGACAAGGTGACTTTAGACGACGTGAGTAAAGCGATTGGGAGGCTCTCCTGAAGCCAGTGCCTTAATCTTAAGGCTTGGAAGTTTGGATGCGGGGCTAGACGCGAGAGCTCTGCCCCCTCAGTTATGGCAAGCGGATTTCGAGATAATGGTTAGGCGCATGAATGAAGCCGTAGCTAAACCTACGGCGAATGAATAGCAACGCAACCAGCGCTCAAAAGCAGCAGCCAGAACAGATTACCATTCAACCACGGTGGAGGCCCAGGTGAGCCCTCCACCAAACACTACCATCAGGATCTTATCTCCCCGCTGGAAGCGTCCTGAACGTGCTGCCTCGTCGAGAGCGATGGCCACGGCCGCAGCAGAGGTATTGCCATAGCGGTCGAGATTAACCATGAAACGGTCCATGGAAATATCGAGTCGATCAGCGATGGCCTCGATGATACGCAGATTGGCCTGGTGAGGAATGAAGCAGGCGACCTCGTCTGGGGAAACACCCGCATCCTCAAGCACCCTCTGGGATGCACTAACCATAGCGGTCACGGCATGCTTGTAGGTCTCGCGGCCATTCATCTTCATAGTGACGGGATTCTCGGCGGAGGTCGGCCCTCCAGCAGGATGGGCGCTGCCACCACCTGGAATATAAAGGATCTCAGCGAGGCGACCGTCACTTCCCATGCGACTGGCCATGACCCCGCGGGATTCCGGGGAATGACGCAGGATGGCGGCACCGGCACCGTCACCAAAGAGGACGCAGGTATTTCTATCGGTCCAATCGACAATGCCAGAGAGCTTATCCGCACCAATCACAAGCACCGTCTCATAGGTGCCGGAGGCAATATACTGACGGGCAGTCTCGACGCCAAAGAGGAAGCCTGAACAGGCGGCAGAGAGGTCGAAGCAGGCGGCATTGACTGCCCCAATCTTGGTCTGAACGAAACAGGCTGTGTTCGGAAAGAACATGTCCGGCGTGCAGGTTGCGCAGATGATCAGATCGATCTCTTCGGCACTGATTCCAGCATTCTCGATGGCTGCCTGGGCTGCGCGGGCCGCAAGGTCACTGGTCGGCTGTTCAGGCCCGGCAATGCGACGTTCGCGAATGCCGGTTCGTGACTGGATCCACTCGTCGCTTGTCTCAACCAGCTTCTCCAAATCGGCATTCGTCATGACACGATCCGGGGCATAGCTGCCGGTACCGATGATGGAAGCTGTCCTGACGGGACGGGCTGAAAGGGAATTAGATGGCATGGGACTCCTCCTGTTTTGAAGCCTGCAAGGCGATCTCCCCTGCAACCTGGGTCAGATGCGCGTTCTTGAGGTTGTAGGCTTTGACCGCCTCAACGATACGCGGATTGACCTGCTGCTCGATGAACTCGGTGGCAACGCGGATGGCGTTCTTGATGGCAAGCGGTGTGCTGGAGCCGTGGGCGATGATGCAGATACCGTTTACTCCGAGGAGTGGGCTTCCGCCGTAGTCCTCATAGTTGGTCTTCCTGCGAATCGCACGGAAAGCGTTGCGGGCAATCCATGCGCCGAACATCCGGAACGGGGTCCTGGTAAGCTCGCTCTTCAACCAGCGGAAAACGGCACTTGCGGTCGCCTCTGCGGTCTTGAGGACGACATTGCCGGTGAAGCCGTCACAGAGGATCACCTCGACGGGATGCTCAAAAAGATCGTGCCCCTCGATATTGCCCCGGAAATTCAGGGAGGAGGCTTTCAGCAGCTTGAAGACATCCTTGGTGAACTCGCTACCCTTCACATCCTCGCCTCCGATTGACATCAGGCCGATCTCGGGATTGGTGTATCCGAGGACATGTTCGGAAAGAACCGAACCCATGATGGCGTACTGGAGAAGATGGACGGGTCGGGCGTCGACATTCGCGCCGGCATCGATGAGGACGCAGACGTTCTTCTCGGTGGGGAGGTAGGAAGCGATGCCTGGGCGCTCGATTCCCTCAAGGGTACGGAGCTTGATTGTTGTGGCGGCAACGGCGGCACCGGTATGACCGGCACTGACGATGGCGTCGGCCTCACCCCTCTTGACCAGATCAACGGCCCGGGCGACGGAGGAATCTTTCTTGCGACGGACGGAATCGACGGCTGCGTCGCTCATCTCCACAACCTGAGTGGTGTGGACGATCTCGATCCTGGGATCAGAACAACCAAGCTTGGCCAACTCGGCCTTGATGGCAGACTCGTCTCCGGTCAGGAAGAGTTTGCTGATCTTTGGATACTCCCGGATCGCCATGACGGCCCCGGCGACCGTATTCTGCGGGGCATAGTCACCCCCCATGGCATCGAGGGCAATCCTCATGATCCTGCGATGGCTACTAGTCTTCGCACTGGTGCTGTCTGATTCCTCACTGAAGGAGGGAAGAGAAGCTTAACCAGAACGTTACGCAACCTCTACATCAAGCACCTGACGACCGCGGTAGGTACCGCAGGCAGGGCAGGCAGTGTGGGACTGAAGAGGCGCACCACACTGGGTGCACTTGCCTAACTTGGGGGCATGCCAGCGATTCGCGGCCTTACGGGTGCGAAGGCGCATCTTTGAAGTTTTACGTTTAGGGACTCCCATCGGATGGTGGTGTTTTGAGTTGGTCGAGTGCTTCCCAGATTGCAGGACGAGCCGCCTTCTCCATTGGCAAAGGAGCCGTGCGGGCGCCCGCCGGGAAACTGGCGGGGCAGGTCTTTTCTCCACCATGGTCACATCGGGGATGTGCAGGCAGAAGGAGATGAATATCCTCCCTGACCTCGCGGGTCAAGTCCACTAATTCATTTCCGTCCAGTTCGATCTGGGTGGCAAATGGGTCGATCACAACCTCTTTCTCAAAAGGGTCAAGGCAGCAAACACATATCATCCGAACTCTCTGGGCAATAAAACCCGTGGCGAAGAGCCCCCCGTCGGAGAGTCCGACATCCAACGAATACTCCAGGGGTCCGATCGGTTCTGCCCCAGCCTCTTCAAGACCAAGCGGGGAGGCATCCTCTTCACCTTCCAGATGCAGGGTGCCTCCCTCAGGAATCTGACGGGTGTGGACTTTCATTCGGCTACCCTACCCTAGAATTCACAGGGATGAAGGAAATATAAAGGAAAGCACTCTCATTCCTTTTATCCCCTTCATCCCTGTGAATCCTGACCCGTTAGGGCTTTGGGAATTTTTCTTTCAGGGATGCAAGGACCGGGACGGAAACAAAAGGAGAAACATCGCCGGCAAGTCGAGCCACTTCCTTCACGATCCGGGAACTCAGGAAAATGCAATCCTCGCGCGGGGTCAGGAAGATTGTCTCGATTTTCGGCTCCAAGCGTCGGTTCGTCAGGGCCATCTGAAACTCAAATTCGAAGTCGGAGACCGCCCTCAATCCACGAATGACCACAAAGGCCTCACGTCGGCGGCAAAAATCGACCAGCAGCCCATTAAGCGGCTCCACAGAGAGGCCAGGTTGATCGCCAACGCTCTGCCGGATCAGATCGACTCTCTCGTCGGTTGTGAAGAGTGGGTTCTTGGCCTCATTATCCGCCACGCCAACAATCACCTCGTCAAAGAGCCCGAGTGATCGGGCGATCAGGTCGAGATGACCATTCGTCACCGGATCAAAACTTCCCGGGTAGATCGCACGACGATGACTCATAGAGTGAGGGTGAGGATTACTCCCACTCGATGGTGGCCGGCGGCTTGCTTGAGACATCAAGCACGCAGCGGTTCACGCCCTTCACCTCGTTGATGATGCGGCTGGAGATCTTGGCGAGCAACTCATAGGGCAAGCGCACCCAGTCGGCGGTCATGCCATCCTGGCTCTCCACGACCCGCAGAGCGATCGTGTAGTCGTAGGTACGCTCGTCACCCATCACACCCACCGACTGGACCGGCAGAAGCACCGCGAAGGACTGCCAAACCTTGAAGTACCATCCTGAGGCCTTCATTTCCTCAAGCACGATCAAGTCGGCATCACGCACGATGCGGAGACGCTCCGGAGTGATCGCTCCGATGATGCGGACGGCCAGACCGGGGCCCGGGAAAGGCTGACGGTCGACCACTTCCTGGGGAAGTCCCAGCTCACGTCCCACCTCGCGGACCTCATCCTTGAAGAGCTGACGCAGCGGTTCCACGAGCTCGAATTTCATATCCTTGGGGAGGCCCCCGACATTGTGGTGGCTCTTGATGAGGGAGGCGGGATTTCCGGCGATCGGCACGCTCTCAATGACGTCGGGATAGAGGGTTCCCTGGGCGAGAAACTTGAACGGGTACTTGGAGCCCTTCGCGGATTTCCGGAGGTCTTCGGCAGCTTGTTCAAAGATACGGATGAACTCCGTGCCGATGATCTTGCGCTTTTTCTCGGGGTCGGTGACTCCCTTGAGCTTTCCGAGGAAACGATCGGAGCCATCGACGATCTTCAAGCGGATCTTGAAATTGCGTCCGAAGAGTTTGTCCACCGCATTCCTCTCGCCGGAACGAAGAAGACCATTGTCAACGAAGATGCAGGTGAGTTGATCGCCGATCGCCTTGTGGATCAGTGCGGCAGCAACGCTCGAATCAACACCGCCACTAAGGCCAAGAATCACACGCCCGTCACCGACCTGATCACGGATCTGGGAGCAAATCCGCTGGATGAAGGACTCCATCGTCCAGTCGCTCGGGCAACCACAGATACCATGGAGGAAATTCTGGATGATGGCCTTCCCCCTCGGTGTGTGATGAACCTCGGGATGGAACTGCATTCCGTAGATATTCCTTTTGGCGTCAGCGATGACCGCATGGGGAGCATTCTCCGTGGTGCCAATGACCGTGAAGCCCTTTGGTAATTTCTCAACGCGATCACCATGGCTGTTCCAGACATCGATCTTCTTGGACAATCCCTTGAAGAGAGGCGAGGAACCATTCGTAGAAAGCACCCCCTTGCCGTACTCCCGATGCGTGGAGCGGGCCACGGAACCCCCAAGATCACGGGAGAGAAGCTGCATGCCATAGCAGATGCCGAGGATCGGCAGACCGAGATTGTAGATCGCTGGATCGACCTTGGGAGCCTTGGGTGCGTAAACGCTCGCAGGGCCACCCGAGAGGATGATTCCCTTCACAGTCCCGTCGGCGATGATCTCGCTGGCATTGGTCGTGTGGGGCAGAATCTCCGAGAAAACCCTGCATTCACGCACGCGCCGGGCGATCACCTGCGTGTATTGTGATCCAAAATCCAAGATAACGATCTTGGAAGTTGCCTTGGGTTCGCGCAGAGCTTTGGGAGCCTTGGAGACTGGCGACTTGGCCAACTTGGGCGAGGAAGACTTGATTTTCTTCACTGCAGGTTTCACGGGGTTTTTATTTTTAGACGAGATTGGCATCTTGTTCTGGAAGGAAAGGTTGGTTGCTTGTCAGCAGACCTATTGGAAATCATTTCCCAACTGGCCGCCCATATCTCCCTTCATCACCTTTTCATTATAAAGATGCCCCTTCCCCTCAAGTCCCTGGATGGCGTTATCAGCGATATCATCGGCATCACTTTCAGCCGTTGCGCAGCCGGTGAGACAGAAAACGGGCATGAGGATGACGAGAAGAATGAGTAGAATTCTGAGCGGATTCACTCGACGACCCTAAAAGATCCGATCCAGAAGGCAATACGGGATGGGGGGGAATTTAAATATGAAACTCAGGAACTCAGGAAAAATGTGATGAATCCGTGTTAATAAACAGGGCAACCATTGGCGTGAGTCCTGAAAAGGTGCAGGGCTCGATTTTTTCAATCGGGGATCTGTATTCTTAAGCTAAGAATCAGCCAACTGGCTTTTCTGATTCCTTCATGAGTTCCTGAGTTCCATATTTATTAATCGATTCCGGATAACTCTTTGATGAAAAACAGTCTTCCCCCCGATCTCCTCCTAGAGGCCTATGCCTCCGGGATCTTTCCCATGGGGTTGCCGGATGGGGAGATTCGATGGTATTCGCCCGATCCCAGGGGGATCATTCCTCTGGAAGAGTTTCACACTCCTCACGGACTCAAGAGAGCCCTCAAAAACCAACCCTGGGAAATCAAAATCGACACCTCCTTTCGGGAGGTAATGAGAGCCTGCGCATCACGCGAAGAGACTTGGATCACAGAACCGATCGCTGGGAGCTATCACTCCCTTTTTGAGAGTGGATACGCCCATTCCGTGGAGGTCTGGCTGGAGGAAGAGCTGGCGGGAGGCCTCTATGGTGTCTCCATCGGAGGAGCCTTCTTCGGGGAGTCGATGTTCCATCGGATCACCGATGCCTCCAAGGTAGCACTCTGGCATCTGGTCGAGATCCTGAAAGGAGGTGGGTTCACCTTGCTTGACAGTCAATGGACCACTTCTCATCTCGAACAATTCGGAGCCAAGGAAATCTCGCGAGCCGATTATCTCAAAAGGCTTGCCGCAGCACTTCCTCTCAAAACAACTTTCCCTAGGACCATTCCCTAGAGCCTTGAACGATTAATTGAAGAGCGGGAGCTCTGCCGTGGGATCGGGTACTCCCGGCATCTTGCGTCGCGTCCCTGCCAGGGTGGGACGTCCCTCGGCATTGAGTTCCGCCTTCTCCAGATTCGTCAGGATCTCGCGGGCCCGCTCGACAACCGTGGAGGGTAGCCCTGCCAGTCTCGCAACCTGGATGCCATAGCTCCGGTCGGCCGCACCCTGGATGATTTTTCTTAGAAAGACGATCCGGTCATTCTGCTCTCGGACGGCGACATTCAGATTCCGGACACCCGAGCGCGTGCGGGCCAGATCGGGAAGTTCATGGTAATGGGTCGCGAAGAAAGCACGGCAACCGGTAATATCATGCAGGTACTCGGCGACACTCCAGGCGATCGAGAGACCATCGAAGGTTGCTGTACCACGCCCGATCTCATCCAACAGCACGAGACTGCGGGAGGTGGCATTATGGAGAATATTCGCGGTTTCGTTCATCTCGACCATGAATGTCGAGTGCCCCTTGGAGAGATCGTCACTCGCACCCACACGGGTGAAGATCCGATCGGTCACACCGATACGGGCCGACACAGCCGGAATCCAGCTCCCCATCTGGGCCATGACAGTGAGCAGGCCGACCTGCCGGAGGTAGGTGGACTTTCCGGCCATATTCGGACCGGTAATGATGCCCATGCGGTGGTTCGTGGCATCGAGATCGGTGTCATTCGGCACAAAGGCCTCCCCGGCGGCACGTTGATCCATCACCGGGTGACGCCCGTCACGGATTTCCAGCAGTGTCGAATCATCAACAACGGGACGGGAATAGCCAAAAAGTCGCGCCGTCTCAGCCAGGGAACCCAGGGCATCAAGGGCTCCCGCCGCCGACGCAGTCTCCTGCAAGGGAAGCACCTGCTCCAGGACGGCGGCGCGGAGTCGCTGGAAAATTTCAACTTCAAGCGCCTTGGACCTTTCTTCGGAACCAAGGATCTTGCCCTCCATCTCCTTGAGTTCGGGGGTGACGAAGCGTTCTCCTCCTGCGGTGGTCTGCTTGCGGGTATAGTCAGCCGGGACACTCCCGAGATTCGCCGTGGTGATTTCGATGAAGTAGCCAAAGACGGCATTGAAGCGCACTTTGAGCGACTTGATCCCTGTGCGCTGGATCTCCTTTTCCTGTAGCGCGGCGATCCAGGCCTTTCCCTCGGTGGAGGCATTCCGGAGTTCATCCAGGGCGGCATCGAATCCCGAGCGGATCATCCCCCCCTCTCGGATGGTTGGAGGGGGTTCATCAACCAGAGCAACCTTGAGCATGGAAGTGAGTTCCGGAAGCGGGTGCAGATTCTTCCCGAGTTGGCCGAGGAGATCGCAGCCGGAACCGGAAAGCACCTTCTGAATCGCAGGTAACGATCCCAGGGAGGAGCAGAGGTTGGCGAGGTCGCGGGCGTTCCCGGAATTCTGACTGAGGCGTGAAACGGATCTTTCGATATCGCGAATGCCTCCCAGACGATCCCGAAGATCTCCCAACTTCAACGGGGAGGAAATCAGTAAGCCAATCGCATCTTGCCTCCCGGCGATCGAGGTAGGATCAATCAGCGGATGCAGGATCCAATCACGCAGGGTGCGCGCACCCATCGGAGTGACAGTCCTGTCGAGTGCCCCGAGCAGGGTCATTCCTCGCCCCGCCCTGGAGGTGACTAGCTCGAGATGTCCCTGCGTGGAAGCATCCAGTAGCAGATGCTCAGCCTGATGATAGGCACGGAGTGATCGCAAGTGCCCAGCATCCCGGCGAAGCGTCCGAGTGAGGTAGTGAAGGAGCGCACCGGCAGCAGTGACTCCACAGGGAATATCATTCACCCCGAAGCCATCCAGCGAATGGACTTTGAAATGCGACAACAGCAACTCCTTGGCAGCCATCGGATCGAAGAGATAAGCCTCCACCTCCTCGGCCTTCGGGAGGCCCAGAGGGAGATCATTTTGCAAATCACGCAACAGCTCTTTCCTTCCCTCGGGAATCAGAATCTCCGCAGGTGCCATGCGGACCACTTCATCGAGCACGGCATCAGTGGAGGAGAGCTGCGTGATACGAAACTCCCCTGTACTCAGGTCGGCACAGGCAAGTCCGAACACCCCCCCTTCCTTTAAGGGAGGAAGGATGGCGGCGGTGAAATTGTGGTTTTTTTCCTCAAGACCGGCATCCTCCAGCGTGCCGGGGCTCAGGATCCGGGCAATCTCTCGGCGCACCAGTTTTCCAGCCTGAACCTCACCCACCTGCTCGCAGAACGCGACGCGACGACCCGCGGCAAGAAGCTTCTCCATATAGCCGCGCGCAGCGTGATACGGGACACCGCACATCGGCACGTCGCCGCGCTTGGTAAGCGCGACATTCAGGATCGCCGAGGCCTCCTTGGCATCGTCGAAGAACATCTCGTAAAAATCACCGAGTCGAAAAAGCAGGAACGTCCCCGGCGGCAAGTCGCGCCGCAGGGCGTGATACTGCTTCATCATGGGGGTCGCTTCGGAGGCCATAGGGGAGGACTTTAGGCTGAAGACTAAAGGCTGTTAGCCAGAAATCAGAAGCGCTTCCTAGGAGTTAAGGAAGGCCGTGAGGGGGCTTGTTGGGATGGCCTGGTCAGCTTTCATTGGGAGGCCAGCCGCCACCGCCTCCGCAGCTCCCTCGACAGCCATCCGGAAGGCACGCGCCATACGGACAGGATCACCGGCGACGGCGATCGCGGTATTGACCAGGACGGCATCGGCCCCGAGTTCCAATGCCTCAGAGGCATGGCTCGGCGCACCGATTCCTGCATCGACGACGACGGGAACAGTAGCCTGCTCGATAATAATCGAGATCTGATTCCGGGTCTCAAGACCCCGATTGCTACCGATCGGAGAACCGAGCGGCATGACGGTTGCAGCACCCGCTTCCTGGAGTCGCTTGGCCAGGACAGGATCGGCATTGATGTAGGGAAGCACAGTGAATCCTTCAGCCACCAAAACCTCTGTCGCCTTTAATGTCTCGATGGGATCGGGAAGCAGGTAGCGGGGGTCGGGGTGGATCTCGAGCTTCACCCACTTCGGCAAGCCAGCGGCGGCAGACAGGCGAGCCAATCGCACCGCCTCCTCGGCAGTATTGGCGCCGCTGGTGTTGGGAAGCAGGAGGTATTTCTCCGGGTCAATGAACTCAAGGATGTTCGCGAAGGGGTCTCCCTTCCCCCCTTTTCCTGAGAGATCAGCTCTGCGCAGGGCAACCGTCACGATTTGGGTGCCACTCGCGCCCAAAGCCTCACTCATGATGGCTCCGGAGGAAAACTTTCCGGTTCCAAGAAAAAGGCGCGAGGAAAACTCACGCCCGGCAATGATCAGTGGCGATGCTACGGACATCTTCGGAGGTTATCCTTTGGATCGACGCCCTGCAAGAAAGGGCGCATCATAGGAACTAACCCGGAAGGACTTCTAAGCCTTCTGGATATTTCCCCTAGGCCACGGAGGAACCAATCGCCACCAGAGCCTCGTCACGCGTCGCGCAGACAGGATAAGCCGTCTGGAACTGGGCGATGTCGAAGATCCTTTGCACGGCAGGCTGGAGGGCGCAAACAGCCAATCCACCACCGACCCGCTGCAGTTGTCGTCCCAGCAGGAAAAACTCACGGAATCCCGCGCTGCTGACGTACTCCAATCCGGCAAGATCAAAGACAACGCCCTTCGAGCCGCTAGATTCAATTTCCTTGGCAACAGAGTCCTTGATCATGTTCTGCTCTGTTGCGTCGAGGCGCCCCTTGAGGGTCACGACAAGGATCGGTCCGGCTTTTTCAAATTGGATATTCATGAGATTCATTCAACTCAAAATGCACCGGGGGATCTCCGTCAAGATCCGTTCTTGTGCCATGAAACGAAGTCTCTGCGGAGAGACTGCTTCATCCGCTTGGCATTGCTCCTGGTATGTACTATCGCTTGCATAGGACCCCTGCATTCATGCCCTCTCTGAAACATTACCTGACCCCCCGATCCATCGGGCAAAGGTTTGCACTCACCATCGGGGCCGGCGCCGGCATGATCCTGATTGTTCTGGCCGTGGCCAACTACTTCAGCGGCAGGGAACTGCTCCTTCGGCAAACCTCTCAGGAGGCGCTCCGTGCGGTGAACGACGAGATCAACATAATGGACGATCTCGTCGAGAGGATGGCCATGTACCCCGAGGTGATTGCGGCCACTGAACTTGCGGAGACAAACAACGAGGGAGTGAAGGTTCCCTGGCTCTCTTCCCTGCTGAAGCACTCGCCGATGCCTGCCATCTACGGTCTCTATATCGACAGGGAACGCCGGGACTGGCGCGATCCGGATTCCAATCCATGGGTCGACCGCAAGAGCTGGCCCAATGCGGCCCACCTAAAATACGACTTCCATGACGAGAGTCAGGACTGGTATCAGGGGGCCAAGGAATCAAAAGGCCTCCATGTGACTCAGCCCTATTTCGATGCGGGCGGCTCCGATATCGACATGGTCAGCATCACCAAACCCGTTTATTCATCCAAGGGGACCTTCTTGGGGGTGGCGGGAGTGGATGTGGCTCTGGATGAAATGCGAAAGATCGTTCGTCAAATCCACATCAGGAATTATGAATCCGACATGGCACTGGGAGTGGAGGAGGGAAAAGTCACATCATCTCCCAAGGGTCCGGCCTTGGGACCGAAGGAACTCCGTGAAACGGCGTATCTGGTCTCCCAAAGCGGAGCCATCATTGTGAGTCCCGAGTCAACAAAGGACAAACCAGCTCCCAAAGCGGGTGATCAGGATCCGGCCAAAGCACTCGAAGACCTACTTAGCAACGGACTCGTCACCAGCGTTCCCGGCATCCAGAAGATCCTCGCCTCGGACAGCGGATGGCAGCATCTCAAGGATGGAAGCAACAAGGTTATCTACTGGGCGAAAGGACGAACCACCGGATGGAAGCTGGTCCTGGAAGTTCCCTACCAACTTATCGTGGCACCCGCGGCGAAGTTGGCTCAGGAATCGGCTATCATCGGAGGGTGCGGACTCGTTCTGCTGATTGGTGTGGTGATTTTTACGGCCCGCAGGGTTTCGCAACCGATCACCGAACTGCAAACCGTGGCAACCTCCTTTGAAAAAGGAAGCTACGAAGGGGGGAAAGGAATTTTGGAGCGGATCGGGAAACGTTCCGATGAGCTGGGGCGGTTTGCCAATAGCTTTTCCACCATGGTCAGTGAAATCCGCCTGAGGGAGGAGCGCCTCTCCGAATGGAATGCCAACCTCGAACAGACTGTGAAGGAGAGAACAGCAGATCTGGCTTCCGCCATAACCAAGGTGGAGAAGATCAATGCCGCCATGCAGGCCGAACTTGCCGAGGCAGCCACCTACTCGCGCGCCGTTCTTCCGGAAAAATTCACGTCCCCGATCTCCACCGACTGGGTCTTCATCTCCTCGTCTCAACTTGGAGGAGATTCCTTCGGCTATCATTGGCTCGACGACGACACCCTCTCACTCTATCTGCTCGATGTCTGCGGGCATGGAGTCGGGGCTGCATTACTATCGATCAGCGTGGTGAACGTCCTCCGTATCTCTTCCCTTTCGGACACAAACTTCAAGGATCCGGCCAATGTTCTCGGGAATCTGAATGCGGCTTTCCCAATGGAGCATCATAACGACATGTACTTCACCGCTTGGTACGGAGTCTACAACCGCTCCACCGGCACTCTACGCTTTGCCTGCGGAGGACACCCTCCCGCCGTTCTGGTCGAACCCAATGGTAACTGCCAAAATCTCTCGGCGAAAGGTGCTGTGGTCGGGGCCTTCCCGAAGCCCACCTACGAAACAGCTTCGGTCACGGTTGCGCCCGGATCCAAGCTCTATCTCTTCAGCGACGGCACTTACGAAATCGATCGACCCGACTCCACGATGATGACCCACGAGGAGTTCTCGCTGATTCTCAGAGAATCAGAAGACCGCGGACTCTCGAAACTGGAATCCATCGTTGCCGAGGTGCGCCGTCAGCAGGAAAAGGATGACTTTGCGGATGATTTCTCACTAGTCGAGTTTACCTTCCCAAAAAACGGAGATTCTCTGTCATGACCCCCAAAGAAACCAAGGACGACCAGTCGATAGCCCTATCAATTCTCCGTGACGAACTCACTGGTGTTGCCCGGTCAATCGTTGAGGAAACGGATGCCACGAGTCCGGAAAAAGACCGCTTTGAGAGAATCAAAAAGGACGCCGTACATCTCATTAAATTGCTGGATGAACATCTCACGGAAGAACGGATCAAGGTCCTCGATGTGGTCCAACCACTCTGGGTGCCTAATGGGCAAGATCAGGAACATGGAGAGACAGCTCCTCACAGCCTAGTGGATCCGCTTGCCGGCACCATTATGGTGGTGGATGACGATCCTTCGCTAAGCGATCCTCTCATCCAACAACTCAGAAGAGACGGCTATGAGTGCGTTCAGTTCAGCGACGGCAAGGAGGCCCTCCTTTATCTTGAGAGCCATCCTTGCGTGATCGTGCTTCTCGATGTTCTGATGCCGGGTCTGAGCGGGCGCAAGGTGCTTGAGCAGATCAAATCGTCGAAAACTTATGGGGACACCCCAGTTATCATGACGGCTCAACGTCATGAACTCGATCACATTGCCGGCTCCATTCATGAGGGAGCCGAGGATTTCCTAGCAAAACCGTACAACCCGACCATTGTCCGCGCCAGGGTTGCATCATCCATCCAACGCCGACAACTCAGGGAACTTGAGCAACGGACCTTCGAGGCTCTTGTCAAAAGCCAGAAGCAACTTGCAGATGAACTCGCGGAAGCAGCCGAATATGTCACCTCACTCCTGCCGGAAAAACTCACCAGTCCTGTCGCGACCGACTGGAGGTATATTCCTAGCTCACAACTCGGGGGTGACTCCTTTGGTTACCACTGGGTCGACAACGATCACCTGGCCTTTTACCTGCTCGATGTCTGCGGTCATGGAGTGGGCGCCGCCCTCCTCTCGGTAAGTGTGCTGAATTTCCTGCGATCAGGTGCACTACCTGGCCAGGAAGCACGAGATCCTGCGCTCGTGTTGGGGAGACTGAACAGCACCTTCCCCATGGAGGGCCACAATGACATGTATTTTTCTGTCTGGTATGGAGTGTATAATGCACGCTCCAACGAGCTTGATTACTGTTCTGGAGGCCATCCGCCCGCCTTGCTCTGCTCGCCTGGAGAGCCTGTCAAAACACTCTCTTCAGGAGGCACCGTCATCGGTGCCCTCAACTACTCCCAATACAGAACCGGCAGAGTCACCATACCGGCCGGATCACAGCTCTATCTCTTCAGCGATGGCGCGTATGAGATCGGGCGTCCCGGCGCTGAGATGATGACGCATCAAGAATTTACGGAACTCGTGGGTGCAATGCATGGTCCTGAACGACTCACGGCCATTCTCAGCACGATCAGAAAGCAGCATGACTCGATGGAGTTTGAAGATGATTTCTCACTCATGGAGTTCCGTTTTTCAGAAGCCCTCGAAGCGCCCGTATCCTCCCTGACCTTACGGAACAACATGGGGGAACTCACCCGACTTCTCCACTTTACCGAAGAATTCTCCACCCTGCATGGCATCGCCAAAGAGGATCTCATTGATGTCGATGTGATCCTTGAGGAAATGGTTACCAATGTTTTCAAATACGGCGGTATTCCCTTTGAAACTGAAGCCTGTTTGATCGAAATGAGACTTCGTGGAGCGCTTATGGAAATCACAATTGAAGACAAGGGGAAACCATTTAACCCGCTTCTCCTTCCCGAGGTGGATACGGCCAAGGGGATCGAGGATCGTCCGATCGGCGGACTCGGCATTCACTTCGTCAAGAAGCTCACTGATTCACAGTACTATGAATACAAGGAAGGGAAGAATGTCCTCACCCTTACGAAGGAATTGCGTTCCTAACACGCGCGCAGTTGTGGTTTTTTTGGATCACCGCTGGAGGCAGTTTATTCCAAAGGGCTCTTTGATTTTGAGGAGATAGCTAGACGCCCAAACGTCAGCCTCAATGAACCTACAGCAGACGCAAGGCAGCAACGCTAGAACTCAAAAGCAAAAGCATTCAGGCGACGCAGCAGGCACCATCGGAGTACCCCTCTTTCAAGAATGCGGCAAACTCCGCTCCTCCCCTGGCCTGAATGGAGGCGAGGAATTTATTTCGCTGATCGACGGTCATTGGTTGGGCAATCAGAGCCGCGGCGACTGCCTGCTGGGCATAGGCCATCGAATCAATGCCGATGCACTGGGTGGCGACAACGGGGTAGCTGAGCGCGTAGTCGATCACCTGCTGGACGGTTACCATGCCGTGAAGGCTAGCCCTCTTACTTCCGCCGAATCCCTTCATTCCAATAGCGGCGATCCCTTTTTCCTGCATTAAGGGCAGGACGATCTTGTCGAAATCTTTCGCATGGAGCGTGTTTCCCAAGACGGAGACCGGGAGAAGGGAGGCATCCCAAGGATACCCACTGTTGATCATACGGACGTGAGCCTGGGGACTTGAATGCCCGGTAAATCCGACATAGCGGACCATTCCCTTACGCTTAGCCTCGTCCAGAGCCTCGAGGATCCCATCCTTGCCAAGATGGAAGTCGACATCAGCATCCTGGATCTCGTGGATCATCCAGAGATCGATGTAGTCGGTCTTGAGCCTCTTCATCTGGGCCTGAAGCATCTGCAGGGCCTTCTCCTTATCAGTGCCGGTGAAGGGAATATCGTATTTCTTGGCATGATGGATGCAGGCCTTAGTCATGATGAAGGCTTTTGCACGCCATCCTCCCGCCAAGGCCTGACCCATCCAATCCTCTGCACGGCCGTTGTGATACTCCCAGGCGTTGTCAAAGAAATTGACACCTTGGTCGATGGCGTAGTGGGCGATGTTCGTCGCTTCCTGTACTGTCGGGGCGAGGGCGAGTGTATGCCCGCCGAAACCAATACAACTGAGCGTCTCCTGATGGCGACCGAACTGGCGCCGGGGAACGATGCCCGTAGGGATGTTTTCAGCATTCGCAGAGGGAATACGGAGAGCCTGAGCCGCAGGAAGCAGTCCAAGCATGCCAAGGAAGGAGCGACGTGTGAGGGCCATCAGATAAGGATGAGTTATAAAGGACGAATTATGAAGGAGTAAAATGAACCGGTGGGAGGGAGCCTTGAGTGTTTTCAGATCTCACGTTTCATCCTTTCCCTAGCCTCTTGCTCGTACTTGCGGCTGTACCGGACGAAGACTGAAAAGGCTGTCGCATACGCGATCCAGAAGCCCGGGAATCCATCAAGGAATCCAAGTCTTAGAAAATAAGCCCGAAGGAAGCGCCAGAGGGGACGCAGGAGATTAGCCGCAAGCGACCAGCGCTTTCCCTCCTCCTGCTGACGTTGGACAAACTCGTCCGCAAAGGGACCTATCTTATCAAGATAGCTCTGGATGGTCGGGTAGGAGTCGTGAAGCAGATCGCCACGCAGATGATTTACGGACCCCTCCACGAGCACCGTGTCATGGGCGGCATTTCCACCCATGCAGGCCTTGTCCCGACGCACAAGTCGCAGCTTCGTATCAGGATACCAGTCTCCGTGCCTGATCCAGCGACCGAGAAAACAGACCTTCCGGTTAAAACGGCACCCGTGAAACCAATCAACATCCCCACTGGAGAAAAACACGTTGATAGACTGCTTCAGTTCCTCAGAGATCTCTTCGTCGCAGTCGAGGATCAGCACCCAAGGCTGAGTGCAGTGATCCAGTGCTACCTGCTTCTGGGCACTGTGGCCAAGCCATTCCTGATGGATCACCCGTGCCCCCCCTTCCTCGGCGATGGCCACGGTTCGATCAGTGGAACCACTGTCGACGACAATGATCTCACGCACGAGGCCGCGAGCGCTCTCAAGGCATTTGCGTAGGTGTGACTCCTCATTGCACGCTGTCATGGCGAGGGAAATCGGGGGAATCTGAAAGGAATCGCTCATGCTGATCGCTCGGATTTTTTGGCCGCCTCCCAGAGCTCGTTCATTTCGTCGAACGAGAGGTCTTTGAATTCCCGGTTTGAAGGTACAGCGCGCTCCATGCTGAGAAATCGCTTCTCGAACTTTACCGTAGCCTCCTGAAGAGCCGATTCGGCATCGATTGAGAGAGCTCGAGCGAGATTCACCACGGCAAAGAGGAGATCGCCCACCTCTTCAGAGAGACGCTGCGCGATGACGGGATCGTGACGCCCAGGCATCTCTGCCTCCACCTCAAGGATTTCTTCCCGGATTTTCTCCACGACATCCTCGGGACGCTCCCAGTCAAACCCCACCTTGGCCGCTTTCTTCTGGATCTTTTGGGCTCGGACAAGGGCGGGAAAAGCCCGCGCCACTCCGTCGAGAAGCGATGCATCTACTCCCTGATCGAGGCCTTTGGCACTCCGTTCCGCACGCTTGATCTCTTCCCATTGACGCAATACGGCGCCACTTGTCTCAGCAGAGGCATCACCGAAAACATGGGGATGGCGCCGGACGAGTTTCTCTGCAGCGGTGGATGCAATCGAATCGATGGTGAATCCCCCCTGATCCGCGGCAATCTCAGCCTGCATCATGATATTGATCAGAAGGTCGCCCAACTCCTCCTCAAGATCAGAGGGATGCTCCCGCTCGATGGCATCAACGACCTCATAAGCCTCCTCGATCAGCGAAGAGCGGAGGGATGAGGCCGTCTGCTCACGATCCCAGGGGCATCCGCCGGGCGCACGTAATCGGGCAATGATCTCCCGGAGCTGATCGAGTGATTGACTCATCGGGAGAACCTGGGTGGGTTACTTGGGGTTCCGGCCGCCTCGTTGCAGGATCGCCTGCCTTGCATTTTCAAGAGAGGCACGCTCGGAGAAGCTCAGACTTTTCATTCCCTTGCTGCTGATCTTCTCAAGGAGACGATCCATCTCCAGTTCAGGATCCACATGAGCCCTTGATTCGGTGGGCGATGCTTGTGCCTTCGCTCCACGATTCCCTGCAGAGGCGCCGCGCAGGCCACCCGTCATCGCTGAGAATTTCCCCTGGGAGGGCCTCAGTCCTGGGAGTGACCATTGGAATCCATAGCCGAAGAGTGGTTCCTCGAATCCCGCACGACGCATAAGCATAACAGCAAGCAGGCACGAGGAAATCAGCACGAGCACCTGTGGCGGCTGATGATCAGCCAAACGTTGAAGTGCAGAAATGGCCAGCAGTCCAAGGAAGACCCATCGGGCAGCCAATCCAAAGAAGAACTGGGCGCCCGGATGCATCGCGACAAAGGCAGCGAAGACCGCAAAATTGATCTCCTGAGCCCCCGCGAACGTCTGCGGTTTTCCTCCATACCCGAAAGCCTGAAGAAGCAGCGGTCCGAGCAAGATCAGTCCAGCGTAAAGGATCCCGAAACGCTTCCATCCAAGACCGTTCTCCACTTCGCGACCAAAATAATAGAGCATCACCATCTCGAGAAGGAACCAAACCGACGGAGAAGCAACGAATGCATAGGTTGCCAGCCTCCAGACCTGTCCGTGAGCGACTGCTGTGCTGCTGTAAATGAAGAGATCCAGCACCGCTCCATGGCCAGCGGCAAGAAGGAGGGATGCCGTGATCATGGCGGCGCTGTGAAGGACCACCAGCAGGGTGATCAGACGCACAGGAATCTCACCGAGGTAAAAGAGGGGCTCGTTCTCGCCTGAGAAAATGGCTGCTGACATAAACTTAATTTAACTGCGACTGGGATCACCCGACAAGGGAAACAGGGATGAAATCGCAATCCATCATGTCATGGAAAACCGTATCTGGCACAACCCCACTCCGAGCGATAAGATAGTGGAAACGATGAACACGCAACGCGACACAACACACCCCGCGGATGTCCTCAAGAGCGCCATGGAGAGGATCTACGGCTACAAGATGACCACCACTTCTGGTGGTAATCTCTCAATCCTCGACCAAGAAGGTTCAGTCTGGATCACCCCGGCTCGCGTCGACAAGGGAGGGCTCAAGCAAGAAGATATCGTCGAGATCCGGATGGATGGAGAAATTCGAGGGCTTCACAAACCGTCATCGGAATATCCATTCCATCATCAGATCTACAAGACCCGCCCCGACATCAGGGCGATCATCCATGCCCACCCCGTGGCTTTGGTTGCTTTCAGCATCTGCGGCAAGCGGCCCGATACCCGTCTTTTCCCCAAGGCTTGGGAAACATGCGGGCAGGTCGGATTCGCCCCCTACGCATTGCCAGGAAGCGAGGCCCTCGGGGAGAGTATCGCCCGTGAGTTTGCCAAAGGCGTCTCTTGTGTGATGCTCGAGAACCACGGCGTGGTCGTCGGTGCCCCCACATTTCGTGAAGCTTTCATGAAGTTCGAGACTCTCGAATTCACAGCCAAAACCATCCTCAAGGCTTCGGTGCTGGGAGAGGTTCGTTATGCAGGGAAAAAAGGACTCTCCGCGGAAAAACAACTGGCGGCTCCTCTGGAGGCATTCACCCCCGGGGAAGCAAGTGCCCGTGAGCGCGCCTTGCGGCGTGAGTTAAGCGATTTCGTTAGGCGGGGCTACCGCCAACGCCTCCTCATCAGTACGGAGGGAAGCTTCTCGGCTCGCCTCTCTGACACAAGTTTCGTGATCACCCCCAGGGGATGCGACCGTGCACAACTCGCTCCGGAGGAACTCGTGCTGGTCGAAAACGGACGCGCCGAGCAGGGAAAAAGGGCCAGTTTTGCCTCGCGTCTCCATGAGAAGATCTACGCTCGGCATCCCTCGGTTCAGGCTATCGTCAACGCCACACCGGTGAACGCCACCGCCTTTGCCGTCAGCGCTGAGCGACTCGACACCCGAACCATTCCCGAAAGCTATGTCTTCCTGCGTGAAGTCGAACAACTTCCCATCTCCGTGCTCTCCGAGGACCCCACCAGCGTGGCTCAGCGACTCTCACCGAATTTTCCAGTTTATTTGATCGAGAACGACGGAGCCATGGTCTTGGGTAACTCCTTGCTCGACGCCTTTGACCGCCTCGAAGTTCTCGAATCAACCGCCGAGGCCCTGATCAACAGCAGATCCCTTGGCTCAGTACGCGTGATGGGAGATGACGTGATCCGTGAACTCGAAGAGGCTTTTCATCTACCTCCCCGCTAGGTGACGTTTCAGAAAACCGTTCCCCAAAACAACGGGTAGTGAATCAAGATTCCTCGCTGTTGCGGGGGTAAATCAACGTCGGGATCGCCAAACCAATTCCGATCCCAATCAACGTGAAGGTCACGATGAGGAGGTTCTCAGCAGTCGCCACCAAGGGAACAATGGGACTATCAGCATGCGACTGGATGATGGTGAATAGTCCCATAAGCCCTTTGGCCGCGAGACTACCGGGAACCATGGCAATGCAGCCCACAACAGCTAGAATCGAACCGAGCGGGGATTGTGATTTCTGCCATGTCCTGTCCATGGTCGCGAGGGCGAGCGCTGCGATGAATGAGGAGATCGGAAGCCCGAGATCATACGATTGGCACGCCGTTCGGACAGCCAGCGCAAAGGCTCCCGAGGCAAAGCAGAGACCGAGGATCCGCGGCGGCGTATTAAAGAGGACACCAAACCCGGCAGCGGCAATCCCTCCGAAGAATGCCTGATGGAGGATCCTGATCCAGAGCGTCATCGCGGGAGCGAGAGGATCAGGAGAAGTGACAGTTCCATGCAGGACAAGCCCTTGGGCCAGCGATAGTCCCAACGTCATGAAGAGCAGCAGGAAGGTGATGCGCAGGGCTCGAGCCGCCGCAAGGTTTGGCTTCCCCTCGAGAATATCGATCTGCGCGTTAAGCACGGGAATGCCGGGAACGAGCAGCAGGACTGAGGCCACCATGGCAAGCGGCAGATGGAAACCTCCGAGCGACTTCGCCCCCAACCCAGCAATGATGGCGGCCGTGAAGCTCACGATTCCCGCTGTCAGGAAGATGTTGTGCTTCCGACGAAAGAGGAGATGCCTCACATACTGGCCGACACCCGCCCCGATCAGTGTCGGCACAAAGGAGACCCAGTCGGAGTTAAAGAGTCGACCAAAGGCACTGCATGCCAGCCCCGTAGCCGCACAGGTGAACCAGAGGGGATAGTGTTTTGTTCTCTTCGGCACCTGCTCGACCTCGGCCTGCGCCTCGGCACAGTTGAGTTCTCCAAGGCTGATCCGATGAATGATCGCCTGAAGGTTCTGGCTGCGCCGCAGGTTGACCCCGTGCTCACCGACCTTTCCCATCTGAGTGAAGGATTCATGTCCCCTGTTGAGAACAACGATGATCGCGGCATGCTGGCAGAAGGCTTCCGCTGAATCGCAATCGAGACCCGTCGCCACGCTTGCAATAGCCTCGTGCACAACGCGGGCATTCGCACCCCACTCAAGAAGCATCTTTCCGACAGTCAGACAGAGCCGCGCGACATCGGGCAGGGACGCTTCGCGTCGGCTTTCCATGCCATCCCGGAAGGTCTGAATGCTCGGCATGATCCCTTCAGAATAACAACCCGAGGTGCTTGCGTGAAGCTCGTAAAAGCAGTTCCAAAAATGGCGGGGATGTCGCTTGCAGGAGGCGCAAAAAAGGCGCAAAACAGAATCATGAACACACCGAAAAACGAAGTGAAACTTGGTGAAGATTTACCTTCCATCCCCCAAGTGACTGATTGGGTGAAGGATATCGCCGACCTGACTCAACCCGATGCCATCTTCTGGTGCGACGGTTCCGAGGCGGAGGATAAGCTGATGCGCGATCGCATCGTGGAGTCGGGAGCAGGTCTCTGGCTAAATGCCGACAAGCGCCCCAACTCCCTGCTTGTACGCAGCGATCCCCGTGATGTCGCCCGCGTCGAGGAGCGTACTTTTATCTGCTGCAAGTCAAAGAAAGATGCCGGGCCTACCAATAACTGGCGCGACCCCTCCATCATGAAGGCCAAGTTGAACGGCCTCCTCCAGGGATGCATGAAGGGCCGCACCATGTACGTTATTCCTTTCAGCATGGGGCCCGTCGGTTCGCCAATCGCCCAGTACGGCATCGAGATTTCGGACAGTCCTTATGTTGTCGCCAACATGCGCACCATGACGCGTATGGGATCCAAGGTTTACGATGAGATCGCCAAAACCGGAAACTTTGTGAAGTGCCTGCATTCCGTAGGCTCCCCGCTCGCGGGTGGAAAACAGGATGTCACCTGGCCCTGCGATCCCGAGAATACCTACGTCACCCACTTCCCCGAGGAGCGCCTGATTATCAGCTACGGCTCAGGCTACGGCGGGAATGCCCTGCTCGGCAAAAAATGTTTCGCCCTCCGTATCGCCTCCGCCATGGGACGCGACGAGGGATGGATGGCTGAGCACATGCTCATCCTTGGTGTCAAGGATCCCCAGGGGGAAAAGACCTACGTCACCGCAGCCTTCCCGAGCGCCTGCGGCAAAACAAACTTTGCCATGATCATCCCGCCCAAGCATCTCAAGGAAGAGGGGTGGGAGGTCTCCTGCGTCGGCGACGATATTGCCTGGATCAAGCCCGGGCCGGATGGCTGGCTCCGAGCCATTAATCCCGAGGCCGGTTTTTTCGGGGTTGCTCCCGGCACCTCCTACGACAGCAATCCGATGGCGATGGATTCGATCAAACGCGACACCATCTTCACCAATGTCGCCCTCACCGACGACGGCGATATCTGGTGGGAGGGAATGACCAAAGAAGCCCCTACTCACCTCATTGACTGGAAAGGGAAGGATTGGACCCCCGACCAGAAGGACGCAGAGGGAAAACCGATCCTCTCGAGCCATCCGAACAGTCGTTTCACGGCACCTGCTCAGAACTGCCCTATCATCGACCCCGACTGGGAAAACCCTGAGGGGGTACGCATCAGCGCCATGATTTTCGGAGGACGCCGCGCCACCACGATGCCGCTCATTTTTCAGGCCTTCAATTGGGTTCATGGTGTCTATCTCGGTGCCACCGTCGGCTCCGAGATGACCGCTGCTGCCGCCGGAACGATCGGCCAGGTGCGCCGCGACCCGATGGCCATGCTCCCCTTCTGCGGCTACGACATGGGAGATTACTTCGCTCACTGGCTCGAGATGCGTCGCCTCGTGAAACATGTGCCGCGCGTCTTCCATGTAAACTGGTTCCGCAAGAGCTCCGAAGGCAAATTTCTCTGGCCCGGCTTCGGCGACAACATGCGCGTTCTCAAGTGGATCGTCCAGCGTTGCCAGCATGGAGCCCATGCCCTTGAGACATCGATTGGCTGGGTTCCTGAATATGTCGATCTCGATATGCAGGGACTCGAATCAATGACTCCCGAGAGGTTCGAGGAACTCCAGAAGATCGATCCCGCCGAGTGGCACCGTGAACTTGTCCTTCAGGACGAGCTCTTTATGAAGCTCTACAGCCACCTGCCGAAGGAACTCGTCTTCCAGCGCGAACTGCTTATCTCAAGGCTGTAAAAGGCAAAGATACGAGAGAGTTAGAGAAAAATTGATGGGTCGACTGTCGTGGTCGATCCCATTTTTTGACTTCGTTGCACATCCGCGGGAAGATATTGCCTCTTTGTCTGCCGGTCGCCCCCGACCAGTTATGCTCAATGTGCCGATGGCCTTCGCCTCGAATGACATCGCTCAAGCGAGGCAAGCAAAGCCGCGTTCCCACGCGCCTTTTCCTCTTCTGTTCTTTCTCTTTGCTGTTAAGGTAAAGCCATGAAGAAAGCTGATCCGCTGGCACCGAGGATTGTTCAGCAGTTAGCTGTCTTTCTTGAGAACAAACCCGGAGCGCTGGCCTCAGTCTGTGACGCGCTGGCTATCGCACAGATCAATATCTTCGGTCTCACGGTTTCGGACACCACGGACCACGCTGTTGTCCGGATGGTGGTCAGCAATACCGATAGAGCGATGGCTGTCTTCGAGTCCTACGGCACACTGGTCGTTGAGAGCGATGTCCTGATGATCCAGAACGATAACAAGCCCGGCAGCCTTTCACGGATCGCCCATGCCCTATCGGCCAAGAAGATCAATATCGACTACGGTTACCTGGCCTCCATGCCCTCTGCAAAGAAAGGACTCCTCATTATTCGTGTAACCGATCCAAAAAGGGCTCTGGCGCTTCTCAAGAAACTCGACTCCGAGTAAGGAGTCATTGAAATTGGGCATATCGGGGCATTTCCTCCCACCCATGACCATTCCAAATAACGACGTCACTTCGACCATTCAATTGGCGCTGGCGCCGGTCTTTCTTCTTACCGCAGTGGTGATGCTTATCACCGCCATCAGCGGCCGCCTAGCCCGGGCCATCGACAGGATGCGCTTCATTCACAGCGAACTGCTGGCAATCCAAAAGCTGACACCTTCCCTGGAATCACACTATCGTGTCGAATTCGAGGAGGTTCGCATCAGAGGACGGATGTGTGCCGTTGCGATCTTCTTTGATGTCTTGAGTGGGGTGCTTATCTCGCTAACTGTTCTGGAAATCTTTTTCTTCGAGGCAGGAGTCAAGCACCTCCAAGGCAGCTATGTGGTGGCGACATTCGTCGCGGGATTGATTTCCTTCATGACAGCGCTGGTCGTGGTTCTCTTCGAGGTGGTCTACGCGCATCGTTCCGCCGCTTGGGATCTTCCAATGGATCCCGAGGAGAAGCCATAGAGTAGCTACAGCAAGATTTTAACCACAAAAGGCATGTAGTCCTCTGTGCCTTCTGTGCATTTTGTGGCAATGAATCAGTTCTATCCGCTAAGGGTTAAATTCGCTAAATGAACAAAGCCAATAGGCAAGGCATCAGTCTGCTGACCTGCCTCTCGTTGGTCACCGCTACGATGGTCGGTACTGGGGTCTACACGACCCTGGGGTTCCAATTGCAGGATCTGCGGAGTGGATTCTCCATCCTCTGCCTCTGGATGCTTGGTGGACTGATCTCCCTCTGCGGGGCGCTCTCCTATGCCGAGGTTGCGGCCAGAATTCCCCGATCGGGAGGTGAGTACACCTATCTTTCGGAAATCTACCATCCAGCCCTAGGATTCATGGCGGCTTGCGTCTCCCTGATTGCTGGATTCACGGCACCGATCTCACTCTCCGCCATCGCCTTTGGCACCTACCTGCATGCGGCACTCCCCCTCTGTCCGATCCGCCTTTCTACTCTCTGCGCCGTGGTGCTGATTTCGCTGGTTCATCTCAGATCGCTGAAAACCAGTTCCCTGCTTCAGAACGGCATCACCGGCCTGAAATTCCTGCTCGTCGGTCTTTTCATCGCGGCAGGAATCGGAGGTGTCTTCCTGCATCCCGATTCCCTGAATCTCCTGCTGCCTCAGCAGGGATCGCTGAGTGCGCTCTGCAGGCCCACTTCCGGAATCGCACTGCTCTTTGTCCTCTATGCCTACTCGGGATGGAACGCCGTGACCTATCTAGCAGGAGAGGTGAAGAGCCCCCGAAGGACCGTCGGTCTCTCGCTCGTGATCGGCACTCTGGCCGTTACGCTCTTCTATGTGGTGCTCAATGCCGTCTTTCTCACGGCTGCACCGGAGAATGAGCTACGCGGCGTGTTGAATGTGGGAAGTGTCGCTGCAACTCACCTGATCGGGCCTGTGGGGGGGCGTATCATGTCGGGGATCATCTCCCTTGGTCTCCTTGCTTCCATCAGCGCCATGATCTGGGCGGGCCCCCGGGTGACCCAGCGTGTCGGCGAGGATTACCCGCCCTTGGGAATGCTGGCCAAGACCAGCGAAGGGATTCCGGCGCGAGCGATCCTGCTGCAATTGGCGCTCGTGCTTGGACTGATCGCTTTTGGCACCTTCGAGACAGTCCTTGTCTTTGCACAGATTCCGCTTCTGCTCTGCCTGATGCTTGGCGTGATCGGCCTGATGGTACTCCGCAAAAAGAATCCTGATCTTCAAATACTCGGAGATGAAGCTTCCTTCACCTGCCCGCTCTATCCGCTGCCACCGATCATTTTCCTGATCTGCTCGGGGGCTGGGTTGCTGTACTCGGTGATCACAAAGCCGTGGATTGCCCTTGCAGGCGGCATGCTTATGCTGCTCCCTCTCATCCTTCACCGATGGATTTCTCCAAGCTCTCATCATTGATTCGCAAGATTGCCCTCGTATTTTTGCTCTGGGTGCCCTGGTTGGGCGCTATCCAATCGCTCAGTGCTTCCACCTTGCAGGAGCAGGCGGATTTCCTGGCCGGCATTCCCCTGCCGAGGCAGAGCCTCCTCTCTCCGCTACAGCAGTCACCTGAATACCGTGATCACCAGAAGCAGCTTCAGGAGCAATGGGCTTTCTGCAGAAGAATCCGTTACGAGGCGATGCAGAAGTGGGGACGTGAGCATCTGTCACAGGATCCAGCGAGTCGCGGCGTTCTCCGTTATCTTTTTGGCGGCCCCGACTTTCTGAACGCTTACGCCTTCTTCCCTGACACCCGAGTGATGGTTCTGGGTGGACTGGAGCCTGTCGGGGATCTCCCTCCACCCGAGGCGCTTGACCCCTCGGCGCTCGGCAGCGCCTTGAAGGATCTCGACGAGGCCCTCCACACCTCGCTCTTCGCTGGATATTTCATCACAAGCGAGATGAAACCACAGTTGGCCCAGGGCTCCTTTCAGGGTGTTGTCCCGGTGCTCTTGACGGAACTTGCCCTCACCGGGAATATCATCGACGACGCCCAGATGATCCGCCCTTTCGGTTCTCCAGGGATCCAGATCATCTATCATCGTTCCGGAGGTCCCGCACAGACACTTTATTACTTCAAGGCAGACCTCTCGAACGGCAAGGAGTGCCGTAACTTTCTGTCCTGGCTCGGCGATCTCGGTCCTGGCGCCTCTTATCTGAAGGCTGCCTCCTACCTCCTGCCGCTCGATGCTTTTTCCGACACCCGTAACTTTCTGCTGAATACCTCCCAACTCATCCTCCAGGATGACTCGGGTATCCCTTATCGTGATTTCACTCCAGGACTGTGGAGGATTCAGCTGTTCGGCGTCTACACCGATCCCCTTCCGATCTTCAAGCTCCGCCGTGAAGCAGAGCTCGAGGCCGCCTATGGAACGACCTACTTCAAGGGACCGCTCCCATTCGGCGCCGGCTACCATGTGAATGCCAACGATGCCAATCTGCTTCTCGCAACAAAGAATGGCGGTTCCCTCACGACTCAGCAACCACTGCCCGTGATTCCTCTCCCTGCTCCCGCCGTAGCGGCATTCTCCTCGCCAACACCCATGCCTAAGCCTGTACCAATTCGCAAGGCCCTGCCCGTTCCTATCAGGAAAGCGATCCCCGTACGGACTCCGAGACCGAAACGACACCATGAGAATCCAACCCCCACACCAACCCCCACACCAACCCCCACACCAACTCCTTTATCGACTCCGGCGATTGCAGTGCCGCAGGTTACTCCAGCACCCGTGGCAACGCCTCTCCCCATCACGCCTTCCTCATCGGAAGCTCTTCCTGCATCGATACCAGAACCGATCACTCCTCCCAGCGCTCCTGTCGAAATTCCCGCAATGCCCGTTAAATGACGTTGACGCAGGACAACAAATGTCTAAGTTATATTTAAAATTTGGATGATACTTTAGAACCAACTGACAATGGCTAGTACGCTTCCCAATTTTGCATCTCCCCCGACAGGGATAAGCTTCACGTCTTCGACGGGACTTTCAGCAAGTGCGCCAACTTTTGTTTCCAACCAACTCTCCACGGGTCAGTATCTTATTACGGGCCGCAAGGGATCGACATATGTTCTTTTGGTTTACAATGCTGATGGATCGATTGACTCTACAGTCAATGGTTTAGGATACTTGACAGCACCTACAGGAGCGACTTTTGACCCATCAAGAGCTCCAGTTGCTTTTTGTGGTGGTAATAATAATAGTTCAGCTTTGGTATCAGGTTTGATATCCGGAACGAGTCAAGAAGCCTTATTCAGTTATAAAATTGAAAATGATTGGTTTGGAAATACATGGACTTTGCGACAGTTCGGACTAACAAGTTCGCTTCAGTATGTGCCACTTCCCTCAGGCTTTCAAATTTCCGGAGGTTACTCATCGGACGGATGGTCGATTACCATTGCGGGAACTCTTTCCGGCAGCAGCATTCTTTACAATCTCTCCAATAACCAATCACCATTATGGAGCTTTAATTCTGCATTTGGTATTTCTGGAAAAATCATAGCTCCCGCAGGATACACATTCACAGGTCTTGTTGGAACTACCAACATTATTTCCAGTTCGGGAAACTCATCAATAACGACGCAATTAGTTCTTTATTCCGCTACCAACATAGCAACTGGCTCCTCCGTGCTGTTAAGTTATAATAACACTGCAGGATCAGGTGATCCGACCAAAACGACTACGACTAGAAATACATCCCTATTTGGTGCCTCGGGGGTCCTGTCAATCCCATTAGACTATAATATTACTAACATTCAAAGTTTGACGAATGGCGTTTTGCTTCTCTCAGCAACTCAAAAGTCTACTGGAAAAACGGTTGGATTTGCTTACACAAGTAACGGTAACCTCAATACTACTTTTGGAACGAATGGTAGAATATCCATCCCATCCGGAACCACTTTAAACGGAGTAAATCTAGTTCTTTCTGATGGCTCTCTCATCCTGGGCGGAACCCTTAATGCAACTAAAAATAATGAGAAGAATTCTCCAATTTTTGTCCACTACAGCAGTTCAGGCACTCTAGACACTAATTTCTCCGGAGGTTCTGGCTATATTACTCTTCCAGAAACTTATATCATAGATAACGAGTTTTGTACAGTAGGAACTAATTTGCTGATTGGAGTTTATTATAACTACGGAAGCTCTCAAGGCTGGCTAGGCTATAACTCTAACGGAACACCCTCTAGCTTTGGCGGAGGCTTAATTGCTAGCCCTCCCAATATTACATTTCAATCTGGCTCTTACCCTCCTCTTAGTGATGGTAGCGTTATGTTTCTGGTGACTCAAGAGACGAGTCATCAATGGGGATTAGTACATCTTTTAAGTAATGGGCAGTTTGATTTGAATAGAGGCTTTATTCCCATTCCAAGTGGTTATAGTGAAACAGCCGATTTTCAAAGTTTTAACGGATCTTTCCTATACGGAGTTTGGAATGGATCGGAACAGGGGTTGGCCCATTACTATAACAATGGGGAGTTAGATAAGTCTTTTGGTTCAGGGGGAGTCCTTACCGCACCTGTAGGTTCGTCAATATATACCACATCCACTGGTTACACTATAGATGCATCAGTGTTGAAAAGCCCAGTTAACCTATCTGCCGATTTTGGATGCGATAACTTAATTGGAGGCGCATTTAATGACACTTTTGTTGGTAATGGATCATCCACGTTAATAGGCGGAGCCGGTAGCAACACCTACATTGTATCGAGTGCAAATGATCGTATTATCGATACCGGTTCCGGCAGTGTGATCAGAAGCGCCGTCAACTTTAACCTGAGTTCCTCCTTGGTAAGCGGAGTCAATAACCTTGTATATACGGGCTTGGGGAATCCCTCCTTGTCAGGAAATACACTATCCAATTCGATCGCGGGTGGATCAGGAAATGACACGCTCTCCGATGGCGGAGGTGGCATGGATACATTGAACGGCGGAGCTGGTAGCAATACCTACATTGTATCGAGCACAAATGATCGGATCATCGATACCGGTTCCGGCAGTGTGATCAGGAGCGCCGTCAACTTTAACCTGAGTTCCTCCTTGGTAAGCGGAGTCAATAATTTGGTTTATACGGGTAGTACCAACGCAAGCCTGATCGGCAATTCCAATTCTAACTATCTCACAGCTGTCATGGGCAATGACACTTTGCAGGGTTTTGCCTCGGGAACAGCAGCTTCCAACACAACTAGCGACACGCTTTCTGGTGGAGCAACTGCCTCTGATCTCTTCGTAATGGCCGCGACAAACGATACGAATAATGCTTACGGAAATGGGCATGCAAACACGGCTGTACTTTACAACTTCATTGGTGGAAGCGGTGGGGATACTTTACAGCTCCATAACTTTGGTGGCTCCTACGCAGGCGCCACTGGATACCATACGCTCTCTGGAGGCGCCGGCGTCATCGATATCTATAATCACTTCGGAAGTTTGTTGGCTGACGAGATAGCTGTCGTACATATCTCCTCAGGTTCGTTCTCTTGGGCTAATAATGCCAAGTTCGTCTAAAAATCAGATCGGGAACCGTAATTAAAATCTCCAGATTCGGTCGGCCACGAGGATCACGACAAAGAGTAATCCTATCACCGCATTGGTCTCGAAGAAGGCTTTGTTGATCTTTCCAAGGTCGAGCGTCCGCGCGATGCGATGCTCATAAATCAAAAGGATAGGAACCGGAATCAGCCCCAGGAAATAGATCATGCCGAGATGGGCAGAGAGACCAAAGCCGATCAGACCGATCAGCATCAGCAGATGCAACCATCCGGCCAGTTTCAGAGCACTGGGAACCCCGAGCCAGACGACCATCGAGCGGAGGCTCTCACGCCGATCCGCCTCCACATCCTGCGTCGCATAGATCATGTCGAATCCCGCCACCCAGCAGAGCACTCCCGCTGCCAGAATGATCGGCGGCCAGGCAAACGAGCCGGTGACAGCAAGCCAGGCTCCAACCGGAGAAACCGAGAGAGCAAGCCCTAGAAAAAACTGCGCTGCATGGGTGAAGCGCTTGGTCAGGGAATAAAGAAAGATGATGCCGAGCGCCACCGGGGAGAGAAGGAAGCAGATCCGATTGATAAAAAATGTCGTGGCTAAAAATAGCAAGGCGCTGACGAGGCAGGTCGCAATCGCCGCAGTACGACCAAGAAGCTTGTGACGTCCGGCAGTCCGAGGATTGCGCTTGTCGATCTCCCAGTCAGTGATGCGATTGAAGGTCATCGCCGCCGTACGCGCAAAGACCATGCAGAGCAGGATCAGCCCAAAGAGTTTCCCTCCGGGCCATCCTCCCGTGGAACTCGCGGCGACCACCATCGACCCAAGGGCAAACGGCAATGCAAAGACCGTGTGCGAAAACCTGATGAAGGTTAGGAATCGGAAGAACGGGTTCAGAACAGTGAGCGCTTATTTGCTCCCCGGCTTCACGGCGGGGATACCGACGAGATCTTCAGGGAGCGCATCAGCCGGGAAGGTCTCGGGCGTCATCTGGATTAAGCTGACAAAGGGACATCCGAAGTCGGGGAGATTGCCGCCGCTCCGGTCAACGATGGATCCTGCCGCCACCACGACACCACCCAGATTACGGATGATATCGATGGTCTCCTGAACACGTCCGCCACGGGTCACGACATCCTCGGCAACAAGGAACCGCTCACCGGGAGTGATCTCGAATCGACGCATCACAAGGCCTCCATTCCCATCCTTCTCCACAAAGATGTGACGGGTGCCGAGGTGCCTCGCCACTTCCTGTCCCACGATGATTCCGCCGACGGCCGGAGAGACAACTGTTGGTTTCTTCCCATCGACCTCCGTGTGAAAAGGGCGAAGCTTTTCCGCCAACTCACCACAGACCTGAGCTGCCACGGGTGCATCCTGAAGGAGTAGGGCACACTGGAAAAACTCCCGACTGTGAAGACCAGAGCGAAGGATGAAGTGGCCATGGAGCAGGGCTCCGGTCTGTTTGAAAAGAGAAAGGACGTCGATCATTCGAGAAAGGGTTTTAGACTGAAGGCTATTAGACTGTTAGGAAAACGGAAGGGGCATGAAAAAGTTCAGTCGGAACGTTTTAACGCTTCAACTGTTTTAACCTTTTAACTCTATTCCCCTCGCTGGGGTGCTCCAACGAAGGAGACACCGCGTTTCTGGCGGTCGAGGAATTCCTTCGCCAGAACTCGGTACGCGGTTGCTCCAGATCCTTTCGGATCATACTCGAGGATGGTCTTTCCGAAACTCGGAGCCTCGCTGATGCGAACGGAGCGGGGGATGGCGGCATTGAAGACGACCTCCTCGAAGTGAGCGCGGACATCACGCACAACGGCGGCGCTGATGTTGGTGCGGACATCAAGCATGGTCATCAGCAGTCCGCTCATGGCTAGAGTCGGGTTGGCGCCGGACTCACGGATCTGTTCCATGACGCTGACCAGCTTGCCGAGCCCCTCGAGGGCGTAGTATTCGCACTGGATCGGGATGAGAAGCTCGTCGGCCGCGCTCAGGGCATTGGTCATCAGGATGCCAAGCGAGGGGGGACAATCGAGAATGATGAACTCGAAACGGCCCGAGTTGCGCACAGGTTCCAGCACATTGCGGAGTTGACCAAGATGACCCTCCATGCGGGCGACCTCGATCTCCGCACCGGCCAGGTCGAGGTCCGCGGGGATGCCGGCGAGATTCGCAAGGCGCGTCTCCTGGATCAGATCCTCCATCGGGGTCTCGCCGACCATTGCGGCGTAAAGACTGCTTCCTGCCCCAGTCTCGAGACCCAGGGCACTGGAGGCATTCCCTTGAGGATCGAGATCAAGCAAGAGCACGGGGTGCCCTGACTCGGCGATGGCAGCGGCCAGGTTGACCGAAGTGGTAGTTTTTCCGACGCCACCCTTCTGGTTGGCGATGGCGATGACTTTGGTCTTCATGGTGATTAGTTTGCCGCCCCTCCATAGTAATCGGCAAGCCCTAGCGCCACCGCATCGGCATATTCCCTGTAAATGCTTGGTTCGGAAACACCACCGACATTCCGGCGGCCGAGGTAATCCCCCAACTGGATCCTGTTGAAGACAGGGCGGCTGTTCATCACATACGGCTCGCAGTAGACAACCGGGCACTCGAAGAGTCTATTGGCCAAAAGGTTGCGAACCCAGAGATAGGGGTTGGATGAGGCTGGGATGGCATTGGCGCTATGGTAGGTAAAGGGAGGAAGGCCGGTGACTGTGGCCAGGGAGCGCGCGACGGCCTCGGAGGCTCCGAGTTCCTCGTGATGAGTTCCTCCGAGCAGTTTCACCAGCATGGTGTAGCGCTCATCCTCATGCAGGAGTTCATTGCCCGACATATCCCCCGAGAGGAGCAGGTGGAGATGATTCTTGTCGGTGAGGGTCGGTCGCTCGGGATTACCCCACTCCTCGGCATTGAAATGCAGGCAGACGACGAGATCGGGGCGGATCACGGAGTTCACCAAGCGGGCTCTGTTTCGGATCTCGCCGACGCGATAAAACAGCCGCTCTGCCTCGAACTCCAAACGGGTTGAGGAAAGTGGTACGCCCCCTTCCTGCAGGGAACTTGCTGCCGCATTCCTGAGCTTTCCCGGACGTAGAGGAGTAGTTGCACCGTTTTTCGTTCGTGTAAGCCAGACCTCCGCACCCATCGCCTCGAGTCGTTGCTTGAGTAACTTGGCCACGATCAGCGTCATCTCTCCCTCCTCGACCGGCCTGGAGTGACCGATCTGAAACCAGCGTGCCTCCATCTTGGCGAAGCTTCCTCCCAGATGTCCCGGATCGATTGCAATCCTGAGTCCGGCAAGCGGCTTTCCGGGCTGAGGCGAACGCTGACTGCGTTCCTTCCAGAAGCGGGGTGGAGACTTGGTAGCACTCCCTGATGAAGCCAAGGGCAGGATGATGGGTGCCGCTCCCTGATGGGGTATGATCGTTGCCTGCGTTGGAGTGAGGAAGATCCATTGTCGCCACGAGCCATCCGGAACATAGACCTGCTGAAGAAGGCGCTCAAAATCAGTCGCTGTGATCGTGCCCGCATAACGTTGGAGGGTTCCCCAATCCGGCTGGGGGGCCAGTGGACTGAGAAGAGCAGCATTGCCGGCTGGCATTACAAGCAACAGAAGCGGGAGCACCAAGAGGCGAAGCAGACAGACTGGAAGGGACAGTTTCTTCACGCAGATGCATTTTTACATCGTCCCGGGTGCTTGTTTCGATAAAAACCGCTGTGTGATTAAAATCCTCTTTCTAGGCGATGTGGTCGGAGAACCGGGTCGCGTGGCCGCCTGTCGGACCGCCGAGCTCTATTTGGAACGCGGTGACGCCGACTTCATCGTGGTCAATGGCGAGAATGCGGCGGCTGGTCGCGGTATCACTCCGAAGCTGGCGATCGATCTCATGAGAAGCGGTGTCGCCGTCATCACCACCGGAGATCACATCTGGGACCAGAAAGAGATCTACTCGTTCCTGACCACCGAACCCCGGCTTCTCCGACCGATCAATTATCCCGCAGGCACGCCCGGTGGAGGAAGCATCGTTCTCGACACGGCCCATGGGCCGATCGCCGTCATGAATGTGCAGTGCCGGACCTTCATGAAGAATCCTCTGGAGAATCCCTTTCTCGCCGCCTCAGCCGAAATCGAGCGTCTGCGCCAAGAGACACAAGTGATCGTCGTCGATGTCCATGGTGAGACAACCAGCGAGAAAATCGCCATGGGCCGTCACCTGGATGGTAAAGTCTCGCTGGTCGTCGGAACCCACACCCATGTGCAGACTGCCGATGAGCGGATCTTCCCCGGCGGCACCGGATTCCTTTGTGATGCAGGGATGTGCGGTCCGGAGAACTCAATTCTGGGGCGCGATTGTGACGCCGTGGTGGGGCAGTTCCTCACCTCCATGCCAGCCAAGTTCCCCGTGGCTCGCGGTCCCATCATGGCCTGCGGAGTACTGGTTGAGGTCGATCCTGAAACCGGAAAGGCCAAGGCGATTCGCCGTGTCGTCGAGCGATACGGCGCACCTTAGGGAATAAGGAATCGCCGATCACCCTTTTCGCTGGCCTTTGCCATGGGGCCACCTAGTGTGCCGTCGCAGTCTCTCTTCCACCATCAAACCTCCAGTTTTCATTCCCATGACCATCACCAAAGGCTCCGTTGTTCTCTTCGACTACACCCTCACCGACGATGAAAAGGAGATCATCGACTCCTCAAAAGACGGGGGCCCTCTTGCTTACCTGCAGGGCGAAGGCCAGATTGTGCGTGGCCTCGAAAAGGCCATGGAGGGGAAAAAGGCGGGGGATTCGTTTAAGATCAGTGTCGTTCCCGAAGAAGGCTACGGCATGATCGATCCTGAGAAGATCGCCGTGGTTGATGCCGATCAGATCGAGGGGGGAGATGAACTTGAGGAGGGAATGCAGCTGGAAGCCTCCCATGATGAGGGCGAGCAGATCGTCGTTGTTACCAAGATCGAAGGGAAGAAAGTGACATTGGATGGAAATCATCCTCTAGCCGGCATGAACCTCCACTTCCACATCACCATCCGCGAGGTCCGTGAGGCAACTGCCGAGGAAATCGAGCACGGCCACGTTCATGGCCCCGGCGGCCATCATCACTAATACCGCAGCGTTTTAGATCTCCCTCAAAGACGCGGAGACGCAGAGGTGTTGAATACTTGCAGCTTTTCGAGGGGACGGAAGTTTTGATGCCACGCTAGGCGCCTGAGCGCTGCTGTAGTGAACTACAGCAAGCGAACAGGAACACCGTGCGGCGCAAAAATCCCGTCCGCCTCAATTATTTGAGGTCAAAACGGTCGAGCTCCATCACCTTCGTCCAAGCCGCTACAAACTCCTTCACAAAGAGTTCCTGCGAATCGGAGCAGGCATAGACCTCGGCAAGAGCCCGGAGTTGGGAGTTCGAACCAAAGACCATATCGGCAATGGTTCCGGTCCACTTAAGCTCGCCGGTCTTCCGATCACGACCCTCCAGGACGGATGGCATGGCCGCCGACTTGGTCCACTTCGTTCCCATATCGAGGAGATTGACGAAGAAGTCGTTGGTCAGGAACTCGGGTCGCTTGGTGAAGACACCATGTTCGGAGTGATCGAAGTTTGCATTCAGGGCGCGCAGGCCACCGATGAGAACCGTCATTTCGGGAGCGGTGAGCGTGAGGAGGTTGGCCCGGTCGATCAAAAGATCCGCGGTGAAGCTCTCGGCGCCCTTCCTGACATAGTTTCGGAATCCATCAGCGGCAGGCTCCAGGACGGCGAAGGAGGCGACATCGGTCTGCTCCTGGGAGGCATCCATACGGCCCGGAATGAAGGGGACCTTCACCTCTTGGCCTGCATTCTTAGCAGCCTTTTCGATGGCCGCACCCCCTGCGAGGACGATCAGATCGGCGAGCGAAACCTTCTTGCCACCCGTCTGAGCCTCGTTGAACTCGGCCTGAACAGTTTCCAGCGCCTTGAGGACCTTGGCGAGTTGAGCAGGCTGGTTGACGACCCAATCCTTCTGAGGAGCAAGGCGGATACGGGCTCCGTTGGCACCACCACGCTTGTCACTGCCACGGAAGGTAGCGGCGGAAGCCCAGGCGGTCGTGACCAGTTCGGAAATCTTCAGCCCGGTATTGAGGATACGGCTCTTAAGATCGGCGATCTCGGCTTCGCCAATGAGTGGGTGATCAACAGCCGGAATCGGGTCCTGCCAGATGAGCACCTCGGCGGGGACATCCGCTCCGAGGTAACGGGCACGCGGCCCCATGTCTCGATGAGTCAGCTTGAACCAGGCGCGGGCAAAGGCATCCGCAAACTCCTCCGGATTCTCGAGGAAACGGCGGGAGATTTTCTCGTAGGCCGGATCAACCTTCAGCGCGAGATCCGTCGTGAGCATCGTTGGCAGGTGACGTTTCGTCTTATCAAAAGCATCGGGAATCACATCGGCGGCATTTTTGGCCACCCACTGGTGGGCTCCGGCGGGGCTCTTGGTCAGTTCCCAGTCGTAGTTGAAGAGATTCTCAAAGTAGTAATTGCTCCACTTTGTCGGAGTCTGCGTCCAGGTGACCTCAAGACCGCTGGTGATCGCGTCGGGTCCTTTGCCGCTGCGGAAGTTGCTGATCCAACCGAAGCCTTGCTCTTCGATGGGGGCGGCCTCAGGTTCTGGACCGACATGACTGGCCGGGCCGGCTCCATGGGTCTTACCAAAGGTGTGTCCACCGGCGATGAGGGCAACGGTTTCCTCGTCATTCATCGCCATCCGGGCGAAGGTCTCACGGATGTCGCGCGCCGAGGCGATCGGGTCAGGATTGCCGTTGGGGCCCTCGGGATTCACATAAATGAGTCCCATCTGCACGGCGGCCAGGGGATTTTCAAGCTCTCGGTCTCCGCTGTAGCGCTGGTCGGCGAGCCACTCCTTCTCGGCACCCCAGTAGATCTCCTCCGGCTCCCAGATATCCTTGCGACCACCGGCGAATCCAAAGGTCTTGAAGCCCATCGAGTCGAGGGCAACATTCCCGGCGAGGATCATCAGATCAGCCCAGGAGATCTTACGTCCATACCTCTGCTTGATTGGCCAGAGCAGGCGGCGCGCCTTGTCGAGATTGCCATTATCGGGCCAGCTGTTGAGCGGCGCGAAACGCTGGCTGCCGTTGCCAGCGCCACCACGTCCGTCCCCGGTGCGATAAGTGCCAGCGCTGTGCCAGGCCATGCGGATGAAGAGAGGGCCATAGTGACCGAAATCGGCGGGCCACCATTCCTGCGAATCCGTCATGAGCGCCTGAAGGTCTTTCTTCACGGCATCGAGGTCGAGGCTCTTAAATTCTTCCGCATAATCGAATCCCTCTTCCATCGGATTCGTCAGCGGGGACTGCTGGTTCAGAAGCTTGAGGTTGAGCTGATTCGGCCACCAAGCAGCGTTATTTGAGGCTCCGGTGATGGCTTCTTTACGGATGGCGCCTGAAAATGGGCACATGGATTCGGTGGTCATGATAGTCTCCTGTTATTGAAAGAGTGAGGGGTTTTGTGTGGATGATAGAGCCGATGACCTATTGTTGAAATACTTGTTACCTGTGATAACCATAGGGAGAACCTATGGAAATGCATCAACTCCGCTATGTCGTTGCCGTCGCACGGATGGGGAATTTTTCCAGGGCGGCCGAGCAGTGTCATGTCTCCCAGCCATCACTCAGCCAACAGATCCTGAAACTCGAGGAGGAACTGGGGGAGAGACTCTTTGACCGGACTAAGAGGGAGGCACGCCCGACATCGCACGGAGAGGCGTTTCTGCGACGGGCGGTACGCATTCTGGAGGAGGTGGATGGGGCTCGGAGGGAGGCAGAGGACGCCAAGAGCCTCAACTCCGGCACCGTGACGCTCGGTGTGCTGCCGACAATCGCCCCCTATCTGCTGCCGGGAGTCATGGCTGCCTTCGCGAAGAACTATCCTGGTGTCGAAATGATCGTGCAGGAAGAAACGACTTCACGCCTCTTGAAACTGCTTCATGGCTACGAGATCGACTTTGCCCTGATAAGCCTTCCTCTAGCGGGAGACGAGGCGGAGCGCCTCGAGGTGATGCCGCTGCTAATTGAGGAGCTTTTCCTAGCTCTCCCTTCCGACCATCCGCTCGCTCGCAAACGAACGCTGAGCCCACGAGATCTTGAGACGGAGCGCCTGATCGTGATGCAGGAGGGTCATTGCCTTGGCGATCAGGTTCTTGGCTTCTGCAACCGGCGGGATCTTCGCCCCATGATCAGCTTCCGCAGTGCCCAGCTCGAGACCATCCAATCACTGGTCGCTGCAGGAATGGGCATCTCGCTGATCCCGGCGATGGCCGCCGTCTTCGAGAAAACGGCACGTCCGGCATACCGCTCACTGAGTGGAGAGAAGCCGGAGAGGAAAATTGTCGCTGCGTGGCCTACGCAACGTCCGCTGGGACGAGGATCCATGGAGTTCCTCAAGACCCTGAAAGAACAACTCAAGGAACAACTGAAATCCCGAGGATCAAAAAAAAGATGAGCCCTTCGGAGTCCCTCGATCATCTTCTCTCCCAAGACGGGCCCCTGCTTGCACTCGCTCCGATGCAGGATGTAACCGACCTGCCGTTCTGGCGGCTGATGACGCGCTATGGCGGGGCGGATCTTTACTACACTGAGTATTTCCGGGTAACGGCAACCTCGGGCCTCGACAAACCGATCCTCGCCTCAATCACCCAAAATCCGACAGGGCGTCCCGTCATTGCGCAGATGATCGGCAACGACATCCCCTCACTGGTTCGCACTGCCAAGGAACTGGGCCAACATCCCATTGCGGCAATCGATCTGAATCTCGGCTGCCCGGCCCCTGTGGTCTACCGCAAGTGCGCGGGAGGCGGACTGCTACGCGATCTGCCCCGCATTGATGGGATCCTCGGGGCGCTACGTGATGCCATCTCTGGAAAGTTCACTGTAAAGACACGCCTCGGCTTCGATGACGAAAAAACCATTGAAGCACTCCTGCCGCTCTTCAGAAAACACTCCATCGATCTTGTGACAGTCCATGGGAGAACTGTGCTTCAGATGTATGGCGGAGGAATTCGCCATGACCTGATCCGGATGGCTGCCGAATCACTACCCTGCCCCGTTCTCGGAAATGGGAACGTCTCCACTCCCACCGACGCCGAGACCCTCATGGCTAAAACAGATGCTCGGGGTCTCATGATCGGGCGCGGCGCGGTGCGCAACCCGTGGATCTTTTCTCAAATCAGAGAACATTTTTCCGGCAAGCCGATCTCTCGTCCCACAGGGCGGGAAGTTCTGGCCTATATCCACGACCTCTATGAAACGGTCTGTGATCCGACGATTCCCGAACCGAAGGGTGTCCAGAAGATCAAGAAATACGCGAATTTCATTGGGGAGGGAATCAATCCCGAGTTCCTTCATGCTGTTCGCCGCGTCAGCAGCAAGGAGGAGTTTTTTACTCTGTGCCGGGAGCATCTCGAGCATGGGGAGGAGATGATGCTCGAGCCAAAGAAAAGACCCTAGGCTCTAGACCTTTAGGCTTTAGGAAAAAACCATGCTATCTTCCTGAAACTACTACTCCTAAAACCCTAGAGCCAAAACCGCTAACAGCCTCCTCTTCCACTCATGTTCGAAATCAAACCCCGTGATAAGATGGTCGAGCGCGCCCTGTTGGTCGGCGCTCACACGGTTGCGGAGTCGCGTGAGGATGCGGAGGATCTCCTGAACGAATTGGGTGAGTTGGTGCGCACCCTCGGCGTGCCGATCGTCGGCAAGCAGCTGGTGCAGATCCGCGAACCGCAGGCCCGACTTTTCCTTGGCTCGGGCAAGGCTGAGGAAATCTGTGAGCATGCGCGAGAGCTCGGTTGCGATGTCATCATCTTCGACAATGAGCTGACCCCGGCCCAGCAGCGAAACTGGGAGACCCTGGCCAAGATGACCGTGATCGACCGACAGGAGATCATTCTCGATATCTTCGGGACGCGCGCACAAACCCGCGAAGCCAAGATTCAGGTGGACCTTGCCCGTATGTCATATTCGCTACCGAGGCTCACCCGGGCATGGAGCCACCTTGGCAAGCAGGGTGGCGGCATCGGCTCCAAGGGCGAGGGTGAGAGCCAACTCGAACAGGATAAACGAAAGATTCGAGGGCAGATGGATCGCCTGAAGCGCGACCTCGTGGAAGTACGGCGTAACCGTGCCAACCAGCGCAAAGACCGCAAGCGTGCTCCTGTGCCCAATGTCGCCATCGTCGGGTATACCAATGCGGGCAAATCCTCTCTTCTTCGTCGCCTCACGGGCGCCGACGTGCTGGTTGAGGATGCACTCTTCGCGACACTCGACACCACGACTCGCAAGATCGATCTCCCGAACAAGCAGCCCCTCCTGCTGACGGACACGGTCGGGTTTATCCGAAAGCTGCCCCACCAGTTGGTGGAGTCGTTCAACGCCACCCTTGAGGAGGCCGTCATGGCTGATTTTCTTGTCCACCTGCTCGATGCCTCCCATCCCCGCGTGCTCGAATTCTACGGCACCACGATGAAGGTGCTCGCCGACCTGGGTGCCGATCACAAGAAGACCCTGACGGTCTTCAACAAGATCGATCAGGTCGAGGATCCCATCACACGGGCGATGCTCCGCAATGCTTACCCCGAGGCACTCTTTATCTCGGTTCACTCGGGCGAGGGACTCGATCTGCTGGTCGAGCACCTGGGGAATCTTGTCGGCTCCGAGAACAGGGAAATCGAACTGCTCATTCCGCATAGCCGTCCCGACATCTTGGCAAAGCTCCACCGCGAGGGCATTGTTCATTCAACTTCCTACGAGGAGGAGGCCAGCAGAATCCGGGTCACCGTGCCGGAACGCCTGAAGGAATCGGTGAGTTCCTTCCTCTGCAGGTAATGGATATCGAACGGAAAGCATGACTCTGCACAGCGACTGCGCCAAATCGTCACCTGTCCACGGTGTTTCGTGCTTCCCCACAGCCATGCCTCTCATGCTAGCGTGACTCTTTCCTAATTTTTCCCATGAGCGACGACCCCACAGCACCCGCCGATCTTTCCTCTCTGGGGATCGACCTCTCCGATATTTTCCGTCCCGCGTGGACAACCGAGACTGCCGATAGTACAGCGCGTCTCGCTGCAAAATTTGACGAAGGAGATCGTCCCGAGCGTTTCGGCGGTGGTCGCCGCGACCGCGAGGGCGGACGTGACTCGCGCGGACCACGCCCCGACAGGGGTCCTCGTCCCGATCGCTCGAACCGTTCCAGTGGTCCCGGTCAGGAGAATCGTGGAAGCCGCAGCGGTGGCCCCCGTGAGAATCGCGGACCAAGCGGACAGGGTGCACCAACGGGAGCCGGAGCTTCTCGTTCCGAGGGCGGAAGGAATCGCAATGACCGCGGCGACCGTAGGGGACCACGCGACGAGCGCGATCGCAGACCAGAAACCGCACCCAAGCCGCTCTTGGAAGGCTGGAAGCTTCAGCTGGTTCCCGAATTCGCCGCCATCGAGGGCATCGCCAAGCAAATCCGCTCCCGAGCCAAGGCCTACCCCCTCTTTGAACTGGCCCGCCTGATCGTCCAACTCTCCGACCGCTATAGCGTCCGCTTGCAGGCCGAGAGTGAAGAGACCACCGAGCTCTTCCGGGTCAAGACCGATGGATCGCTCTGGCAGACCCGTAAGGAAGCGGTCTCGCATCTGCTCTCCAAACATCTTGGAAAGTTTTACCGAAAATCCTCCATCACCACCGAAGCACCCAAGGGCGCCTTCACCGTGGTTGCCCAGTGCGGCATGAGTGGAGTCCTACTCGGACCCCCAAACCATCACGAGTACACCTCGCGACTGATTGCCCTCCATTCTGAACGCTTCAAGAATATGCCGTTCGAGGTCTACAAATCACGCATCAAGATGATGCGCGACGAAGCGCTGATCGAACAGTGGAAGACCGAGCAATCCACCAAGACGGTCTACATTCCCGTCACGGAAGAAGCGGCCGCGGAACCGATTGAGGAGAAAACTCCAGAAACTACTGCAGAAATTACCGAAGGCGCCGTGGCGGAAGCGGCTTCGTCGGAAGTCGTCGAAACAACGGAACCCCCTGTTGAGATTCCTGCCGAGGGATCTGCCTCGGAAGCCATTACTACTGAATCAGCTGAAGCTTCCACTGAGACTTCCTCCGAAACTACTGCTGAAACTTCCACGGAAGAATCCGCTGCCGAGGAATCCGCCCCAGCCTCCGAGGAAGCCAAAAGCATCGAGGGCAACGCCGGTGAAGAGGGCCTTAGCTGGGAGCAAGTCACCAAACATTTCAACGAGCAGCACGCTGCTACCGAAATCGAATCCTCCGGACGAGACATCACCTTGGATGGAGGCATCGCCCTTCACCGATCGACCCCGCTCCTCCGTGAGCTCCTCCTCAAGAATCTTCAGGAGATGGACCACTTCCCGCTTCCTTTGGCCCAGATGCTCGGAAAGGAGCTGACCAATCGCGGCCTCCAGCTCTTCAAGTCCCACAAGAAGATCATCAATGTCTCGATGGCGCGTCCACGCTATCTCGATCGGGAAACCACCCCGATCGGCGAGAGCTTCCGTGCAATTCTCGAGTATCTGGAAGCCCATCCGAAGCAGCACCGTGACAAGCAATGGGCGGCCCTGCTTGCCCTGAGGACAGAAACTGCTGACCAGACGATCGCCGAGAATGCTGCGGTCACTAACCTTTCAGCACCGGAGCTGCCGCAAGTGACGGAGGTTTCTGAGCAACAAATCACTGAAATCACTCAAGAGGTTCCTGTCGTCAACACCGAGACGGAAAAGGCGGATGCTCCAGCCAAGGCCGAATCAATCAAGCCCTCGATTGACGCTGAGACCTTGAAGCGTCGCGAACAAGCGCTCGGTGCTGATCTTCTCTGGCTCCTCCATCAGGGCCATGTGATAGACTTCGCCATGGGGAACCTCCAGGCCGCCACACGCCCTGTTCCCAAGACTCCTCCCACACCCTCTGCTTCCGCTGAAAAGAAGCAGAAGGTTGAGAAAACCGATCCAGCAGAGAGGACTCAGTCCATGGACGAGACGCTCACGGGTGACACCGGTGACGTTCAGCATGGTGGTGCCGCCGACACTCCCACAGCATTGGAAGAGCAGCAGGATGTGATCCACGAACCAGTCGTTCACCACGAACCTCTCGAGATTCCCGAAGGCACCGTGATTGCCCCTCCTCCCCCATCCGAGTTGGGCGATCCGGGTGCGGCCCTTCCCAACTAATCTCTCCGAACACGCTTTTATCGTGGCCTCGCTCTACGAGTCGCCAAAGCTTCTGGGAGAGTATCTTCTGCTGCATTACGGCGGAGCTGCGGAGCTGCGCCATGAGGCACTACCCGTAGATCGAACAATCACCGAGACGCCCTTTCCTGTCCGTTGCGTCCGAGAACTCCTCGACACCGCACTACTCTCGCCGGGAGCCCGAGATGTTTCTGCCTTTGAGGCCGGATGTTCCGTCGGAGCCTCGGCCTTCGAGTTGGCCCGCACCTGTGACCGCGTGGAGGCAAGCGACTACTCCGACTCCTTCATTACTGCCGCCAATAAGCTCAAGGAGACAGGGAGTCACAGCGGCGAGCGTCTTCTTGAAGGTTCGATCACTGCTTCTTTCAAGGCCATCGTTCCTCCTGAGATCGATCGAAGCAGGGTTTCGTTTTCCGTGCAGGACGCCACAAGTCTTCCCGAAGGAATGGGTTCCTACGATGTGGTCTTGGCCGCGAACCTGATCTGCCGCCTTCCCAATCCCGAGGCATTTCTTGCACGTCTTGGAAGCCTGGTCAAACCGGGTGGGCAGCTCCTGCTCACGACTCCCTTCACCTGGCTAGAGGAATACACACCAAGGGACCGGTGGATCGGTGGCATCGATCCAGATCGTCGAAGTGAGGAGGAACTCACAAAACGTCTCTCCGGAGAGTTCAAACTGCATCGGCGGGTCGATCTGCCATTTCTCATACGGGAGCATGAACGCAAATACCAACTCGGCATCGCACTCGGAACCTCTTGGGTCCGCCTCTAATCTGCTCTCCACGCTCACCAAACTCTCTGATTCAGCTGACACAGTAGATCCAGTTGATTGGGAAGCCCGTTATCAGGCGGGCGATACACCTTGGGACGAAGGGTACGCAGCCCCTGCCCTCACGGAATTCCTGACAAGACACCCGATCCATGGTGAGGTCCTCGTCCCGGGATCAGGACCTGGTCACGATGTTCGGGCTCTTGCTACTCACGGAGCCCACGTTACCGGGCTCGATCTTTCATCTTCAGCAATCGCCCTCGCACGTTCGTATCCGACCGTCAGCGGCGAACACTATGCGCAAGGGAATCTCTTTGCGCTTCCTGAGTCATGGAACGGACGCTTTGACTGGGTCTTCGAGCATACCTGCTTCTGCGCCATCCCTCCCGCACTTCGAGTAGAGTATGCAAAGGTGATCACTGCGGTCTTGAAGCCCGGCGGCAACTTTTTCGCTATTTTCTACCTCAACCCCTCTGCACCCTCAGGCCCTCCCCATGGAGTCGCGCTCGACGAAATCACCGATCTCTTCAAATCCGATTTCGAACTGCAGGGGGAATGGCTCCCATCCGAGGCCTTCGAAGGCCGTGAAGAGCGCGAGATCTGCCAGCTGTGGAGGAAAGGCGGTTTAGTCAACAATACTAAATGATTTGTGATTAGGATGCCTTTCAGAACGATGCAGCCACAAAAAGTGACTGAACTACTGACAACGTTGATGGCTTAGTCTGAATAGAATTCAGACTCTTACTCCTGTGCCTTCTGTGCATCTTGTTGCTAACACTCTGTGTACAGCGAACAGTCTAACATCCTTCAGTCTAATTGGCTCGATTCACCCCCCTCTCCCCTCATGAGCGACTGTTGTCATCACAATCACCTTAAGACGGCAAATACTCCCGTAGCATCCGCCGCCGAGGGCTCGCTCTACACCTGCCCGATGCATCCAGAGATTCTCGCCGACAAAGCCGGTGATTGCCCGAAATGCGGAATGCCTCTGGAGCCGCTGATCCCATCGGTTGAGGAAGATGAGGAGGCTACACGGATAGGCAATCGAACGCTCGTAGCCGCGCTTCTGGGACTGCCGCTCCTCATAACCGCCATGGCTCCGATGGTGGGTCTCCACCTCCTTCCGGACAGACTCTCCGGATGGGTGGAGATGGCTCTCTCGCTTCCCGTGCTTTTCTGGTGCGGTGCGCCGATCTGGGTGAAGGGATGGCGCTCCTTTATCGGAGCCCAGCTCAATATGTTCTCACTGATTATCCTAGGAACGGGGGCAGCTTTTCTCCAAAGCGTGTGGGCCCTCCTCCTGGGGAGAGCTGCCCATGGTCTTTATTTCGAGGCCGCCTCGACGATCATGGTCCTTGTCCTGCTAGGCCAGTGGCTGGAAGCGCGGGGTCGGGCGCGCGCTGGATCATCCCTTCGCGAACTGCTCGACCTTACTCCACCAAAGGCCCTCCTCGTGACTCCCGGAGGTGACCACGAGGTTTCTGTCTCGGAACTCCACCACGGCGACCTGATCCGCATCCTTCCGGGAGGAAAGATCCCGGCTGACGGCACGATCACCGAGGGCTGGAGTTCGATTGACGAGTCGATGCTTACCGGTGAGCCGCTTCCCGTCGAGAAGCAGGCTGGATCACGAGTCTCCGCGGGTACGCTCAATCAGCAAGGGAGCTTCCTCCTCCGGGTGGACTCCGCGGGAGCAGGCACGCTCCTTTCCGGGATTATCGCCACCGTGGCGCAGGCCCAGCGCAGCCGAGCCCCCGTCCAGCAGCTCGCCGACAAGGTCGCCTCCATCTTTGTCCCGATTGTCCTCGGACTCTCGGCTATCACGCTGATCGCTTGGATCCTGCTCGGTGGTGGATGGGTCATGGGTCTGCAATCTGCTGTCGCTGTCCTCCTCATCGCCTGCCCCTGCGCTCTGGGATTGGCTACTCCGATGGCGCTCATGGTCGGTATCGGTCAGGCAGCACGACACGGGATCCTCGTGCGCGATGCTGCATCCCTCCAGAACCTCTCGGCAGCCACACTACTCGCTCTCGACAAGACGGGGACCCTCACCGAAGGACGACCCGAGATCTCCGTCATCCATCCCTTCACACCTTATACGGAGATGGATCTTCTCTCCTTAGCCGCATCTGCCGAGAGGGGAAGCGAGCATCCTCTGGCCTGTGCAATCATCCGCGCGGCCGAGGATCGGGGCATCTCCGCTGATTCTGTCACAGATTTTATGGCCTGGCCCGGAGGCGGTATCTCGGCGCGACTGGGAGAGAGGGAGCTTCTGATTGGGAGTCTCGCCTTCCTGCGCGAACGAGGCATCCCCGTCACAGACTTTGAGGAGATCGGTTCCGATTCCGACTCCGGCCTGATCGCCATTGCCGTGGAGGGAAAACCTGCCGGACTGCTTACCGTTCGGGACACAATCCGTTCCTCGGCTAGGTCGCTGATCACAGAGCTCGGATTGCTAGGAGTCACCCCTGCCATGCTCACAGGTGACCGCACGGAAACGGCACGAGCCATTGCCGATAGCCTCGGCATCACCCTCTGGAAAGCGGGATGCTCTCCCCAAGGGAAGGCGGAGCAACTCCGGGCCTGGGAATCCGAAGGATACCGCACCGCCATGGCAGGGGATGGAATCAATGACTCTCCCGCCCTTACCGTCGCCTCCGCCTCAATCGCCATGGGAGCCGGATCAGACATCGCCAAGGAAACTGCTGGAATCATCCTCCTTCGCCCTTCACTTGAAGGAATCGTGGGCTCCATCCGCCTGAGCCGCGCCATCCTGAAGGTCATCCGTCAGAATCTCCTCTTCGCCTTTGCCTACAACATCCTCGGCATCCCGATCGCCGCCGGCATCCTCTATCCCTTCTTCGGCATCTTGCTCAGCCCTATGATCGCCGCAGCGGCGATGAGCTTCAGTTCCGTCTCGGTGATCGCCAATTCGCTAAGACTCAGGCGAATCCGCCTCTACGCACCTAGGCTACGAAGAAGCTGGTAAGAATAAATCCCTGTGGCATGCCCATCCGCCCATTTGAGAGAGAGTCCATATCCCCCGACGAAGTCATAACTCTTCAACTCAAAGCTTCCGGGTTTGTAATTCCTGGCAGGCGCATCGCCGCGCCCCATGACATCGGGTTCGCCGCAGCAGACGGCACAGGGGCAGGCACGCCGCAGCATCTCTAGAGCAAGGAACTGCTCCAACCCATCGGACCAGGAGAGGGCGAGTTCGTTCCCGAAAGGTGCAATAGCAGTAAGTTTCAGGCTCTCAGTCATGGTATTACTCTCTCCACCTAACAGTCTAATAGACTTCAGCCTAGACCCCTGCCTTCAGCAATGTCATCACCGCCTTCTGGGCATGGAGGCGGTTTTCGGCCTGCTGGAAGATGGCATCGGCATGGCGCTCGAAAACCTCTGCGGTGATCTCCTTGCCACGGTAAGCAGGGAGGCAATGGAGGACGTGGGCGCCAGGAGCGGCGGCGGCGACGACGCTGTCATTGATCTGGTAAGGTCCAAACTGGGCGGCGCGATACTCAGCCTCCTCTTCCTTCCCCATGCTGACCCAGACATCGGTGTAGAGAATGTCAGCACCGCTTGCGGCCTCCTCGGGGCTCTCGGTGATCGTGACTGATGCGCCGGCGGCTTGAGCCCGGGCAATCAGCTCCGCAGGCGGGCAGTAGAGTTCGGGACAAGCGAGCCGCAGCTCAAATCCAAGACGTGCCGAAGCCCAGATCCAGGAGCGGCCCATATTGCAGTCGGCATCACCGATGAAGGCGATCTTGAGTCCATCGAGCGACCCACGCAGTTCCTTGATGGTCTGAAGGTCGGCGAGGATCTGGCAGGGATGCTCCTCGTCGGTGAGGGCGTTGATGGTCGGGATACCGGAGAGGGCGGCGAAGGTCTCAATGTCGGACTGTTTGAAGGTCCGAATCACGGCTCCATGGATCATCCGTCCGAGCACGCGTGCGGTATCCTCGATCGGCTCACCACGTCCCAACTGGATCTCACTAGAGGAGAGGAAGAGGGCATCGCCGCCGAGTTCCCGAATGCCAACCTCGAAGCTGACACGAGTACGGGTCGAGGACTTGGAGAAAAGGAGCCCCCAGCACTCTCCGGCCAAGGGTTTGTGCTTTTCATTGCCCCGAGTGGCCTTGAGCGTGGCAGCGAGATCGAGGATTTCAAATATCTCGGGAGCAGTCAGCGACTCGATGGAAAGGAGATGCTTCATAAAATGAAAAAGGAAAGGAATGAGGGAAAGGGTGATCTATGGATGAAGTCGGCAGGAATGCCAAGAGGGATTAGAGGAAGGATCCATGCAGGATTTCCCGCCGAGATGCAGAGGCGCAGAGTTTTTTAGAATAGAAATGTCAGATTTTGAGAAAGTGTGCAGATACAACTCGAGTAAGTAATGCTCGTTTTGCGTATCAATACTCACTCTTCTGCCGATGTGCTTTATCGCAGCGCCGCTTTATCCCTGCGCCTCTGCGCGATAACATAGCGCGATCAAACTCTTTTTTGAGAACGGCGCCGTGCTGTCAAAAATGCCAACAGTGCAGCAGCGATCGTGAGGGCGAGGCAGATATGGGCAAAGAGATCCCCATGCCGCGTGTAGAAGGTCTGCTCGGGAGCGAGAGGGACCGGAACATCAGCCTTTAGGATCCCCTCGATGAAAGTGTTGCCATCAGCTCCATGAAGCTCCTGCCGGATACGCCCAAAGCGGTCGATCACACAACTGATCCCGGTATCGGCCACGCGAACCATCGGCAGGCCAGTCTCGACCGTGCGGAGTTGGGCATTCGCGAGGTGCTGCCGCGTCCCCACGGAATGCTCAAACCAACCATCGTTAGTCAGGGTCATCAGGAGTTGGGCTCCCAACTTTGCCGAACGGCGGGTCAAATCTCCAAGGGTATCCTCGAAGCAAATCAGAGGCCCCAGCTTGATCGGTTTCATCGAGAGCTCGAGCAGGGACGGTCCCTTCCCCGGATCGAAGTCGTAGGGGACCTTATTTCCGACAATCCAGCTGAAGAGAGGAAAGCTGTGACGAAAAGGAACATATTCGCCAAAGGGAACCAGGTGGATCTTGTTGTAGATCTGGGCAGAGGCGGCGTGATTGGTCAGTAGGATGGCGGAGTTATAATCCCCGCGCGGTTCCTGCTCGTAATGGACGCTCCCGATCAGGAAGTCGGCATGCGTGCCGGAAGCAAGGTCCTTCACTTGATTGAAGATGATCTCATCGAGCAGAAGGGGGCGCGGCGTGGCTGCCTCGGGCCAGACGAGCAGATCGGGGGCCCCGGCAAGAGCCTTCCGACTCTGGCTCAGGTAGCCCGCCATAATCCGCCCCTCGCACTTATCGTTCCAGTAGTCGTAGACAGGCACATTCCCCTGAATGCCTGCCACTTTCAGCGGAACACTTGCCGTCGCCGGCAGGGTGATCTTCTTCACCCCGTAGCCGAAGAGCAGAACCACTAGGAACATCACTGCGAAGAAATCGACATGCGGGCGCGTCCTTCCAGAGCAGATCTCACGACGCAGTCGCTCCACGGTGATCGCGGCGATAGCCGAACCAAGGACGCAAAGGAAGGTCAGGCCGGCCGTTCCGGTGATCGAGGTGATCTGAATGAGAGGGATGCTGTTGCGCAGGGCGACGCCCAGGGCATTCCACCCGAAGCCGGAGAAGAGTGTCCCCCGGAGCCACTCCACGGCGACCCAGCCAGAGGCCGCGAGCAGGGCGACGACGAGATTGCGCCCGTTGCCGAGCCAAGCCTGGGAGGGATCCCGATGTGCTCCTCCCTCCCCTACAGGTCGGAGGACCAGTCCCGCGAAGAGCCCCCAGAGGCCGTGATAAAGACCCACCACGAGTGAGAGCAGGATCCAGCCAAGACTGGTGACCGTCGTGATCCAAAAAAGAGAGATGAGGAAAGAGACCGTCCCAGAGAGCCATCCCAGAAGGAATGCTCGGCGCGCCCAGGACCTTGGCGAGGCGGGCCGGGGTGCAACCCAGAGGGCCCAGCAGAGCGGTGCAAGGGCGACCCAGGGAAGCCAGGAGAGATGAGGGTATTCAAAGGGAGGAAAACAGATTCCCACCAAGAGGCCGGAGAGCAGCGCGAGTATCCAAGGGAGTGCCTGCTTCACGACATCTCCCCTGTCAGCCGTTGCCCCAGTCATTGCGAAACAGAGCTTCCCGGAGTCAGTGACTCTTCCGGAATCGTGGTATCGATCGTGACGTTACAGGTGGCGCCGACCGGCAGGTAATGGTGAGCTTTTTCCCCGGTCGCTCGCGGTTCACCCACGAGACGTACCACCACAGTCGCATCGCCAGCAGTCTGACCATCGCCTTTTCCCGGAGTGACGGAGACGACGGCTCCCTTCATCAAATGCGTGTCGTTACCCATCGTGATGTTGGCGATCTGCCCGGGATGAATTGCCAGGGCCTCACGTTCCGAAAAGGGAACGGAGATCCGACTCTCGGGCCACTGGTTCTCCAGGACCATGCCACGCGCGCTGGAGAAGACCCGCTGATTATAGTTGTGAGCGGTAAGCCAGGTTCCAGTGATGCACAGAAAAAGCAATCCAGAGACGAGAATCCATCCCGAGGTGAGAGGGGATTTGTTTTCCGATCGGGGATTCATCATTGGGCAGGAGCTGATGCTCCGCTGAGATCAGAGGCCTTCGGTGGAAGCATGATGTTGGCGGGAGCGAAGGGCTGCTTCTTCTTTTTCTGGTCCTTCTGGCTCTCCTGCCCCATGAGGGGGAAGGCATTCACCAGCCGCGCTTCCTCAGCCATAGTCATGCCTGAAGGGATCACAAAAATGCCGTCGCGGACCGGTTTGTCGACGATCAAATCAGCCGCCTGACGGCCGTTGATCATGACCGCCAGGATGTTCCCGCGCCCCATCCTCTCGATGGAATATTCGGTCAGCAGGTTCGATCCGTGACCATCCAGACGGAGGTAGGCGCCGCCTGTACCATCGGGGGCCTTGAAGGGGTAGACCGACTTGATGTCATGCTCATTCAGCAGCGGCATGATCGAAAGCGTGGTCTTTTTGCCGTTGAGCAGAATGACAGGAACGGAGAATTTCTCGCCATCCTCAGGACTCGCCTCCCCATGGATACGGATCGTGAAGAGATCCTTTTTCTTGTTGGAGGAGCCGGCCCGCGCAGGGGTCCCGGCAGCCAGCAGTAGGCAAATGACTCCGAGCAGCAGAAGGATCCGTTTCATGGATCAGGATCCTATGCCGCTGGGATAACATTTGCAACCGATGGCCCTGTCGGGTTACGCCTCATGGGATGCCACCGTATGCCCCAGTCCGTTTTCTCGTTGCAATCCTGATGCTGGGATTCGTCGTAGGCCATGTTTCGGCGCAGAGTACTAATGCCACGAACCCTAATGCTGGCGATGATGCAGCCTTTCTGACGAATCCCTCCGCTGCACCTGCAACTCCTACGGCTCCTACGGCTCAATCATCTCTTAATGATCCCAACTCACTGATCCCTCCGCCACTCCCCACGAATGCGGATGCTTCTGTGCCTGCTCTTACTCCATCCCAGCCTCTCTCAAATCCTTCCTCCTCTGCCTCGAAAGCGCCCAGCGACGAATCCGTCAGCAAGACCGAGATCAAGGATATCTCGCTGAAGGGGCCCGATGCCGACAGCCCCTTCTTCACGGAGCGCCAGGAGGCAAAGGCCGCCATGGCTGACGCGGGCCGCGCCGGCTTCGGCATGTATGTCCCGAAGCCCCCCCGTCCTCCGGTCCAACAGCAGATCAAGAAATTCTTCCATGGCATGTTCGGATCTGGGAGGGCCGGCAAACGCGAGGCCGCCCCGATGAAGCTGACCCTCTCCCCGTCCTCATTCTCATTGGCCCAGACCAGCGAGATCGATGTCACCCTCAAACTTTCCAATGCACGCAAGCATGAGCTGGAACTCCTCTATCCCGATAACCAGCGGCTTGAGATCCTGACCAAAGACTCCTCTGGCAGTGTTATCAACCGGTGGTCACAGGACAGAGCTTTCGAGCACACCGAGGGATTCGTCGCCGTGAATCCCGAGGAGTTCATCAGCTATACGGAAAAGATCTCGACCACTGGAATGAAGGCGGGGCAGACCTACACCATCGAGGTCTCCTTGGCCAACCAGCAGGGATTTGTGGCGACCGCCACGGTCACGCCGGAGCCCTGAGCATGTTTTAAGCCTTTTTGGCGAAAAACCTGCGTGTTGCCCGGTGGCGCGCGATGAACATCGCGGTGAAGACCAACCGCATCACCGTCAGATCGAGCAGGAGACCGATCACTCCGAAGGGAAGCGCATACTCGACCCGATCGGTCATTATCGTCCCTTCGGCATCAGTTGCAAAAAGATGATGATGGCGCCAATGCCGGAAGGGGCTCTTCCGCGCCCCATCCACAAGCCTCTCATTCGGCACCGCCTCTTCCCAGAATCCGATCCACTCCAAGGGGATGCCGAACTGCCGGATGCAGAGGCGGAATTCGTCCCCGGCAGATGCGGGGACAAGGCACTCCACCCGCTCCACCTTGAGGGAAGGGGGCGAGATCTTCGTGATGTTACGCGGGTCTTCGTGGAAGGCATAGACCTCACCGGGCGAGGCATCGAGCCGGACACTGCGTTCAAAGAGTGAAAAATCAGCCATGCTTCCCACAGCGGAACAGATCGACATCGGATTGGATAGGGAGAAAATTATTGCCAAGACACTCTCCGGTCTTTACTCGTGCTCGAGTATCCGATAACCACATCAACCATGTCTGAAAAAACCATCGAAGAAAAAGTCCGCGACATCATCGTCGAGCAACTCGGCGTGACCGCTGAACAAGTCACCATCAATGCCTCCTTCATCGAGGATCTCGGAGCCGACTCCCTCGACACCGTCGAGCTCGTCATGGCTTTTGAGGAAGAATTCGGAGTCGAGGTTCCCGACGAGGATGCCGAGAAGCTCCAGAAGGTCGGCGATGTCGTGAAGTACATCGAAGAGAAGCAGGGAAAATAAGCCTCTTTTAGAAGAATTTCAAACCGCCGCATCCGTGAGGGTGCGGCGTTTTTTTTGGCAGTTGTCTTTGGGCAGATTACTTCCTGGCATTTCCGCGGAAGAAGAGACTTGCCCATCGGCGCCGAATAGGGGATTTTCACTCTCCCGCATGAAAAACGGGTTTTGGAATTCATGGCTAAGTAGCTCAGTTGGTAGAGCAGAGGACTGAAAATCCTCGTGTCGGGGGTTCGATTCCCTCCTTAGCCACATCCTCCGAATTGCTCCCGAGAGGTGAGAGGTGATTCCTCCGTGACTTCCTCAAGTCATGGTATTCAATTGGGTGGACCGTTCCCCATCATGAATCGTTGCTTTGTGAAGAAAGTCCTTCTCCTGGCGTTGGCCGTAATTCCCAGCATGACAGCCCGGGCGACCAGTCAGGGCACATTGATCAAGGAAGCCAAGATGGATCTGATCGCGGATGGGCACGTGATCGGCTTTGCGAAGATTCCTTCCGGCACACGGGTCATGATTGTTACGACCAACTCCATGGGTGAACTCGTGGTGAAGCGTACCCAGACCGAGACTCCCTTTGCTGTGCCGAGTGAGAGCGTTTCACTCGATGCTCCTCCTCAACCTGCGACACCTCCTACACCCCTAGCAACTTCTCCGCTCGCATCGCAAGCGGCTCAGCCTTCAGCGTCCGGGGCATCAGCACCCGCGACCACTTCACCGTCCGCAATTCCCGCATCAGTCACTACGATCCCAAAGATCACTCCCTTGAATTCCGGAACCAAATCTCCGACTGCCGAGGAGGTGAACAAGGCGCTTGGAATTCCTCTCTTCGATAGCCGGTCCCTCTGGGAGGAGAATGACGCCATGGTGGCTGGACGCCTCGATTGGCCGCGTGAGTCCAGCACCTCCTATGAGACTGGGTACCGATGGTATCCCTACACGGATAATTCCGGGATCACGGTGCTCGGGTCGCGAGCTCTTGGCCTCTTCCTGCAAGGACTCAATAACAAGGTGGCCAAGGTCTCCGTGCTCTTTGCCAATAAAGGAGACGTGGCTTTCTATAGCTCGGCCCAAGAGGCCGCACGCCAGAGATCGGATCAACCGTTGAATGTCACGGACGCGATGCTCAAGGGGTGTCAGGATGCGATGCGGCATGACAAGGCTGCTGTGGAATCGGCCTTGAAAAACCTCTTTGGCGATTCCAAACCCGCCCGGACTGGCCGTTTTGCCTCGACGGCTGAGGCGGGCCAACGCTGGGATTGGAACGGCACCACCTTCCTGCTGGTTGCGCCTTCCAACGAGTATGTCACGCTGCGGATCCTTCCCACCTCCTCGTTTGACGATGCGGATGCTGATCGCAAAGCCTTTGCCTCGGCCAAGGCGATGCTTTCCCAGCGGGTGAAGCATAAGGAAAACGGCGATGTCATCATCACGGATCTGCCCATGGTCGATCAGGGGCGCAAAGGCTACTGCGTTCCCGCTACATTTGAGAGAGTGCTTCGCTACTATGGGCTCTCCGAAGACATGAACATCCTTGCCATGGCTGGGCAGACCGGCGCTGGAGGCGGTACAAGTGTTCAGGCCATCCAGGCAGCAACCTATGCCATGATTCGGGATGCCGGCGGAACCATCACTCAGAAAAACTTTTCGGGAAGCATTCAGGAGATCAAGTCACTCATCGATGCCGGTAAACCGATTCTTTTCACCCACTTCAGCACTCCGGAGTTCAACAATAGGGTCAACGAACGGATGGCGCACCGTGTTGCCGTGGCCAACTGGGATGATTGGGCAACCCGGTTCCTACCCTCGCTGAAAAAGACCGCGCAACTCAAGCCCGAGCCCGAATGGGGCCACATCTGCCTTATCATCGGCTACAACGAAAAGACCCGCGAAATCGCGATTTCTGATTCTTGGGGGCGTGCCGCAAAAGAACGCTGGATGACTGAGGAGGAGGCCAAACAAATCAAGGCCTCGGGAGCTCTCTCGGTGATCGAATAAAGCGCTACTGCACCTGATCCAAAGCCTGAACCTTACCCCAGCGGAGGGAATCACGGATCGCCCGTGTGATGAACTTCTTAGCACCAGCCACCGCCTTCGGCAGAGGCAACCCTTTCGCTAGTCCAGCAGCAATCGCCGCGGAGTAGGTACAGCCGGTGCCATGGGTCTCCACTCCCTTGACGAAGGACGCACTGTATTCCTGCTCTTCCCAATCCGAAGTCAGAAGAATGTCTGTGGCCGTGTTCCCCTTGAGATGACCTCCCTTGAGCAAGATGGCGGAGCCAGTGGCGGCTGTCAGGCGCTTGCCTGCTGTCCGCATTTCATTGAGCGATGTGGGATGGAGTCCGGTCAGGATGCCGAGCTCATCCAGATTCGGAGTGATGAGCGTCGCCAAGGGAAAGAGATGCTTCTCGTAGGCAGTGAGGGCATCAGCTTTCAGCAGGGGATCCCCGCTTGAGGCCACCATGACCGGATCGATCACCAGCGGGGGGAGCTTCTTGATCGACGCCAGCACTCCGGCCACCGCACGGATGATCGGGGTGGAGAAAAGCATCCCGGTCTTGATGGCAGCAACGGGGTAAGCGGCAAGCAGCACCTCGAGTTGGTCGCGCACAATCTCCGGCTTCACCGACTGGATCGAGCGTACCTTGCCCGGTGTCTCCGCGACAATGCAGGTAATCGCCGTGAGTCCATGGCATCCGAGTGAGGAAAAGGTCTTCAGATCAGCCTGGGCTCCAGCTCCGCAGGAGGAATCGGATCCGGCTATGGTAAGGACGACAGGTTTCATGGCAGGTTAAAGCTTTAGATTTTTAGCAGTTAGAGCTCAAAAGGCTTCGGGCAGCGACTCAACTGCTTGTGACCGGTTTTTGTGATGAGGGCGACATCTTCATGGCGCACCCCGCCGAGTCCCGGGATGTAGAGCCCGGGCTCGATGGTGAAGACCTGTCCAGTCTTGAGCTTAGCCGCGCCGAAGCGGGGCGCTTCGTGGAGTTCAAGACCCAGGCCATGCCCGGTTCCATGGAAGAATCCGCTCCAGCGCCCCCCCGAGCCATCCTTGGCCATGCCGACTCGCTCGGTAGGATAGCCGTTATCAGTGAAGAATTGCGTCACCTCACGGTGGATCTTCCCTCCATCCGCTCCCGAGCGGAGCGCACCGAGGGCAAGCTTCTGCCCCAGCAGGCAGACCTCCCAGAGACGGGTCTGTGCCTCGGAGGCTTTGCCCCGGACCACGGTGCGGGTGAGATCCCCATAATAGCCACTTGCGGCCGCCCGGGGGAAGAGGTCGAGAATGATGAGCTGATGCGCCTTGAGCGGGCCATGGCCCCTCTCGTGCGGGTCGCAGGCCTGCTCTCCGCAGGCCACGATCGAATTCCCCGCAGGTATCCCACCAGCCCTGAGCATCGCCGACTCGATCTCGATCCTCAGACGCTCAGAGGTGAGAATGCCCCCTCCCCATCGGAGGATATTCCGGGGGCCGATCGTGGCGGCTCGAAGAACTTCGAACGCCCTCTCCATCCCCTGCTCGGTGATTCGTGTTGCCTGAGTCATGAGACAGACCTCCTCAGCGGTCTTGATCTGACGTTCGGGACGGAACATTCCCTCCACCGGGCTCACCACGATATCGCACTCCTCGAGCTCGCGGGCAAGTCCGAGCGGAAAATCTGACGGTACCAGAGGACGACTCCCCCCACGCGCTTTCAGAAAGCGGGCGACCACCTCCACGGGTGATGGCTTGCGGCCGAGGGACTTTTCCAAGCTTGCTGAAAGCTCACTCAGCGAAACCACCTCGTCCACCGCCGCCTGGCGCCTCCCGCGATCAAACTCGAGGTCACTGAGCAGGATCGCTGTGCCCCCCCGGCTCTCGAGGTAGACAAAGGAATCCGGCGCCCTGAATCCCGTGGCATGCAGCATGTCGGCTCCCGATTCGCTCTCGGAAATGATCAGGCGCGGCCGATTCACTGTCGGCCCCTTTCTTGCGGAGGGTTTGCTCATTATCTATCGATGTCGTGAAAGGCCCCGGTGAAGCAATCCGAAAGGAAGAGTAAGCGGCCTTGGGAAAAATGATTGAAAAAGATCTTGCACAGCAACGAATTTTCCATAAGCTCTCCCGTCCCTATGGCAAAGACTTCATGGCTGGAAAGAGATAAACGCAAACGCGAGACCGTCGCTAAGTGGGCGGAACTCCGTGCCGAGCTTAAGGCAAAAAAAGACTACATCGGCCTCAGCCAGCTTCCACGCAACGCGAGCCCTGTTCGCTTGGTGAACCGCTGCCAGATCTCGGGACGTCGCCGCGCTTTCCTGCGTCGTTTCAAGCTCTCGCGTATCACCTTCCGCGAATTGGCCACCAACGGAATGATTCCGGGTGTGACCAAGTCGAGCTGGTAAGCAGAACTAGTTTTCCCCTCTCTTTCGGGAGGGTCTCGTTGAATTGATCAAGAAGAGTATGGAACCCAAAATGAACTCCTTGGATTCCACCACTTCATTCCCCGTCTGCACCGCTTGCTGCCGTCTCGGTAACTGAGATATCCCATGCCGTTCGTCGCTGCCATTCTGGCGGTGGCGGCAGGGGATCCCGCCCAACTGCCAGCCACCCTGCTCCCCGCCTCCCATTGGGAATCCGGCGAGGTGATTTTCCTGCGCCTGCTGGTTCTTTTTGTCCTGGTTCTACTCAACGGATTTTTCGTCGCCTCCGAGCTGGCCATCGTCAAGATTCGCAGCAGTCAGCTTGACACCCTGATCGAGCAGGGGGATGCACGAGCCAAGGTGACCAAACATATCACCCAGCATCTCGAGGCCTACATCTCCGCCACCCAACTCGGCATCACGCTGGCAAGTCTCGGCCTCGGTTGGTTGGGAGAGCCTTTCCTCGCGCATCTCATCGAACCGGCCTTCCATCTTGCCGGCATCAACGCTCCGGCCGTGGTCACCACAGTCTCCTTCATCCTCGCATTCTCCCTGATCACCTTCCTGCACATCGTGCTCGGAGAACTTGCCCCCAAGTCGCTGGCGATCCGTAAGCCTGTCGAGCTGGCTCTCTGGCTTAGCCCTCCGCTCAGTCTCTTTTACATCGTGTTCCGGCCGATCATCGGCTTCCTGAACAGCTCGGCCAATTTGCTGCTCAGACATGTTTTCAAGGTCGATCCGCCGGAGGATTCCGAACGGGCACTGACCAACGAGGAGCTGCGTGTCATCCTGACGGAGAGTCGCGAAGCGGAAGAGGTCTCCCCTCTGGGCGAACAACTGGCCGTCAACGCACTGGATCTCCGCCACCGGGTGGTGCGTGATATCATGACTCCCCGGAGTGAGGTGGTACTGCTCGATCTTGAAGAGCCATTCGATGCAGAACTAAAAAAAGCGATCGAATCACGCCACACCCGCTTCCCGCTCTGCAACGTGGCGCTGGATGACTCCGTCGGCCTCGTCCACATCAAGGACTTGCTCCGTATGGTTCACTCCGAAAAAAAGGACCTGAAGGGAATCCAGAGGCCCATCCATCATGTCTCGGAAATGATGCCTCTCGAGAAGCTCCTGAACTACTTCCTCGGAAAGCATGCCCATTTGGCCATTGCCGTGGATGAATACGGCGGTGCGGTCGGCATCGTCACTCTGGACAATGTCCTTGAGGAACTTGTTGGCTCCATCCATGACGAGTTTGATACGCAGGAAGAGGAGATCACGAATATCCGCGACGGTGAATTCAACGCAGAGGGAACCCTGGCCTTGCATGATCTGGCGGAGGAAGCGGACCTCAAGTTCGAAGAGACCGAAGTGAGCACCATCGGCGGCTATGTGACCCAAATGCTAGGACATCTCCCCGTGCGCGGTGAAAGCGTGAAGCTTGGCGACTATGTGGTCACCGTGACCGAAACGGATGGACGCCGCATCTTGATGCTGAATTTCAAGCGGCCCGTCCACCCTGCGGGAAAGGACTGAGCTTCAGGTGTTTACTATCGCACCCTTCCCTACCGGCCCTTTGCCTCCGGCGAAGCAGCTGGAGAGGCAGTAGAAGAGGCTTTAGGTTTTGGAGAGTGGCGCTTCTGTTTAGGAACCGGCGTTGGAACTGGTACCGGCTCGTTTTCCCCAGACTTCGTGAGCGCCAAGAGTTCTTCAGCTGCGGTGCATGTCCTGGCTGAAACGATCCCATTCACGGACTTGCCATCCTTCGAGGTGAAGCCGTCATAGTTGTTGATGCTTGCTACCTGGGCTACCACATTGCCTGCAGCATCAGTCACGGCACCTCCGCTGGAGCCGGGGCAGTATTCAGCCGTCACCTCGACATGGAGCGCGGGCTGGTGCTTCTCATCGTAACGATCGCGACTGATCCGGGCCACCTGCCCCCCCGTGAACATGTAGGCAAACCCGTCTGGATGACTCATGCACCAGATCGGTTCCCCCGGGCGTACTCCGCCACGAAGGGGCAAGGCGGGAAGCGTGAGACCGGGAACCTTGATCAGGCAAGTGTCGGCTCGATCACTGGAGGCGACGATCTCCGTCACAGGGAGAACTTTCCCATCCTCCGTGACAGCAACGGCCTGCGCCTCGCGCATCAACGTGGGGTCTATCGTCATCACATGGAGTGATGTGGAGAGTGTCTCAGGCGCCACGGCAAAGGCAGTGGCCCCGATCATGAATCGCCACTTCTTAGAGTTGGACTCCTGATATCTCAATCCCATGGCGACCGTGCTGTGGCGTAGCCTCTCCGCCAACTCTGTGGGAGCAAGAGCATGATCCTCAGTCGAAGAGATCGGGGTGGCCTCGTGGTGCTTGGGAGCGCTTTTCGCAAGTTCGGTGTAGGAAACCAGCTTGCCCTCCTTGGCAAGCCGTTCGGTCACCTTGCTGGCATCGCTTTCGAAATGCTCATCCTCCACGATGAAGCGCGAGTCCTTGACCGGCACTGCACTACTAGTGCTATTCGTGCCCTTGGCGTCACCCGCCCCATTGCTGTCATTGGTGACATTCTGATCCTGGGCAAGCAATCCCGCACACAGCAGGAGAAAGAGGAACGGTAGCTTCACGGTCTGCTGATCAGTCGACCAGCTGGTACCAGTTATTTCTGCGACGAGGAGTGTATCCAGCCTCGTGGATCAGTGTCTCGATTTCTTGGGACTCGAGACGGAAACTGGTGCCGGCCTTGCTGACAACATTCTCCTCCATCATGACGCTGCCAAAATCATTGGCGCCGTAACGGAGTGCTACCTGGCCGATCTTGGGTCCTTGAGTGACCCAGGAGCTCTGCACATTGGTGATGTTATCGAGGAAGATTCGTGATAGGGCCTGCATCCGGAGATATTCCGCTGAGCCGACCGGTTCGGCGCGGAGCTTCGTATTGTCGGGCTGGAAGGTCCAGCAGATGAAAGCCGTGAAGCCCCCAGTCTCATCCTGCTGGCGACGCAGACGGCCCAGATGCTCGATCCTTTCCTCAAGCGTCTCGACATGGCCGAACATCATCGTGGCGCTCGAACTCAGACCCATGCCATGGGCGATCTCCATGACCTTGAGCCACTGGTCACTGTTGGCCTTGAGCGGGGCGATGCGTGTACGGACGCGATCCACAAGGATCTCACCGCCACCACCGGGGATGGAACCAAGACCAGCCTCCTTAAAGCGGCGGATCACCTCTTCAAGAGGCATCTTGAAGACTTCGGCGAAGTGATTGAACTCCGGAGGACTGAACCCATGGATGTTCACATGGGGATATTTCTCGCGGATATGGGAGAGCAGGTCGGTGTACCAGTCGATCGTGAGTGAGGGATGGTGACCGCCCTGCATCAGGATCTGAATGCCACCTGCAGCCGTCAGTTCATCCAACTTCTGGTCGATCTCCTCATGGGTAATCACATAGCTATCGACATCCTTCTCGGTGCGGTAGAAGGCGCAGAACTTGCAGTAGACATTGCAGATGTTCGTGTAGTTGATGTTCCGGTCGATGATGTAGGTGACCACATCATTGCCAGCACCATCATAGGCCTCGGTCAGCGCCAACTTCCTGCGGTGATCGGCCAAAGCACCCAGTTCTTCAAGCGGCAGACGATACAACTCCAACGCCTCCTCAGGCAAAATGCGCTCCCCCTCGATGACTCGATCAATCAATGCCTCGGATGCAACAGCTGTGGACATGGAAAAAATTTAAAGGGTGAGGGATGAATTATGAAGGATGAAAAGGCATGGGCACCGCAGCATCACTGTTGTTTCCAAGTCGTGAAATACTCGGCCACGGCTTCCTGCCAAGGACGAGGGGTAAGTCCCGTAATGCGTGTGAATTTTGAGGTGTCAAGAGCCGTGTGGGCAGGCCGCACGGCGATGAACGCCTTCATATCGGAGAGTTTGAGCGGCGCGACGCTCGTGGTGAGGACAGGGACGCCGTATTTCTTAACACACTCCAGGGCATATTCCCCGTAGTCCCGCCAGGAACAGGTGCCGCTGTTACAGAGATGATAGATGCCGCCGGGCACTTTTGGGTTCAAGAGCTCGGCAAGCCAGAGAGCCATATCCTCGGTGTAACTGGGAGCGGAGGTTTTGTCATGGACGGCGGCTGCTTCCAGTGAAGTGAGGGCGCGCTTCACGATCGCATCCACGAAGCTGGGCTTATCGGGGCCAAAGACCCAGGAGACCCTGACGACGCAATGCGCGGGGGATGCTGCCAGCACCTCCCGATCTCCCTCCAGCTTGGTGAGACCGTAGTGACTCAGAGGGTTCGGCTCATCCTCCTCGGTGTAGGAACGGTCCAGAGAACCATCAAAGACATAGTCGGTGCCGATGTGAATTAGCCGCGCGCCACGCGTGGCGCAGAGACGAGCAATGCGTCCGGGTGACTCGGCATTGATCCTCGCAGCACCCTCCCGATCCTTTTCACAACCATCGACGTCTGTGGCAGCGGCGCAGTTCACAACCTTGTCACCCACCCCGAACTCATGAGCAGCTAGACCTGCTTCGGCCTTTTCGGGATCGGCAAGATCGACATCGGCCCGCGTCAAAGCCACCACTTCAATATCAGGAAGTCCTTTCCAGCGACGGACAAGTGCGGAGCCCAGCCGCCCATTGGAACCAAGAATCAAAACTTTCATGCGGCGATAATAATAGATTCAGTCCTTCATAATCCATAATTCATAATTCATCCTTTTCTCCCATGCCTCCCACCTATCTCTGCCAACGCTGTACGGCCTGCTGCCGCTGGCCCGGATTTGTTCGAGTCACTGAGGAGGAGGTTTCGGCTATCGCCACGCACCTCGGGATGGAAGAGAATCATTTCATTCAGGACTACACGCGCCTGCGCCCTAATAGAGGCGGCCTGGCGCTGATCGACCGGGAAGATGGCGCCTGCTTTTTCCTCAAGGGGAACGAGTGCTCGATCCAGAAGGTCAAGCCTAAGCAATGCAAGGACTTCCCCAATTCCTGGAATTTTCCCGGCTGGCGAGACATCTGTGAGGCGATCGAGGCACCCGTACGGGACGAGGCTTGATAGCAGTCCCTATAAGTGAGATGCATTCCATCTTTGACCCGGGGGTCACTCTTCTGTAACCACATTCCGTGGGTATCCGCTCATCCAAGAAAAAACTGCACCAGGAGGCCGCCTCCCCTGCTGGGGAGGAGCGTGTCTTTCAGGGTACGGCCGTCGCGCCGGGAATTGCCGAAGGGAAAGTTCTGATCCATTTTCAGGAGGAGGAATCCATTCCCTTTCGTGACCTTCAGGATCACGAATTGGATGCGGAAGTCGCTCGTTTTGAGGGAGCTTTGATTGCAACACGAAAGGAAATCCTGGAACTTCAGGAACGCCTTGCTCAATCAGCGGGAGCAGGTGATGCAGGGATCTTTGATGCCCATCTGATGGTTTTGGAAGATCCCACCCTGATCACGGAAGTGATCAATGGGATCCGGGCCGAGAGGCATAATGCAGAATTTGTTTTCCAAGGAGTCATCCACAAATTCATTAAGTCGCTCTCCTCCATCGACGATCCCTACTTGAGGGAGAGAGCCATTGATCTGGAGGATGTCGCCCGCAGGGTGATTCGTCATCTCTTGGGAAAGACGGGACAGCGATTGGGTGGCCACGATCGCAATCACATCATCGTGGCCGACGAACTCACTCCCTCGGATACCGCCACCCTGAATCGCGACAACGTCGCGGGATTCATCACGGAAAAGGGGAGCAAAACATCCCATGTCGCGATCATGGCGCGTTCGCTGGGCATCCCCGCCGTTGTGGGACTTGAGGGCATCTGCTCCGAACTGGAAAATGGCAGCCTTATTCTGATCGACGGCTACAGCGGCAAGATCTTCCTCAATCCCTCACCCTCCACCCATCTTACCTACCAGGCCATTGCGGAGCAAAAGGAGCATATCGAGGAAGGGTTGGAGGTTCTCAGGGAGCGTGATTCCACCACCCTCGACGGACGACACATCATGCTGGCTGCGAACATCGAACTCCCTGAGGAGCTTGATGAAGTGGCGGCTTGTGGCGCCGATGGCATCGGCCTCTACCGTACGGAATTCCTTTATTTCAACCGCACGATTCCCCCCAACGAGGAGGAGCAGTATGCCGTTTACCGCCTTGTCGCGGAGAAGATCAATCCCCACCCCGTCATCATCCGGACCCTCGACATCGGGGGAGACAAACCGACGGAGGCTCTCGATCTGGGTCACGAAGAAAATCCATTCCTTGGTTGCCGAGCCATCCGCTTCTGTCTTAACAACCCCGAAATCTTTAAAACCCAGCTTCGCGCCATTCTCCGTGCCGGCGTCCATGGAAATCTGAGGATGATGTTCCCGATGATCTCAGGTATCGAGGAACTGCATCACGCCAAGGCACTTCTTGCCGAAGCAGCCGATGAGCTGAACGCACGAGGCGTTTCCTTTAAGAAGGACATGGAACTCGGTATCATGATCGAGGTCCCAAGTGCCGCTCTGATGGCAGATGTTCTCGCCCGTGAGGTAAAGTTTTTCAGCATCGGCACCAACGATCTCCTCCAATACCTGATGGCCGTCGATCGTGGCAACGAAAGAATTTCCCATCTCCATGACCCCTCGAATCCAGCCGTCGTCCGGATCCTGAAAACCATTGTGGATGGGGCCCATGCCGCGGGCATCTGGGTCGGCGTCTGTGGTGAACTGGCCGGAGATATCGAATTCACCCCCCTGCTGGTTGGACTTGGGATCGACGAACTCAGCGCCAGCGCAGCACTCGTACCGCGCGTCAAGAAGGCGATCCGCAGTCTGGATCTGCCCTCTTGCCAGGCAATCGTCGCGCAGGCGCTTTCCGGAGAACGGGCCGCCGAAATTTATGCACGCACAACGGGACTAGCGCGGACGAGGTATCCCGATCTATTTTAAGAAATATCCACAGATCCCCTGACACCATCCCCTCATATGAAAATCACAGCATCCATTCTCACAACCTTACTCCTGCTGGCATCACAAACGCCACTCCTGCAAGCTGCTCCGAATAATGGCTCCGCGCCGACCCAACAAGGAGCACCCTCCCTTCGATACAAGATGATCTCGGGCTACAAACAGCCATTTAACGACGATCTGCAGCTGCATCTCTCCAAAGGATGGACTCCCGTGGGTGGCGTTGCGGTCACCACTTGGAACAACGATCTCTTTTACGCGCAACTCCTGAGTAAGCCCTCCTCCGCTCAGTAAGCGAATGGGCTAGGGAGTCGTTAGTTTTTGGAGTCCGCGTTTTTGAGTATAAATGCCGCGATGTCGCGGCTTGAGGAAGGCTTGGAAATGTCACTGATATTCTTCTTCCACCTCTTCCAGGTGGAACCCTCATTCGCAAAGACTTCCTCCACTGAGGCGGCAAGTGCTGTGGGATAGTGGGCGGCCAAGCGGCCGACATCATGGCGTTCGATCATTTCGATGTTCCCCTCTTCCTGCCCCGGAACAACATGGCTGACAACAATTGGACAGCTGGTTGCGATAGCCTCCTGCACAATGGCCCCGCCCGCCTTGCCGATATAAAGATGATGCGTGGCGAGCAACTCGGGTACTTGATTAGTCCAGCCGATCAGGCGGATCTGCATTCCGTCGATGAGCCCTGAGGCCTCGATCGAGGCATGCAGGGCTTTCAGCCTTCCGGTGACAATCGTCAATTCCACCCCGGGAAGCGCCTGCAACTCCCGAATCACGGCAAGGGTATGGGCCACGCGTGAGGAGGGAAAATAGAGGAGCTTGATTGGTCCGCTGATGGTTGGCTCCAGAGGTTGGAGGCCGGCGATACGCGGCGCGACAGGAAATCCGAGCACATGAACAATGCCAGCATCAACGCCTCCACGATCAAGAACCTGTGCAGTCTCCTTATCGGCTACAATGAATGCCTCACTGCCCGCACGGAACCAGGAACTGTTGATGGCAATGGAGTCGGTGACCACCGTCAATAGCGGTACCTCGGAGGGGGCATGCCCACGCTTCCTGAGTTCCCTCAGGAGGAATGCATAGAGCGGATAGGTGGAGACAATCACATCCGGCTTGAATTCCTCAACGATCCCACGAAGTGCCTCACGCAGGTTCGCCGCAAGTGGCAGGGTCGCCTCCAGGTTACCCGGTATTTCCAGCAACGAAAAGATGGCGCTCCAGATGAAGGGAAACTTATTGATGGCTAATCCGTAGCCCGACTGGAGAACCTTGGTGATTCTCGGCATGGTCTCCAGGTACACATCGACCACCCTAGCCTCGACATCAGGATGCTCTCGTAGAGCCTCGGCCAGACAGTGGGATGCAGTGTTGTGACCCTCGCCGAATCCTGCGGTCAGAATGAGGGTGCGTTTCATTTACGGAACAGGTAATGGGAGACAATCCACTCCTCTCCCCCCTTGTATCCCCAGAGCTCGGCACAGGACATGAAGAAGGTGCGCCAGTAAGCTCTCCATTTGTCGGCCTCAGCACGACCATAGGTTTTTTCCAGGATCGGCGTGATCGCCTTACGGTTCTCATCCATGGTGCAGAGCCACGCCTCGGAGGTACGGGCGTAGTGGGTGCCGTTAACCTTCCAGTGCCGCTCAATCTTAAGCTCATCCTGAAAGTAGAGTAGCAGATCGTGCGAGGGCATCGTGCCACCAGAGAAAAAGTAGCGCGTAATCCAGTCCGAGGGATCCTTCCCCTCGAAATGATAGGCATACTCCCGATGGGTGAAGATATGAACGAAGAGCTTCCCGCCCGGTTTGAGCCATCCGGCAATCCGTTTCATCAGCTCCCGGTAGTTCTTCATGTGCTCGAACATTTCCACCGAAACGGCACGGTCATAAGTGCCAGGCTCGGGCGGGGCAAAGGTGTTCATGTCAGCCGTGATGATCCGGACATTGTAGAGTTCGCGGCGATGCGCCTCGGCCTCGATATGAAGACGCTGCGTGTAGGAGTTCGAGACACCTGTGATGGTGGAGTTGGGATAATGTTCCGCCATCCAGAGGGTCAGGGAACCCCAACCGCATCCGAGTTCGAGAATCTTCTGCCCGTCCTTGAGCTCAGCGCGGCTGCATGTGAGTTCCAGCATCGCCTCCTCGGATTCGGCAAACGTGGTGTTCCGGGTTGGCCAGTAGCCGCTGCTGTACTTCAGCCTAGGGCCGAGGACATTGAGGTAAAACTCCGTCGGCACCTGATAATGCTGCTCGTTGGCATCGGAGGTGTTGATCGCGATGGGTGAGGCATCGAGCCCTGCGCGAAAAGCCTCGAACCGTGCATCCCTCGCCTCCATATCACCGAGTCCCTCCTCCCTGAGCTTGGCGGCCAGAAGATTGCGAATTCCGGAACGAACCAGAACATCAGGCACAAGGCCGCGGGCGAGAAGGGAATCGAGTCTGCTCATTTCAAAATTGGAAAGGTTGGATTATGTCACATTATCTCGCCGAAGGAACCGTTCCTTTAAACCACGGCACAAAAGCACTCGTGCTCTTCTGATACTGCCGGTAGGCCTCGCCGCGAGAACGAAGCGATTGCTCCTCGGTGTAGGGGATGCCCGTGACACGCAGGAGAAAAAAGAGCATCAGCGCGGGGGCAAAGACCGTGGTCCAGCCCCAAGGTGCTGGGAAAGCGAAGAGGAAAAAAGCGATCCAGATCAGCCATTCGAAAAAATAATTGGGATGCCGCGAATAATTCCAGAGACCTGATTCACATACCTTACCCCGATTCGATGGAACCGCCTTGAAGGCATCGAGTTGTCGGTCGGCCACAGATTCCCCAAAGAGCGCGATCAACCAGACGGAAAAGCCGAGAAAATCACTGAACCCCAACTGGACACGCGTATCGAAATTCACGAGCAGCACTGGGATGCTGAGCACGGCTAACAGAAGTGCCTGCGCCTGAAAGAACCAGAAAAAGAAAAAGTTCTCATGCCCTGAAACGGCACGGCGCAATTCATGGTAACGACCATCCTCCTCGGGATGATGCCCCATGACCCTCTTCCAGAGATGAACACCAAGCCGGAGACTCCAGACCACCGTCATCAGGGTGATCAAATTCTGCCGCATCGGGTCACCATCCCCGAAGATCCGGTAGAGCAAGGCGAGCGGAGTAAACCCCAAGGCCCATGCAATATCGACGATTCCCGCATTCCCGATACGGACCGCAATCACCCACACCACGATCATGAGGAGACTCGCAAGTCCCAGGCTCGTCAAAAAAAGGTGCAAGCCACTCATCAAACTCATGAACCAGCAAGGGCGTGATGAACCTCTGGAATCGGCCTCTCCCGATGGTGGCCGAGATCGTAAGCGGGTGAATGGATGTCGAGGTTGTCAGGGCGCGTGTAGACAATCTGTGCCACCGCGATATGTCGGGTGCCGAAGCCTGCCTCACAGTAGCAGAGGTAGTAGAGCCACTTGCGGATGAAGGACTCGTCGTATCCCTGAGCCATCACCTGGGGCAATACCTTCACAAACGCCTCCCTCCACTCCTTAAGCGTCCGCGCATAAAAGGGGGTCATATCCTCGTAATCGAGAAGGTTCAGGTCGCCCGTGGAATTCAACGCCTCGATGATACGACGCATCGAGAGCAACAGAGAACCAGGGAAAATATGCTTCTGAATAAAATCCACCCCATCCCGGAGGATCGGGAACTGATTGTCCGGGCAGAGAATCGTCTGGATACCGACCAGCCCTCTCGGAGCCAGCAACTCGGAAACCTTTCCAAAAAAGGTCTCCGCGTAGCGGTCACCCACAGCCTCAAGCATCTCGATCGAGACAATCTTATCGAACCGGCCAGCCAGATCGCGATAATCGCAGAAGATCACCTCCACCAGATCGGCGACACCCGCCGCCTCGACACGGGCGGCGGCCTCGCGGAACTGTTCATCGCTGATCGTGGCAGCAGTTACCCGGCAGCCGTAGTTCTTGGCTGCATGGATGGCAAAACCTCCCCATCCGCAACCAATCTCCAGAACACTATCGTGGGAGGAGAGTTGAAGCTTCCTGCAGAGTTGATCCCATTTTTTACGTTGAGCCTCCTCCATGGTGAGGTTCGGCGGATCGAAGTAAGCCGCCGAGTAGGTCATCGTCGGATCGAGCCAGAGCTTGAAAAAGTCGTTTCCGAGATCGTAATGCTCGCTGATGTTGTCCCGGCTCTTGGCCTTGCTATTAGGGCGGAGCGCATGCCCGATCCGGTTGATTGTCCCGAGGAGGTCGAAAGCCCCGGACGTGCGCGATTCACGCGTCTTGATTCCGGCAAGGTAATCGCCATTCAGGACAAACCATGCCAGCGTCCGCGTCAGATCCTCGGTCTCCCACTCCCCGGCGAGGTAGGCCTCGGCAAAGCCGATCGGGCCGAAGAGCACGCAGCGGCGATAGAAGTTGTCGTAGAGGACGGTGAGCTCCGCTTGCAGTTCCTTCCCAAGGCCACCAAACAGACGCCGAGATCCACCCGGCATCGTTAACTTGAGCTCTCCACGACGTGCGCGTGAAAACGCATCAAGGACCAACTTGCGGAAAAATTTATCGGAAAAGGCCATGGTGACTGAGAACTCTGTCGGAAGCCCTTCTTTATCCTAGGTTTTGGGGGCCTGCACCAGCACCAGTTTTGAATAACCAGAGGAGTGGCCCATCAACGCTGAAGAGCCTTGAGAAGGACTTCGGCACCATTCTTGGAATAGTTCCCCGATTCCATCGCAAGGATCTTGCCGGAGCGATCAACCACCAGTGCATAGACATTTTTCGGAGCAGCCATTCCACAGGCTTCCATGAACGCCTTTTTGTTCGTGTAGGCGGTCCAGACGTGAGCGCGAATCTCCTTGCTCGGGATGCCACCCCGCATGCCGGTATTGATGATCCACCGCATGACCATACCCGGGTTATTGATCAGAGGCATCTCGATCCAGGAAATCCCGGAAGAAGGCTTGCGGACCTCCATTCCCTCAAACCAGGAATCAATCCCCACCTGCTGTTCCTCCTCAAAGCCTACCACCACCAGCGTACGCTCACCGGGGAAACCAGCTGGAGCTGTCCATGCCGTGTTGTTGAGATCCTTGCCCGAGAGTGAGGGAAAATATCCCGGCGTCAGGGCCATCGCGCCGGTCATCTGAAGTACAGTAATCAAGGGAATCAAAAGAAGTTTTTCATCATGATAGTTATAAAACTCAGGCCTTTGGTCCTCGCATCAGCTTTACCTTGAGTTTTGGGTCTTTAGGTTTTACCCCGTGCCTGGAGAGGCAGTCAGAAATCTCTGCTGCGATTTCCTTGGCTGTTCTAGTGATGTCTTTGGTTAGACCGGGCATCGCAACACCCCAAAGCAGTGGGAGGATGGTCGTCGGATCTGGAGGCCCCATAAGAATCCCCGGGCCGGGTTCGGTATTGGATCCTCCTGATGTCCGAAAGCTCAGGATCTCAACAGGCCTTCCAGTGGAAAGGCTTGCAACATGGACAGTCGTTTCAATTTTTGTAGCCCCGAATCCAAGACCGAAAAGCGTGCGAAGGGCCCTGCTTCCTTGATTGACACGATCAAAATTTCCGGTGACGAGCCAATTTCCCCCTTTGGGAGCTTGTACATTTGTAGCGAGCGCTTCGGCGGGGATCACCGACTCATTGAGCTTTTTGACCAGATCATCGGAGAGTTGCTTTGAGGTCTTAGTCTTGAATTCGGTTAGGGAATCCCCCTTCCGATCGACCCTAAAGACGCTTTCTGGACCTGTGAATTCACGAACGTAGATCCTCTTGGGAGTTATGAATGGTTGATTCTCCACCGGCTTCATTTTGCAGACGCTGACCGATGCACATGAGCAAAGGAGAAGAGAGAGGAATGCCGGTAAAAAGTATTTCATTGATCAGGATTCCCTAATCATTAGCCGTTCTGCAATTTGATGCAGCCTTACGGATTGGAATCCGAGTTCTTTCAAGGCACCAAGTGCCTTTTTGGTGAGGCGATTCGCCTCCTTATGGGAGGATTCTAGGCCGATCACTGCTGGATAGGTGGCCTTGGAGGATTTCAAATCCTTTCCTGCACTCTTGCCTAACTGCTCGCTTGATTGTGTGACATCGAGGATGTCGTCGATGATTTGAAAGGCTAAGCCTAAAGCCTGACCGAATTGCGTGACTGCCTTCAGTTGCCCCGGTGTTGCGTTGGCGATCATGGCCCCCAGGCGAAGGGAGAGTACGATCATGGCTGCGGTCTTCCTCTCATGGATGAAGCGGACATCAGCGATCGAGAGTTTCCTACCCTCGGCCTCGATATCGGCGACCTGACCAGCAATGAGCTGAAGGCTCCCGGCAGCCTTGGCAGTCTCCTCGAGAAGAACGGCAAGCGGATAGCGCTTGGCAGGAGTGATCTCGGTGATCAGTCCGAAGGCCCGAGTCAAGAGTGCATCCCCCGCAAGGACGGCGACCCCCTCTCCATAGACCTTATGAGAGGTGGGACGTCCCCGGCGCAGGTCATCATCATCCATGCAGGGAAGATCGTCATGAATGAGTGAGTAGGTGTGGATGAGTTCCACCGCGCAGGCCGCAGGGAGAACTCTAGTAGGTTCAGTCAACCCGCAGACCTCGGCAGCAGCCAGAGTCAGGATGGGACGCAAGCGCTTGCCCCCAGCCAGCAGGCTGTAACGCATCGCCGCGTGAATCGTGGCAGGGCGAACTGAGGCAGCGGGAACAGCCTTGGAGAGGGCTTTCTCGATCAAGTTACGCCGCTTCTCCAGATAAGCAGAAAGGCCATCCGCGTCTTGGGAGCGGATGGCCTTTCGGGAAGTCATGGTTTGGTCGGGGATTCCCCGTGAAACCAATAATGGAAACTTAGAGGGTCTTGCAGAACTCCTCGAAGCGGTCGAGACCTGGCTTGATGACATCAAGGCCGGTCGCATAGCTGAGGCGGACCACGCGATCATCACCGAAGGCGATGCCGGGAACAACGGCGACATTTGCCTTGCTGAGCAGGCGGTCGGCGAAGTTCGTGGAGGTCATGCCGAGCTTGGAAACGTTTGCCAGCATGTAGAAGGCACCCTTCGGCTTCACGGCCGTGACGTTGTGAATCGCGGAGAGACGCTCGAACATGTATTCGCGGCGGATATTGAATTCCTCACGCATGTCAGCGACGCACTGCTGGCTGCCGGTGAGGGCGGCGAGTCCACCCTTCTGGGCGAAGGAGCAGGGACCCGAGGTGCTGTGACTCTGCATGGAGTCGATCGCCTTGGCGATCTTCTCAGGGGCACCGAGATAACCGAGGCGCCATCCGGTCATCGCGTAAGCCTTGCTGAAACCATTGATGGTGATCGTGAGATCCTTGGCCTCGGGCGTGAGGGATGCTACGGAGACATGTTCTGCACCATCATAAGTGAGGCTCTCGTAGATTTCATCGGAAAGGATGGTGATCTCTTCATCGGCGGCCACCTCGACAAGGGCGCGAAGCTCTTCCTTGGTGTAGACGGAGCCGGTGGGATTACCGGGGGAATTGATGATGACCATCTTCGTGCGTGGGCTCATCGCCTCCTCGAACTGCTGGGGGGTCATCTTCCAATCATTCTCCTGAGTCGTCTGGACGATCACGGGCTCGGCGCCGGCGAGACGAACCATGTCGGGATAGCTGAGCCAGTAGGGAGCGGGGATGATGACTTCGTCACCCTCGCCGCAGACGGCCATGATGGCGTTGAAGCAGCTCTGCTTGGCACCGTTGCTGACGATGATCTCGCTCGGCTTGTAGTCGAGGCCGTTGTCGCGCTTGAACTTCTCGCTAATCGCGGCGCGCAGCTCGGGCATTCCGGAGCTCGGGGTGTACTTCGTGAATCCGGAGTTGAGCGCCTCGATGGCGGCTGCCTTGATGTGCTCCGGCGTGTCGAAGTCGGGCTCGCCGGCTCCGAAGCTGTAGACATCGACTCCCTCGGCGCGCAGGGCCTTGGCCTTGCTGTCGATGGCGAGGGTGAGAGAGGGGGTGAGTTCGCTGACGCGTGTTGCGAGATCCATGGGAAGCGTGGGGTTAGGTGGTTGGGTTGCTAGTAGTGTGCTATGACGAAAAAATCAGAGGGCAGCGGCGATCTTTGTTTTGAAGTCATTCTCCTCAAGACGGATAATTCCGGTCTCGCGGGCGACATTCTCGACGGAATCAGAGGCGTGGGCGCCATTGATCATGATCGTGGTGCCGAACTCCTTGCGGATCGTTCCGTGAGCGGCATTGGCAGGATTTGTGGAACCAAGAGCCTCGCGGATTTTTGCGACGGCATTCGGTCCCTGATAGATGAGGGCCACGCAGGGCTGGCTGCCGGGCAGTGTTTTCTCCTCGCGCGTGCATTCGGAGGGGCGCTTGCCGGACATGAAGGCAACGATCGACTCCCACTGGGCGCGGCCATCAGGCAGCTTTTCAACCAGAAAGTCGAGAACCGGACCATAGAACTCCTCGCCCTGGGCGACGGACATGTGGAAAGGCTTGAATCCGACCAGGGCCAGGCCGGTGCGGGCAAAGAGATCAATCACTCCTCCCGGGCGGGTATTTGGGTAGGCGAAGTTGTCGGGCTTGATCAGGACGAGCGTCTTCTCCGTGGCCTCAGCAAAGGATGAAGCGGCATCCAGAATTCCACCCTGGGCATCCGAGGCTTCGCCTAGGAGCTTGAGTCCAGCCACAGCCTCCGCTGCGTTGGCGGGAGCGATCACGCCTGGCTCGAAGTAAACGGTCGTGCCATCCGCTTCAACCAGATCACCGAAGGTGTCACGAAGGGTCTCGCCGCGTCCACCCATCGAGGAGTCGTTGCCGACGATGGAGGCAACCTTGGCGGCTGCATCCTCCCCCTTGAGAACAAGCACAAGACTCTGGGAGCCAGCGGGGAGAGCATTCAGATAAGCAGCAGTCTTGGCCTGGCCGGCAAGAGTTGCAGCGAGTTCAGAGAGAAGTTTGGCGGAAGGTGCAAAAATGCGGCCAGTGTGAAGTTCGAGTCCACTGCGGGAGATCAAACGGCCAAGGATACCGCCTGTGCGGCCCTTACGGAGCGCGGCGGGAGTGATAAATGCGTAGGAAAGCTGGTCAGCCATGGAGTTAAGTAAGTGTGGCCGCCCAAGAGGGCGCTACATAATGGCGTTCCAAGGCGGACGAAAAAGGTAGAGTTCCCACCCGTGGGAGTCAAAGGGTTTCTCTGATGATCGGCAACGCCAGACAGTCTTTCGGCTGTAGACCACGAAGTTGTGAACGCACAAGTCCTCGATCCTATTCCCGATTACCCACTACCCGTTCCCTTGGCTTCTGGAATCGTTGAACTGTTGCCTCCAGATTTCCAACCTATCAGCGATACGGGCTTCAGCACCTTGGCGGGTCGGCTCGTAGTAGGTGCGACCCTCGGGAAGGTAGGCCTGGGGAACATATCCCCCCTCGTAATTATGGGCATATTTGTAACCCTCGCCATGGCCGAGCGACTTAGCCCCCTTGTAATGGGAGTCCCGGAGATGAGCGGGAACCTCCAAGGTACGCCCCTGGGCCAGATCTTTCTCAGCCTTGCCGAGGGCTGCATAGGCACTGTTGCTCTTGGGAGCAGTCGCCAAATAGACCACCGCGTGAGCCAGGGTGATCCGGGCCTCGGGGAGACCAACGAACTCGACCGCCTGCTGCGCGGAAATCGCGAGAGGGAGCGCCAACGGATCGGCCAATCCAACATCTTCACTGGCAAAGATCACCAGGCGTCGTGTGATGAATCGTAGCTCCTCCCCCGCGTGGAGCATCTTGGCCAGCCAGTAAAGAGCGGCATCGGGGTCGCTACCCCGGAGACTCTTGATAAAGGCACTCGCCGTGTCGTAGTGATCATCCCCAGTCCCATCATAAACAATGGCCTTCTTCTGGATGCTTTCGGAAGCAGCCTCCAAGGTAATGCAAATGCGTCCCTCAGGGCCAAAGGGAGTAGTACGCGCGGCGATCTCAAGGGCATTAAGACACTTTCGGGCATCGCCGTCACTGACCGTGGCTAGATGACGGGCTGCCGCTTCCTCTAGGTCGATGGGGAGCGTCCCGAGTCCTCGTTTCGGATCGGCGACGGCACGATGCTGCAGGACGACTAGATCCTCAACAGTGAGGGATTGCAGCTGGAATACTTGGGAACGGGAGACCAGAGGACTGTTGATCGAGAAGAAAGGATTCTGGGTCGTCGCTCCGATCAGGCGGACCGTTCCGCGTTCCACATCGGGCAGGAGCGCATCCTGCTGGGCTTTGTTGAAGCGATGGATCTCGTCGATAAAGAGCAGGGTCCTCCCTCCATTCCGCGCCTCGATGGCAGCCATGCCGACTGCCTTCCTGATATCGGCGACCGAACCCTCGACTCCGCTCAGTTCGATAAAGCGGCTCTTGGTCCGGCGTGCAATCACGCGGGACAGACTCGTCTTTCCAGTGCCCGGAGGGCCGTAGAAGATCACCGAGGAGAGGCGATCGGCTTCGATGGCACGGCGCAGGAGTTTCCCCTCACCGAGGATGTGGCTCTGACCGATATATTCCTCAAGTGTTCTCGGCCTCATTCGGGCCGCTAGAGGAGCATCGGCAGGCAGGGAAACCTCCTCACACATCGTAGCGCTGCCGAAAAGATCATCCATTTGCTTACTATGCAGACGGCTCATTTGGCTGGCAAGGCAACCGCCTCCGTTCCATGCTGGAGCCGTATGAAAACCCTTTTGACAGCGATTGATTTCAGCCCGATCTCTCAGAAAGTCGTGGATGGCGCCGCGGAGTTAGCCGCCGCCATGAATTTACACCTCGTGATCCTGAATGTCGTCGAACCGATTGCCGCCTATGTGCCGGTGGGCGCGGCCATGGATGTCATCACGGCTCCGATCCCGATGGAGCCGGCCGATCTGAATCTGGTCAAGGAGCGCCTCGAGAAGTTTGCGGAACCGCTCCGCGCCAAAGGACTCAGCGTCTTATCAACGGCCGTCGTCGCCCTGCCTGTTGATGAGATCCTAGATCAGGCCTCCAGCACCGACGCATCGATGATCATCCTTGGCTCTCATGGCCACGGCGCGGTCTACCAACTCTTCAGCGGAAGCGTCGTCACCTCGGTGCTGCACAAGTCACGCATCCCGGTCACGGTGATTCCGGTTCACGCAGTTTAATCCGAGGCCGTCGACACTCGAGAGCAGGCAAGCCAATGCGGATACTTTTCACGAAGCTACTCCACATCGGCGATAATCTTCTGCTCACTCCAACCCTCGTCGCGACCAAGCAAAAGTTTCCCCAAGCCGAGATCTGGGTTGCCGTGCGTCGCGGCACGGAAGGCATTCTCGCCGGGTGCCCCGAGATCAATCGTCTTGTAACCACGGCCCGGCCCGAGGAGGGACGCCGGACCTGGTGCGATTTTGGCGCGGATCTTGCGACGCTTGCGCTGATCGCGAGCACGCGCTTCGACTACGCCTTTGAGTTGGGTGATAACAACCGTGGAAGGATTCTTGTAGCCGCCAGCCGGGCCAAGATCCGCTGCACCAATAGCTACGAACGCCCCGAAGGAATCCCCCTTTCGGGTTCTTGGAAAAAACGCTTCAACCACCTCGTCACCAAAGGCCACGGCCCGGTGCATCAGGTGCTCCGCGATTATAATGCCGTCAGGGACACCCTGACCCTGCCCGAGGATCCTCCTCCGATGCGCTTCGTGCGCAAGGCCATGCGCCCCTCACCAATGGAAGGAGCTCTAAAGGGGCCTTATGCCGTGGTCCACGCCGCCACGCGCTGGGCATCGAAATCCTGGCCTTTGGATCGTTGGAAGCATGTGGTCTCAGATCTGCTGACCCGCTTCCCGCAGGTCGTGATCAGCTGCGGGCCGAACCCGCGAGAGATCACAGAGGCCGCGCAACTCTGCGAAGGCTTCCAAGGGAAAGTTCTCTCCACGGAGGGTAAGCTCTCCTGGGCACAACTTGCGAGCGTGCTCGGTTCCGCATCCCTCTTTGTCGGCGTCGATACCGCTGCCATGCACCTGGCGGCGGCCGTGCAATGCCCCTCCGTCATCCTCTTCGGGCATCCACCCGCGTATCAGTTCCGCCCATGGAAATGTCCCCACCGGATTGTCCGCTCGAAAGACAGCATGATCGAGACTGAGCGTTATCAACTCCCCGGCGAACAGCTGATGCAGGAGATCAGTCTCTCTATGGTCACGGAGGCCATAGAGTCGATGCTTGCAAAGCAGGCATAAGCTACAGTCCCAAGAACTTTAGAGTCTCGGAGCAGCGGAGCCTTAATGCCCTACTGCCTTTGGGCCTGAAATCTTAGACTTTTGCAGCAAGCCTTCCGTAGAGTTCCGCGAGCTGCAAACTCAACGTAGGCAATGAGGGCCTAGGCAATTTTTGCTGAAAATCGAGAAGTGATAGCCGGAAGTCCTTATCAGAGATAGCCCGCTCCAGCAGATCGGCATAGGAGGCGTGGTCGGTCGGTTCAAAAAGACCCGGATGCTTATCGGTCAGCAATGCGGTATTCCCCTCGATGCGGCTAGCCAGGATGGGAATCTGGCAATCAAGCGCCTGCAGCAGGGCCAATGGCTGGCCCTCCCAGTGCGATGCCAAGACAAAGAGATCCAGTGACTGAAGCCACGGGGCGACTGGGCGCTTCCTTCCGGCCAGAATCAGATGCTCACCCAGTTGATAGTCGGCAATTCCCTTCTCCAGCGCAGGTCGATCCTGACCCTCGCCGAAAAGCAGAAACTTTGGCAGGGCGGCCCCCCGCTTCGCAAGTAACGCCATCGCGCTAATCGTGGCCTGGTGATTCTTGGTTGGATGGAGCGAGGCCACGGAGCCTGCGAGGAACTTCTTGGGATCAAGGCCAAGTCTAGAGCGCACCTCATCCCGATTCTCCACCGGACGAAAAACCGCCGGGTCGATCGCATTCGGCACAACGGAAACCTCCTTCGGATCAAGGGCGAAGGCTGCAATGAGATCACGGCGGGTCTCCTCCGAGAGGGCGATCACATGATCAGCCCAGCGGTAGATATGACGCATGAAGAAGCCCTTCCTTCCCTTCAGCTCCAGAAAGGTCTTCTGCTGATGAACAATCGATCGGATCCCTGCCAACTTCGCCGCAATCACCCCGAAGAGCTGGTCATGATACGACTGTGCGTGCACCACCTGAATCCCGTTCTCACGGAACCATCGGGCAAGTCGCAGCATCGACAAAGGGTTCATTCGCTTGGTTGGGAAGACGGGAACTACCTCGATCGGAAGACCCGCTTGCTTGGCCTCCTCGCCGAGGACGCCGAGATTCCTTAAGCAAACAAACCGGGCATCAATCTCTGCTGGCAGGTATTTGCTCGCGGAGAGGAGAAAATCTTCGGCACCACCGACCGGCATGGAGACGAAAAGAAATGCTACCCTCACCCTGCCACCAAGGGGTGAAGGTGGTTTTGGAGAGGGAAGCGAGGCCCCTACCACTGGATGCCAAAAATGATAATACCCTTCGGCTTCTCGGGATTATCGGGATCCCAAGTCACGTTGTCGTGTCCATCACCGTATTTCTTCGGAGCCAGAGGGTTCACGAGCTGAAGAGGCTTCTTCATGTTGAAAGCCTGGGCCACCACGCCGGAGATATCGTAAGGAGCGGGCTTCTCCTCCTGTGCCGTCTCAACCTTTGTTTTTTTGGGCTTGGGCGCTACAAAGGAGGCATCCGAAACGGCCTGCTGCGAAAAGCCGGAACCAGCAGCCATTAGAAGGCCCACCAATGGGAGAATAAGGCGAAGGAGCTTGCCGTTCATAAAGAGATCTTAGCCCCCTTTCAGAGCACGGGGCAAGCACCCATACCATGCCCTCTCCTTCAGCGTTGCCCATTTCCCACTCTCGGTTCAGAATTCACCGATGGATTCCCTCGAGCGCGCCCGTCGCGTTCTCTCAATCGAAATCAACGAACTCCAGCGTCTCTCCGAGCGTCTGGACGTGAGTTTTTTATCCGCCGTCGAGCTGTTGAAGACGGCCATCGGCCGCCAGGGAAAGATCGTCGTCCTTGGCGTCGGGAAATCAGGCCACATTGGAGAGAAAATCGCGGCCACACTCACCAGCACGGGTGCGCCCGCCGTCGTCCTCGATTCCCTGAATGCGCTTCACGGCGATCTCGGCGTGATCTCGGACGGGGATGTGATTCTGATTCTCAGCTATAGTGGGGAGACCGAGGAACTCCTCAGGGTTCTGCCGGCGCTTGCACGATTCGATGTGAAGAAGGTCTCCCTGACGGGAAATCCCACGTCGACTCTGGCCAAGGCCAGCGACGTCGTTCTGGATGTCTCCGTCACCCAGGAGGCCTGCCCCCATAATCTCGCCCCCACTTCCAGCACGACCGTGATGCTCGCGCTCGGCGATGCGCTGGCCATGGTCCTCCTTGAGGAGAGGGGCTTCACCCGCGAGGATTTCGCCCGTTACCATCCTGCAGGACAGCTCGGTCAGTCCCTCCTCCTCAAAGTGCGCGATATCATGCGAGGTGGCGAGGAAGCCGCGATCGTCAAGACCAGCGATCCTGTTGTCGACGTTTTGAAAACCTTGACCGCTAAACGAGCCGGTGCCGCTCTGGTGGTGAACGCCGAAGGTCAACTTGCCGGAATCTTCACCCATGGTGATTTTGCCCGCCGTTTTCCCTCAGATCCTCAGATCGGAACGCGCCCAGTTGCGGAGGTAATGACCCCAAGCCCGATCACCATTGATGCCGACAAACTTGCCGTCGAGGTTCTGATGGTGCTAGAACATCATCGGATTGACGATCTCGTGGTCACGGATACTCAGGGAAACCCCTTGGGCGTGGTCGACTCCCAGGATCTCGCCCGACTCAAACTCATTTAATCCCCACCCTTCACTCCACGACATCATGGCACTCGCAAACGACCTCCGCAAAGGAATGGCAATCAAGTACAACAGCAACGCTGCCATCGTCCTTGAAGTCACTCACCGCACCCCCGGCAACCTCCGCGCTTTCGTCCAGCTCATCATCCGCTACATCGGAACCGGCAAGTCGGCCGACGTGCGCTTCGCCTCCACTGAGAAGGTGGAGCTCGTTGAAGTCCATCGCACGAAACTCGACTTCAGCTATGCCGATCAGGAGGGCTACAATTTCATGGATCCCGAGACCTTCGAGACCATCACGCTTCAGGCGGATCTCCTCGGTGATGCCAAGGATTTCCTCGTCGAGAACATGCAGGTGGAAATCCTCTATGTGGAGGGACGCGCGGTCTCCGTGGAACTTCCCGCCTCGGCCAATATCAAGGTTGCAGAGTCTCCCGAGGGAGTGAAGGGCGACTCTTCAAGCAATGTGATGAAGACCGCCACCCTCGAGACCGGCAAGGTCATCCAGGTTCCCCTCTTCATCAAGGAGGGTGAGATCGTCAAGGTCGACACCCGGACCGGTGCCTACATGGGCCGAGCCTAAGAGGTAGTTTTTTAGGAGCGCAACCTCACCAAAGCGTGACTCGCCCCTCCTCTCCTCAGAGAAAGGGCAACTCCAGATCAACGGGCAAAATCACCCGCGGCAAGTCGCGTCGCGTCCATGTCGCAACGATGGCGGCCGATCCTCAGGATTTTTTTGATAGAGTGGGACCAACGTCCGTCCAAGATCAGTCGTCCTACTCCGGTCGCCCGGCACAGACAACGGCGACGATTCCCAAATCGTGGGTGAAATTCATTGTTGGCCTCTTTCTTCTGCCTGTTGCACTGATTTTAACGGAGACCTTCTTCCAAGCCTTCACCACATCCGTTCAGGGTGGTCTGCTGGACAACACGAACTTCCAATGCTTTGCGGCAGGGATGATTCTCTTGGGAGTCTTTTTCTTCATGATACCGCGCCCGATCCTCATGTGGCCCTATGTCTTCGGTCATGAAGTGACGCACGCTATCTGGGTCAAACTCTTCGGCGGCAAGGTAGCTGACCATTTCCATGTCAGTCTGGATGGGGGCCACGTCCTCACGGATCGAGTGAATACCTGGATCGCACTCGCCCCATACTTCTTCCCTCTCTATAGCCTTCTGGTCGTGACTCTCTACGGGGCTGCATCACTGGCGTCAGACCTCAGCGCATACCGATGGGTGCTATTCCTGCTGCTCGGTTTTACGATGGCCTTCCACCTGGTCTTCACCTGCCTTCTGATCGCCAAGGGACAGCCGGACTTGCACTACGGCGGAACCTTTTTTTCCCTGACCGTGATCTACCTGATCAATCTGATCATCATCACCGGCCTGCTCTTGGTCACAGGAAAGGGGATTTCCCTCACGTTACTTGGCAGTGATTTTCTGAAGAACACCAAGAGCTTTATTCAATTCACTAAGGAGTTAGCGTGGTTTTTCGGAATTGTTGTAACCTTTATCACCGATTGGATCGGTGATCTTTGGAAAGGTTTCAGCCAGAGCAGATCCTAAGAATTCCTAGGCTCCAATCGCAGAAATCAACACCTCGGCAATCCTGTCAGCCGCCTCATTGATCATTGCTTCGTCTGGACCTTCGATCAGGAGACGGATTTTCGGCTCAGTGCCGGAATAGCGGAGAAGAACACGGCCCTTCCCCGAGAGGGCTGTTTCTGTTTCTGCAACAAGAGCTGTGACTTCGGTCAACGAATCGAGCGGCGGCTTCTCCTTCACCCTGAGATTGCGCTGGGCCTGAGGGTATTTCTTGAGACAACGACGCAGTTCACTGAGCGGCTTGCCGCTTTCGGTCATGATGCGCAGGACCTGGAGTGCGGCAAGAAGACCATCTCCTGTGGTGCCATGATCTCGGAAGATCAGGTGACCGCTCTGTTCTCCGCCGATCGAGAAGTTCCCCTCCCGCATGGCCTCCACAACATAGCGATCGCCGACAGCCGTGCGGAGGACCTTGCCTCCGGCAGCAGCGATCGATTCATCGAGGCCGAAATTGCTCATCACCGTGGAGACGAGCGTCTTACCGGCAAGCGTTCCGCGCCGGAGAGCATCCAGTGCCGTCATCGCAAGGATCTCATCCCCATCAACGATCTCACCCTGTTCATCACAGAGGACAAGTCGGTCGGCATCCCCATCATGTGAGATCCCGATGTGAGCGCCTGTTTCTTTGACCAGACGGCTGATCTCTTCCCCATGGGTGCTGCCGCATCCCTCATTGATATTCATGCCGTTGGGTGATGCATGAAAAACCGCGAGGGTCGCCCCAAGATCCTTGAGAACCAGCGGAGTCGTCTGAAACGAAGCTCCATTCGCACAGTCAACTGCGATCTTCAGTCCGTGCAGTGATAATCCAGGGACACTGGCCTTGGCCAGCGCTCCATAGCGCTCGGAGGCATCAGGAATGATCGCGGCGATACCAATCGCGTCGCCCATCGGACGCTCCTCATCAATCTCCTCCGTCAGGATCAGTGTCTCCAAGCGCTCTTCCAAGGCGTCATCCAACTTATAGCCATCCCTTCCAAAGAGCTTCAGCCCGTTGTCCCCGGCGGGATTATGGGAGGCCGAGATGACAACTCCCCCATCGGCCTTAAGCTCCTGGACCAAGCACGCGACGGAGGGCGTGGGGATCACCCCGGCAAGCAGGACATCTGCTCCGATGGAGTTGAGGCCTGCAACCAAGGCAGCCTCCAGCATTTCCCCGGAGCGCCGGGTATCCCTGCCGATCACAAAACGGGGACGATCCGCTCCAAGTCCACTATTTTTCCTCATCAGGTATCCGGCGGCACGACCCAGTCTTAAGGATATCTCGGGAGTAATGGGGTGGGTGTTCGCGGATCCTCGGATGCCATCCGTGCCAAAAAGCTTTCTGACTGCCATACGAAGGGATCGTTATTTCTTGGAGTTATGAACCTTATGCTCCGGGTGAGGCGTCGGAGCTTTCTCCTCAGAGTTCTGAGAGTTCTCCGCGGTTCGTGATTTGTGTTCCGGGAGAGGGCCCAGGCTTTGATGAATGAGATACCAGAGCGCCGACCCCAGAAGCAGGCAGACCAGTTTCTCCTTCCAATTGTGCAGCAGGATTTTTCGCATGATTTTCTTCGCGGATCAGAAGCTGTGAAAGGCGCTTTCGGAATCGCTCGACATTCAAGTTGCGCTCGATGGCACCCGAGTGACAAATCGAAACTTGACCGCTCTCTTCGGAAACCACCAGGGCAATGGTGTCGCTCTCTTCGGAAAGCCCAAGCCCGGCCCGGTGGCGGAGTCCAATCGTCCGGTCGAGATCGTCGCGCTGGGTCAGGGGAAAAATACAGCCTGCCGCAACGATCCGGTCTCCACTCAAGATTACCCCACCGTCGTGCAGGACTGTCTTGGGATGAAAAATCGTCAACAGCAGCTCCTTCGAAAATTCGGCATCGATCTCGACACCGCTCTCGGCAACGGACTTCAGACTGAGGTCACGCTCGAGCGCAATCAGGGCGCCGAATCCCTTGCTTGAAAGATCAAAGACGGTATCCGTGATCTCCTCGATGGCCTCACGACGCTGAAGAGCCGTGGTAAAAAACCGATGACTACCCAGCTCATTGAGCGCCCGCCGGAGTTCAGGCTGGAAGAGCACCACCAAGGCGATCGCCATGAAGACCGAGAAGCTGCGGAGCAACCATCCGAGCACGGCCAGATCGAGCACTTGGGAGATAAAGGTAAGAGTGAGAAAGACCAACGCGAGACCGATCAGAATCCGCGCGCCATGCGTGCCGCGCAGATAGAGATAAATGTAATAGAGGATCGTCGCGAGGATCAGGATCTCGAGTCCTGAGGTCCAATACTGCCCGATCAACGAAACGGTTTTATGTAAAAAATCACTCATTGCATCAGTGGTTCCCTGCAAGCGCCTCGGTAACACGGAGGGCATCAAAGTGCGGCCTCACCTCATGCACTCGAAAGAGGCTGGCTCCAAGGGAGCGTGCAAGTGCTGTGACAGCCAAGCCTGCAGCAAGACGGTCCTCAGATGCGCTCTGCTTCTCAACTCCTGTGATTTTTCCAAGAAACGACTTTCTGGAATGTCCAAGCAGGATCGGAGAGCCGATCTTTATCAACTGAGGGATGCCACGAATCAGCGCCAGATTGTGGGCCACGGTTTTTCCGAAGCCGAGGCCGGGATCGAGGATGATGGCGGCAGAGTCCACGCCATAGCCTAGGGCTGCCTCACGACGAGCTGAAAGATATTTTGCCACCTCACCCACCACATCATCCTGCGGATACGAGGGATCTGCCTGCATTGTCTCTGGGGTTCCCTGCATGTGCATGAGAATGAGTCCGGCTCCACTCCGAGCCACAAGATTTCCCATCCGTGGGTCTCCTTCAAGGGCTGTCACATCATTGATGATATCGGCCCCCTCGGAGAGACATGCCTCGGCGACGGCAGCCTTGGAGGTGTCGATGGAAATCGGGGCGTCGGTCCGGGCCCTCAGGGCTTTCACCACAGGCACGACACGACGGAGTTCTTCTTCGGCGGAGACTGGAAGGGATCCCGGCCGGGTCGACTCGCCCCCGACATCGAGAAGCGAGGCCCCTTGCTTGAGAAGTTTCAGTCCCTGCTCAAAGGCCGCCGAAGGATCCAAAAACGCCCCCCCGTCCGAGAAGGAATCCGGGGTCACATTCACGATCCCGACGATGGCACCCCGCAGGGAGAGATCGAGCTGCCGCCCGCGGAATCCCCAGAGCATGACTTACTCTCCCTTGACGCGCAAAGAAACGGAACGCCCATGGGCGTCGAGTCCCTCGACTTTACAGAAGGTCTCGATGATCGGTAGGGATTTTTTGAGCGAGGCGGCATCATACCGGACGATGCTGGTGCGTCTTTGGAACTGCTCGGCGGTGAGGCCGGCAAAAGCCTTGCCCGCTCCCCCGGTGGGAAGCTCGTGGCTCGGTCCGGCAAGGAAATCACCCGCAGCCACCGGAGAGATGTCACCGAGGAAGATGCCTCCAGCCGAGTTCAGCTTGGTTGCAAGCAACTCGGGCTTACGTACAGCGAGGGAGACATGCTCGGCAGAGAATCCGTTGGCGATCTCCACGGCCTGTGCCATGTCACGCACGCGGACGAGCACTGCGTTCGCCATGGCCTTCGCAAGATGCTCAGGACGGGAAGAGAGCTTCGACTGGCGCGCTACTTCTTTCTGAACGGAAGCGATGAGCTTGTCGGAATCACTCAAGAGCACCACGACACTTCCAGCGCCATGCTCGGACTGCGCAAGAAGATCAGCAGCCACCCAGACGGGATTGGCCTTGGCATCAGCAATCACGAGGACCTCGCTGGGCCCAGGCAACAGGTCGACACCAACTCGCCCGAAAACCTGGCGCTTCGCCTCGACGACATAGGCATTCCCCGGTCCGAAGATCTTTGTCACGGGGCGGATCGTCTTGGTGCCGTAGGCCAGCGCGGCAACCGCCTGGGCTCCCCCGACGCGGTAGATCTCCGTGGCACCACAGAGATGGAGAGCGGCCAGCAAAGCAGGCGATACCGTCCCATCCTGAGCAGCCGGGGTGACGGCCACGATCTCGGGGACTCCGGCGGCTTTGGCAAATCCACAGGTCATGATGGCGCTGGAGACAAGGGGGGCCGTGCCGCCGGGAATGTACAGGCCCACCCTCGGGAGCGGATCAAAGCGTTCCCCAACAAGCGCGCCCTGCGCGTTCTTCATTGACCAATTCTTACGAAGACTCTTTTTGGCAAAAGCCGTGACGTTCGCAATCGACGCAGAGAGGGCTTTTTTCACGCTGGGCGACAAGGATGCCTGCGCTTTCTTGATCTCCTCTGGAGTGACCCGGATCTTGGCGGCCGTGATCCTCGGCCCTCCGAATTTCTGCGTGTAGGCGAGAAGCGCAGCATCCCCTTTCTTGCAGATATCGGCAATGATTTCCGAGACCGTTTCACGCACTTCGGCGCGCGGTTCAGCCTGACGGTTCAACTCGGCAAGGGAGCGGTCAAAGCCGCGGTCTTTGTAAGAAATCAAGCGCATCTCATTACGCTACAATGAGAATCCCTCTGGGTCAAAACCCGTGAACGAGACTCTCTTTGCGCATTCATTTCCAGATCGGCCTGCCGACCCAGAAAGGATTCGCCACGCCATCGCGATAGGCCCGCAGCGAGGCACGGGAGGAATTCACCCGCAGATTGCTGTAAGAGCCGTCATCGTTCTGCCAGCGCTCGTGCCAGAAGATCGCCGCCTTGAGCCTCGGGTATTTCGATGCATTCCCCATCTCTTGGAAGGCTTCCTTAACCCATGCGCCCTTGTCCTCACCGGGTCGATGGGATTCCGCAACACCCCACTCAGCCAGCATGATCGGCTTGTCGGGATCAAGTGCACACATCTCGGCGTAAGGCCACTCCAACAGCTTGGTGAAGCCGCACCACTGGTCGTCTTCCTGATTATTGGTCTGCTTGCCGTAGACGCTCAGCCCGAGCCAGTCGACATACTTTGCGCCGGGATAGTAGGCAGCCGGTTGATTCCACGAAATGTAACCCGGAGGATCAGAGTAGTTGTTGGGCTGGAAGACCCAGAGCACGTTGGTCGCTCCGCGGGCACGAACTCGCTCGACGACATGCCGCCATGCTTTTTTGAATGTCTCGGGCCCCTCCCAGGTAGCGGGATTCTTGATGTCTCCCTTGCCGAACCAATTGATTTCAGGCCCGTCATCCGTACCGGTGAGCTTGGCCACAGCTCCTGTGGAGGGAGTCATGCTCCCAGGCTTCTTCGGCTTGATCGGATCACGCGGCCCCTTGCCGTAGAACCATCCGGACCAGGGGAACCAAGTCCCGTTCATTTCACAGGCAAAGGAGACAAAGAACTGCGACGGGACTTTTGCGGCGGCGTCAGCCCACTGATCAATATAGGCATCCCATTTCCCTGCAATGATCTCCGTGAGAGCGAATTTATCCGGGCCATGCTTCTCGTCGTAAGGGGCATCCCACGGCGACCAAAAGAGCAGTGGCACCGCTCCATAGGATCGGACCAGCTCGATCTGCTGTGTGGGAAAAGATCCCCTTCCCCAAAAGGAACCAAGAGCAACAAGAGCCATCGGCTTACCCGTGAGTTGCTGAAAATCTTCCAGGGCTTCGTAGGTCACGCCATCCTCTCCATCTCCGAAGTCGCAATAAGCCCCAGTGTAGGCTCCCTTCTCCGGAATCTGAAGTTGCTGATACGCGGCGGCTCTGCTTAGCCCAGTGGTAGCAGCGCCTAAAATGCCAAGCAGTATGGCTGCAATAGGGGTCTTCGTGATAAGAATCCTCATGACTCAGGTGTCGGTGGAGGCTCTGGTTTTTTTGCTCCCCCTTGTTCTTTTTGAATAATTGCGGCGGCTGTCCGGTCGAGCTTGGACCAGCGCACCCAGCTTCCTCCCAGTGCCTTGAGAATGCATTTCCAGACGACATAGCCAAGAAGGGGTCTGTAAAGAAGCCTCATGGGGGCACTTAGCCATGCTTTCCGTAATGGTCGGCCAGCCATCGAGAGGGCGATCACTCCAAGGATGATATCGAGGAGCAACGAGGCGACAAAATATGGCCAGATCGCAACGCCCCGACCGAGCCAGAGCGACCAGAGCACGATCAAGTCGAGCACTGGAGTCAGCGCCACCACACCCATTTGAAAGACCCAGACGGAGGGCAAGGCAAACCAACCAAGCCAGCCGGAGCCAGGATTGAATGTCATGTCACCATGCTTCCAGAGACACTGAAGCGTTCCAAAGGCCCAGCGGAAGCGCTGGGAAACAAGTGCTTTCACGCTCTCGGGGGCCTCTGTATCAGCGAAGGCCTTCGATGCAAAGACCACCTTCCATCCCAAGCGATGCAGTTGAAGGGTGAGGTCGGTGTCCTCGGCCAGAGTGTCATTGGTGATGGGCCCGGCTTCAAGAAGTGCCTTGCGGCGGAAGGCACTGAGTGCCCCCGGCGCCACGGTGATGCAGCCTAGGAGATCCTGAGCGCGGCGATCGATTTCAAAGGCCGCGGTGTACTCGAGATCTTGGAAGCTACCAAGCCAGTGCTTCGTATTACCGACACGGATGTAGCCGGCAACTGCGCCGACCTTCGGATCGGAGAGAGAGTTCACCAGCTGACGAATGCCATCCGTCGCCACCATGGTGTCGGCATCGATCATGACGATCGTTTCATGACTTGCAAGCCTGAGAGCATGGTCAAGGGCGGAGGCTTTTCCACCATTGGGCTGACTGATTAACCGGACTCGGGGCTCTTTCGCAGCGATGCCCCCGACGACTTCTGCCGTGCGATCCTTGGATCCGTCATTGACTACGATAATCTCGAGTGGCGCAGGGTAATCGGAATCGAGGAGATGCCGGATGGTGGAGGCGATGACACGTTCCTCATTATAGGCCGCGAGCAGGACGCTGGCAGGTGGATAAGGAACAGGGGAAGCCAGAGCTGGCAAGACCCCCATCATTTGCTCCCTCAACTTCTCCTTCTGCCGCTGACGGCGCGCGCAGAGGCAGTAGAAGAAAACGCGGAGCAGTGCAAGGAGAGTGACAATGACAAGGAGCGTCCAGGCCGCATTCTCGAAGAAGCGCATAACAGCGAAAGCCCCGTAAACATAACGCGCGGAGAGGGGCTGGTTCTCCTCACGAAGCGGAGGCATGACCGTATCACGGGGAAGGCCGATTATATCCCCAAGGGGCACTATCACGTCACCACGACTTCGGAGCCAGTCGATCATCCCCGGAAGAGCCTCCACGGTCTGGGAGCGATCACCTCCACCATCATGCATCAGAATGACAGCACCCCCGGACACCCTCTGGTTCTTGACCCGATCGAGGATGGCCTGAGCACCCGGCCGCTCCCAGTCATCAGGATCGATCGATTCCGCAACGGTCAGATATCCGAGATCCCGGACCACCCGGAGCGATCGCACCTCTCCGGGTTGGCTCGGAGTTCCATCAATGCCGAAAGGGGGACGGAAAAATGCCGTGGAGTGACCGGTCACCGCCTCGATGAGCCGTGTGGTGGCATTGAGCTCGAGTTCGATCTGCTCGTCACTCTCATCAGCAATATTCTGGTGGGTGTAGGTGTGGTTACCGACCTCATGACCTGCACGGGCGATCCGCTCCAGCAGATCGGGATAATGCTGGGCCTGCGTCCCAAGAACAAAGAACGATGCTGGCGCATTCTTCTCCTTGAGAATCTGAAGGATCTTCGGAGTCCATTTCGGATCCGGACCATCGTCAAAAGTCAGCGCCACCTTGTGCTTTCCGGGATCACCCTGACGCGTGATGCTCTCAGGCATTGGAAGCTTTTTGAATTGCTCGGCCAATTCCCCGTCAGCGTGCGTTTCCAGATGCCGCTCTCCCTCGTGAGGATCACCGCCCACGGAGATAAAGTCTCCGGTGCCGCTCGAGGCAATGAGTTCGTCAAGCGACAGCTTGGAAAGCCGGGCCATGGACTGGAGATCCGGGGCTTTCTCAGGGTTCATTCTCAGCACATCCCAGACGGCCGGATCCTCCTGTCCGAGTCGGTAGAGGCCGATCCCCCCGGGATGGAACGGGGCGATAAGGCGACGTTGGTTGAAGAGTGTGACCGCATCGAGGAACCAGAGTTCATGCTCCTCATTCTGATCAGGGCCAGAAAGGTAGTTGAAATCCGGTGAGCCATCCTCGCAATCCACTCCCGTCAGCGGATCAATGCCCGCGAGGGAGGCCCTCGCCATGGCATCGGTGAAACCGATCTGCTCAACGGTCTTGTTATCCTTCCTCCAATCGTTGGCATAGTTGCCGAGACCGATCACCCATTGCGAGGGCTCGCCATAGATCATCATTGTTTTTAACCAGCCTTGGAACCAGTCACTACTGGCAAGCGGACCAGGATCATCAGGTTCCGAGTTCTCGTCGTAGAGCGTGGCGACGAGCCTATCCACAGAGTCAGCGATTGCAGACAGATCAAAGGCATCGAAGTCAGCTCCAGTGGGAGCGGAAAACCAAAGCTCCTTACCTACCGCATGCAAATGGTCGGCCATCTCCTTGATCAGCCGCGAATACTCATCCTTGTAGGTCGGATCCAACTGGCTGAACTCCAGCAGCAGACCGCTTGCTCCCGGCGGGAGACGTCTTGCTATCCGATCAAGAAAAGCACTGCGCTCCGCTTCCGACTCATGAGCCAACTCCTCCACGGCCTCGGGTTGCCATGTATTCCCATCGAGATTCCGCAGAATCGGAAGAAACCCGAGCCCCTTCCGCACGCAAAGCAAACGGGCCTTGTCACTCGGATCCTCCTTGAGAGTCCCCTCCACACCGGTCAGCGTGAACCAATCGGCAGCCACATGGGTCAGTTGATCGGCATGATGCTCCAAGGAAAGAAGAGAGGCAGGATCCCAAGGAGAGACATAGCCGAGGACGATGCCGGCATTCTTGGGCATGCTCGCTGAGGAGGCTTGAGTATGATTTTTCTCGCTGGGATGAATGCGATGCCAGTCATCCTTGGCATTCCGAAGTGGCATCTTGGCCGGAGGGAGCGCTTTAAACCCAGCGCGGAACTCCTTCACCATCGCGGGGAGCTGAAGCTGCGGTCCTATCAGTAGTCCCCAAATGAAGTAAGCTGTGGCGCTTATAAGGAAGAGACCTCCGAAAACAGCCACTCCCTGCAGTGCTCGACGCCTGATCCCGCGCGGATCGGCAAAAATACTCTGTTCCTGATCAGGAGACACGTTCGCTCAAGGTATTGGAGATCGCTACTTCCGATCTTAAACAGCACATTGCGTCAGTATATCATGGGGAGCCTTGTGAGTATAGAGGAAGCCCCCTCAAACCACAGATCCTCTTAAAAGTGATATTTTTCCTGATGGTATAAGCTCGTTAGGGTAAATGGCGCGGCAAAACCGGCTTTACCTCGGCTGTTTCAAGAGAGATGATCCTGAGCTGCTTTATGAAGACTATCGGCATCGGACTAGCCGGCTTCGGCACCGTAGGTGCCGGGGTCTATGAGAATCTGGAACGTCACCGCGACCTCATTGCGGAGCGCTCCGGGTACTCCTTTGATGTGCGTCGGATCGTCGTGCGAGATCCAAAAAAGCCGCGTGATGTTGCGGCGCCCGCCTCACTTTTTTCCAGCCGCTGCCAGGATCTTCTCGAAGATCCCGAGATCAGGGTGATCGTCGAGCTAATCGGCGGCACAACGGAGGCCTTTGACCTCACGGTAGCGGCCATCAAGTCTGGACGTATCGTTGTCACAGGTAACAAGGCCTTGCTCGCAGAGCGTGGTGCCGAGATCTTTGCCCTCGCGAGCGAATGCAAGGTTCCTGTCTTCTTCGAGGCGGCCGTCGCCGGCGGCATCCCGATCATTCAGTCACTTCGCGATGCCTTCGTTGGCAACCGCATCGAGTCAGTCCACGGCATCCTCAATGGCACCAGCAACTACATCCTGACACGGATGCAGGAAGCAGGACTCGACTATCCCGAGGCCCTCGCCGAGGCCGTGAAGCTCGGCTACGCCGAGGCCGATCCCACGCTCGATATCAACGGATGGGATGCCGGTCACAAGGCGATCATCCTGGCCGCACTTGCCTACGGTTTCTGGGTCGACTCCTCCACGATCCGCGTCGAGGGCATCGACAGCGTCAGTGCTGCCGACATCCATTTCGCAAAGAGTCTCGGCTACTGCATCAAGCTCCTCGGCTCGATCCGTGAGAAAAGTGGCAAAGTCGAGGTAGGCGTCGCCCCCACGCTCATCCCCCTCGGCAATGTCCTCGCGTCGGTGAATGGTGTTTTTAATGCCGTTGCTGTCAGGGGTGATCTCGTCGGTGATAGTCTCTTCTATGGGCGAGGCGCGGGTCGCGGCCCCACATCCACCTCGGTCATCGGTGACCTTGTCGAAGCGGCTCATGTGCTGGATGCTCCCCGTCAGACCTACGGCTTTGCTTCCCATAGCCTCTACGGCAGCAGTCGCCCAGCCTCCGAAATCGTGGGCTCCTATTACCTGCGACTCTCGGTGGATGACAAGCCGGGTGTCCTGGCACGGATCGCGGGTCTTCTCGGAGAGGCGGGCATTGGGATCTCTTCGGTAGTCCAACCGGAATCAATCGCCGGCGTGGAGACTCCTCTGGTCCTGATGATCCACGAGGCCGCCTACGGTCTGATGTGCGCCGCCCTTGCGAAGATCGCTGCCCTCAACTGTGTGAAGGGAGATCCCGTTCTCTTCAATGTGGAAACCTTTTCCTAATTTCCTGATCTGAATTTGATGAAAAAGACCTTCAATGATTGCGGCGTGATCGCGCGCTACCGGGAGTTCCTTCCCGTCACCGATGCCACGCCCGTTATCTCGCTCAGCGAAGGGTCCACTCCGCTGATCCATTCGCCCAAGCTGAGCGCCATCACAGGCGGTGAGGTCTATGTGAAGTATGAGGGGTTGAATCCAACCGGCTCATTCAAGGATCGCGGCATGACCATGGCAATTTCCAAGGCCGCTGAGGAGGGAGCACATACCGTCCTCTGCGCCTCCACAGGGAATACTTCCGCTGCTGCCGCCGCCTACGCCGCACGTGCCGGAATGAAGTGCGCCGTCCTTCTTCCTGCAGGACGCATCGCGGGGGGTAAGATGGTTCAAGCCTATATCTACGGAGCGACTGTCGTTGCCATCCGGGGGAATTTTGACGATGCCCTGCGTCTTGTGCGCGAGTTAGGCGAGACCGGTGACTTTGCGATCGTGAATTCGATCAATCCCTACCGCATCGAGGGGCAGAAGACCGCTGCCTTCGAGATCATCGAGGAGTTGGGGAATGCACCCGACATCCATATCCTCCCCGTTGGCAACGCCGGGAATATCACCGCCTACTGGAAGGGATACAAGGAATTCAAGGATTTGGGACGCAGTCACAAGCTTCCCAAGATGCTCGGCGTTCAGGCTGCCGGATCCGCCCCTCTCTATTATGGCGCCCCCATGGATAACCCTGAGACGGTGGCCACAGCCATTCGGATTGGACGACCTGCCAGCTGGGATGGAGCCATCGATGCGGTCTCCGAATCAGGAGGATGCTTCGAGATCGTTGATGACTCCGAGATCCTCGCTGCCCAGAAGTGGCTCGCATCCAACGAGGGGATTTTTGTCGAGCCAGCCAGTGCCGCCCCCGTGGCAGCACTCTTCAAATGCTTCAACCGCAGCGGAAAGACCACGCAGTGTGACTGCTGCCCCTTCCGTCAGATCCAGCCCGGAGCGAAGGTCGTTCTCACGGTCACTGGTCATGGTCTGAAAGATCCCGATACGGCGAAGCATGCTGTCACAGCACCCATCGAGACCGATGCTACGGCTTCTGCCGTCCGCGAAGCCCTAGCCAAGATCAACAACTGATCGTTAGCGATCCACTTTTTAACATCTTCCCAATGCCTCTCATCGTTCAGAAATACGGCGGCACCTCGGTTGGCAACCCCGAGCGCATCATGAATGTCGCCCGACGCCTTCTCGAGACGCAGCGCGCGGGGAATTCCGTCGTTGCCGTTGTTTCGGCGATGTCCGGGGTTACCGATTCACTGATCAAGTTGGCCCGCGAGGTTTCTGCAAAGCCGACAGAGCGTGAAATGGATGTTCTTCTCTCGACCGGTGAGCAGACCACAATGGCCCTCACCGCCATGGCGATCCAGAGCCTGGGTGGCAAGGCCGTCTCACTCACAGGTGCCCAGGCCGGCATTGTCACCAACGGAGTTCATACCAAGGCCAAGATCAGCAACGTCACCCCTGACCAGATCAAAAAGCACCTCGATGAGGGATCTATCGTGATCGTTGCCGGCTTCCAGGGTGAGACCACCGAAGGGGACATCACCACCCTCGGCCGAGGTGGATCTGATCTTACCGCTATTGCACTGGCTTCTGCCGTTGATGCTGATGCCTGTCAGATCTTTACTGATGTCGACGGAGTCTACACTTGTGATCCCCGCATTGTCCCAACCGCGAAGAAAATTGAGGCCATCTCTTACGACGAGATGCTCGAGATGGCGAGCAGCGGCTCCAAGGTGATGCAGTCGCGCTCGGTCGAGTTCGCCAAGAAATTCGGAGTCACCTTCGAGGTCCGCAGCAGCTTTAACAACAACCCAGGAACAACCGTGAAAGAAGAATCCGCAGGAATGGAACAGGTCGTCGTGCGCGGCGTCAGCGTCGAGCGTAACCAGGCCAAGGTCACCGTGAGCCAAGTCCCTGACAAGCCGGGATGCGCTGCCCGACTCTTCACAACACTCGCAGATGCTCATGTCATGATAGACGTGATCGTCCAGAATGTCTCCGCCGCGGGTTCAACCGACATCTCCTTCACGATGAATCGTGATGAACTGGAGAAGATCGGCGACCTCCTCGACCGCGTTGCCACGGAGATTGGCGCCGGCAAGGTCAGCAAACAGGATGGTATCGCCAAACTCAGCGTCGTTGGTATCGGGATGCGCACCCACTCAGGTGTCGCGGCCAAGCTTTTCGATGCGCTCGCAAAGGGAGGCATCAACATCCAGATGATCTCCACCTCGGAGATCAAGATCGCCGTGATCATCGATGAGGCAAAGATCGCTGAGGCGGCGAAGCTAGCCCACACGGCCTTCGGCCTCGACTCTGTTTAGCCAAACCCAATTCTCATTCCCGCACTTTAGAACTGGCAGGGAATGAGTGAACAAAACACCGGGTGCTGTATCGCTTTCGGGCGGCAGATCCTAGTCTTGCTTGTCATTGCGCTGGGCGCCTCTCCCTTGAACGGATTGCCAGCTTCCGTTCAGCCTCCAGATCGGTCCTCCCTGCTTGAGGAAGCTTGGACCAAGATTCCGATGCAGGCAAAAACCCGCGCCTATTGGTGGTGGCTCAACGGCCATGTCAACGAAGCCGCGATCACCAAGGATCTGGAGTGGATGAAAAAAATCGACATGGGAGGCGGTATCGTCTTTGACGCCGACGGGTCATCACAGGGAGGCCATGTCCCCGTTCCCCCCGGCCCCCTCTTCGGATCCCCTGAATGGAGGAAGCTTTTCCTCCACGCCATACGGGAAGCCGACAGGCTTGGCCTGGAAATCGGCCTCAACATCACCAGCGGCTGGAACACCGGCGGACCGATGGTCACTCCGGACAAAGCCGCGAAACTGGTGACCTGGTCGGCGACCAGTGTCATCGGACCGGCCCCGGTCAACGAGACTCTACCAGTCCCGGAACTGCGCGACGGCTTCTACTGTGACACCTTCGTGCTGGCATGCCGCCTGAGACCCTACGCTCACGCCACTCTTTCCCCCGAGCAAACCGGAGCCAAGAACGGGCCGGTCGACAAATACTCCAATCATGCCAGATCGCTTCCCAAGCTCGTCCCCAGCAGGGCACAGCCGATCAGGAACCTCAGGGAGAAGTGCGCCTTTTCCGAACTCGGAGGCAGCGCGTCCGACTGCACCCCGCTGGTATTCGATATCCCGGGGACCGACGGGGAGCAGGATGTCGCGGCCACGAACGACGTGATCGACATCAGCGACAAGATGGATTCCTCCGGAAAGCTCCGCTGGGAGGCCCCCCGGGGAGAGTGGATGATCCTGCGGTTCGGCTACACCTCCAACGGGTCCAGCGTCTCGACCGGCAGCGGGAAATGGCAGGGCCACGTCCTCGATTACATGGATGCCGACGCACTGCGGTGGTACTGGAACAAGGTCATCGCCCCCGTGATCAAGGAAGCGGGCCCCCTGGCCGGCAAGAGCTGGACCATGATTCAGACAGACAGTTGGGAACTGGGCGGCGTGAACTGGACCGCCCGCTTCGCCGAAGAATTCAAGAAGCGGCGCGGCTACGACATCCGCCCCTGGATGCCGGTGATCGCGGGCCTCATCGTCGGAAACCGCGAGCAGAGCAACCGTTTCCTCGCCGATTACCGCAGGACCATCGCGGACTGCATCGCCGACAACCATTACGGGACGATGGCGGCCCTCGCCGCCGGGCACGGCATGGGAATCCAGCCGGAATCCGCGGGGCCGCACACGGCTCCCCTCGACGGACAGATGTGCTACGGACGCAGCACCTGGCCGATGAGCGAATTCTGGGTTTTCTCACCGCACCGACCCACGGACGAGAGCAGGTTCTTCGTCAAACAGGCAGCGAGCGCGGCCCACACCTACGGCAAGTCCGTCACCTGCGCCGAGGGCTTCACGTCGATCGGGCCTCAATGGAACGACACCCTCTGGTCATCCCAGAAGCCGAGCTTCGATCACGAGGCCTGCGCGGGATTGAACCTGGTGTTCTGGCACGCCTTCACTTGTTCACCCCCGGAAGAGGGGCTTCCGGGGCAGGAATACTTCGCCGGCACGCACTTCAATCCCCAGATCACCTGGGCAAAACAGGCACCGGCGTTCATCTCGTACCTCAACAGGTGCCAGACGCTCCTGCAGCGCGGGCAGTTCGTCGCCGACGTCCTGCAATATTACGGGGACCATGTCCCCAACATCGCCCGCCTCAAGAAAGATGATCCGGCCAAGATCCTCCCAACCCACGACTACGATACGGTCAATGAAGAGGTGCTTCTCCGTGCCAAAGCCGAAAACGGGATGGTGACGCTGCCCTCGGGGATGAGTTACCGGGTCCTCGCCCTGCCGAAGGCCCCGGTCCTTTCGTTGGCGGCCGCACGCAAGATCCGGGATCTTGCCCTGGCAGGTGCCGTGATCGTGAGCCCCAAGCCCGAGCGAGCCATCGGCCGCGAGGACGATGCCGAGATACGACGGATCGCGGGCGAACTCTGGGACGGCGGCAAGATCAAGGACATCCCTACCCTTCAGGCCCTGCGGGAACACGGTGTCGCCCCCGATGTCGAGGGGATCCCCGACTGGATCCACCGCAGGGATGGAGACACGGAGATCTACTTCCTGAGCAACCAGAAGAACGAACCCTTCCAGGGGGAGGTCATGTTCCGCGTCGCGGGGAAACAACCCGAGTTCTGGGATCCGGTCACGGGTTCACGCCGTGTCGCATCGCGCTTCAAGGATGACGGGGCACGCACGGCCATACCGGTCGATCTCCCCCCGTACGGCTCGCTCTTCGTGATCTTCCGCAAGGGAGGATCCGGCAAGGCCGCCACGGAACAGAACTTCCCCACGTTCGCAAAAGTCACGGAACTTCAGGGCCCGTGGAAGGTTGCTTTCGATCCGCATTGGGGAGGTCCTGCAACGGTGACATTCCCCATGCTCACCGATTGGACGAAACATCCCGACGAAGGGATCCGCAACTACAGCGGCGCGGCCGTTTATTCCAAAACCTTCGATCTCCCCGAGAATTTCCAGGCGGGCAAACCGCTCTACCTCGATCTGGGAACCATGCACGAAATCGCGGAAGTGACCCTCAACGGCAAGAATCTCGGCACGCTCTGGTTCCCCCCTCATCGTCTTGAGATCACGGACACCGTGAAGCCTTCCGGAAACAACCTCGAGATCAAGATGGTCAACACGTGGTTCAACCGCGTCCTGCACGACCAGTCCCTGCCCAAGGAGAAAAGGCTGACGACCACGAACATCCGTATTTTGGATAAAAAAGCTACCCCCGCACCCTCCGGACTCCTTGGTCCCGTTACTCTTGAGGAGCTTTCCTCCGATTGCCTCAAATGAACGGGCGGCAGCAAGTGATACAAATGGGAAAACCAAAGGGGGAAGATCTGCCGGCCGAACGAAAAAGCCCCAGATTTCTCCGGGGCTTTTCGTTGATTGGTTGAAGCGAGGTTTTATTCCTCGGTTTTCTCTTCCTTGGCTTTCTTGGGGGCAGCTTTCTTTTTAGGAGCTTCACCTTCGGCTTTCTCGGCTTTAGGAGCCTTTGCTTTTTTGGCTGGCTTTTCAGCAGCTTCAGCAACGACCTCTTCCTTCGCAACGGGAGCGTAGTCGACCCACTCAAGGTAGGCCATCGGAGCGCTGTCGCTGAGGCGGGCACCGAGCTTCACGATGCGGGTGTAGCCTCCCTTGCGGTCAGCGGCAGCGGGGGCGATCTCGGTGAAGAGCTTCTTCACGATATCCTTGTGCTTGAGGTAGGAGATCGCAACACGGCGGGAGTGAAGATCACCCTGTTTGCCCAGGGTGAGCATACGCTCCGCCAGTGGCTTGGTAGCCTTGGCCTTGGCGAGGGTGGTCTTGATGCGGCGGTGCTCGATGAGGCTGCAGACCTGATTCGCGAGAAGCGAATCACGGTGTGCCTGGCTGCGGCCGAGCTTGACGGTTTTTTTACGATGACGCATGGCGTTTTAGTTTTTCTAGTATGGCCTTATTATTCGGCGACGGGGGCGAGATTCTCGACAAGGCCCGGCTCGAACTTCATGCCAAGACCCAGACCGAGCTGGACAAGCTTGTCCTTGATCTCGTTCAGCGACTTCTTGCCGAAGTTGCGGTACTTGAGCATCTCGGCCTCGCTCTTGAGGGCAAGCTGTCCGACGGAAGTGATGTTTGCGTTGTTGAGGCAGTTCGCGGCGCGGACAGAGAGTTCAATCTCGTTCACGCTCATAGCGAGCAGCTTCTTGAGGCGGTTGTTCTCCTGGCTAACCTCGACTGGGGTCTCGTCAAACTCGACCTGTGTGTCGTCGAAGTTGACGAAGACGTCGAGGTGATGACGAAGGATCGCGGCGGACTGAAGAAGTGCTTCGTCCGGGGTAAGGCGTCCGTCGGTCCAGATGTCGAGGATGAGCTTGTCGTAATCGGTCTGCTGGCCGACGCGGGTCTGCTCGACGGCATATTTGACCTTGGTGACAGGCGAGAAGATGGAATCGATGGCGATGACGCCAATCGGCTTATCAGGGCTCTTGTTCTCGTCGCCGGTAGCGAAGCCGCGGCCGACCTTCACCTCGAACTCGGCCTCAAACTTCATTTTCTTGTCGAGAGTGCAGATGTGCTGGTCAGGATTGAGAACCTCGCACTGGGCGGTCGACTGGATGTCACCGGCGGTGACAGCGCCCTGCTTGTTCACGGAGAGGATCAGGTTACGAACCTCATGGTCGTGGGCCTTGAACTTAACCTTCTTGAGGTTGAGGATGATCTCGACGACATCCTCGACGACGCCGGGGATAGCGGTGAACTCATGGGGAGCCCCCTCGATCTTGACCGAGGTGATGGCTGCTCCCTCGAGCGAGGAGAGAAGGGTGCGGCGAAGCGAGTTGCCGATGGTGTGGCCGTAGCCAGCCTCAAAGGGCTCGGCAATGAACTGCGCGTAGGTTTCTGTGGCGGTTTTCTCGTTCTTAGCGAGGGTCTTCGGCATTTCGAAGCGACCGAGGCGGATAGGCATGATGTCTTTTGTTTTTCGTTGCCGGGTTTCCCTTGGCGCGTTCCGATGACCAGTACGTGCTGATCACCCAAGGACCGACGGCAAATGTATGATGCGCGGTTGGATAGAATAGCCCGCTGAAGGTGGGCTGCAAGGATGAATTATGAAGGGTGAAGGATAAAACAACCGAGCCAGCTTGCTTTCATCATTCATCATTCATCCTTCTGACTTCATCCTTTCCTTCCAAAAGAAAACCGCCACCCCTCTCGGGATGGCGGTTTTCTGAGTGATACTGGCCGTCGTGATTACTTGAGCGGAACAGTCTTGATGGTCTGAAGAACGCGGCTGGCGATCTTGTACGGATCACCTTGGGAGTTCGGACGACGATCCTCGAGATAGCCCTTGTACTCGTTGTTCACGAAGCTGTGAGGGACACGGATCGAAGCGCCGCGATCAGCGACTCCATAACTGAACTTGTCGATCGACTGAGTCTCGTGGAGACCGGTCAGGCGGAAATGGTTATCAGGTCCATAGACGGCGATGTGCTCGTCCTTGAACTTGTCGAATGCCGCCATGAGCTTCTCGAAGTACTTCTTACCGCCCTTCTCACGCATGAACTTGGTCGAGAAGTTGCAGTGCATTCCGGAGCCGTTCCAGTCAACATCCTTGCCAAGCGGCTTGCAGTGGAATTCGACATCGACGCCGTACTTCTCGCAGACGCGCATCAGGACATAGCGAGCGAGCCAGATTTCATCGGCGGCTTTCTTGGAGCCCTTGCCGAAGATCTGAAACTCCCACTGACCCTTGGCAACTTCCGCGTTGATGCCCTCGTGGTTGATGCCCATCTCAAGGCAGATATCAAGATGCTCCTCGACGATGTCGCGGGCGATATCACCGACTGCGTTGAAGCCGACTCCGCAATAGAACCTGCCCTGCCCTTCGGTCGGGAATCCGCCCTTGGGGAAGCCAAGAGGTGCGCCATCCTTATAAAGGAAATATTCCTGCTCGAATCCGAACCAGGTGTCGGGATCATCATGGATGGAGGCGCGGGCATTGGAGGGATGCGGCTTGCCATCGGGCATCAGCACCTCGCACATGACGAGATAACCGTTCTCGCGGGTTGGGTCGACGTAGCTGGCAACGGGCTTAAGGAGACAGTCGCTGCTCTTGCCTTCGGCCTGACGGGTAGAACTACCGTCGAAACCCCACATCGGAAGATCCTTCAGCGTGGGAGCCTTCGAGAACTCCTTGATCGTGGTCTTGCTGCGGAGGTTGGGAACCGGCTCGTAACCGTCTAGCCAGATGTATTCGAGTTTGTACTTCGCCATGTGATTGGGGTGGTTGTGGTGTGTTCGGTGTCTTTTTTTGATCACCCTTCGCGTTGCGGACTGCACGCAATAAGTGATATCCCGACTTTAGGATCGGGCATAAAAGGATCAAGCAACTTCAATGCCAAAATGACAAAATCTCCTCATAGCGGAGATTTTGAGACCATTCGTCGTCGTAGCCTTAGCCTCATAGGTCAAGAAACAAGAGGGCCTCGTGTTTCTTCAAATTGCCTCTTCCATCCCTTGCTGACTCTCTGACCTAATAGTCTTCAGCCTAAACACCTTCAGTTTTTTATCATGCTTACTGTCAAAGACACCCAGCGCGCCACGGTACAGGTCTGCTTTGACGGGAGCGTGCGTAAACATTTTCACGGCCCCAAGGCGCAGGAGCGCTTTGACAACGAGCTGCATGTGCTTCGCCACCTGGAAAAAACCGGGTGTGACTTCGTTCCCCGCGTGATCTCAGCCGATCCGGAGAAGCTTCTGCTCGTGACCTCGAACTGCGGTTCCCGTGTTGATCAGCTTGATCCGCAACGTTGCAAAGAACTCTTTGACGAACTGAAACATTACGGGGTCCGTCACGATGATCCGGAACTGCGTAATGTCACCTACCGCCAGCAGGACGGGCGCTTCTGCTTGATCGACTTCGAATTTGCCACGGTGCTGGATGCCATCAAGTCCAAGTGTCCGTCCGAAACCAAGCCGCTCGCACCTCCATCAATAGTCCAAACCACCTCCCTTTCCTGGTCAGGTTGCTCGGACAAGGGGCCCTATCGTTCCAATAACGAGGATGCCTTTGTCGGATTGGCGATCCATGACGAAGATGTGCGGCATCTGGGAAACGTCGGGGAGTCATCGGGGGAGGCCGATTTAATCTTTGCAGTCAGCGATGGAATGGGCGGCGCGAAAGCCGGGGAATTTGCCAGCAGGATCGCCGTCGAAAAAATTACGCGCATGATCCCTTCCGTCATCCGTCATCGCTCAGCAGGCACGCCGATCAGCTACGGGGCTGTTTTCGAATCCCTCTTCGCCGAGATCCACAAGGCACTCCAATACCTGGGTGATAGCTACGAAGAGTGCCAGGGGATGGGATCGACCCTGAGCCTCTGCTGGTTCTCGAAAGGATCGATGCACTTCGCCCACATCGGAGATACCCGGATCTACCATCTGTCCAAGGATGGCAGAATCACCCAACTCACCAGCGACGACACCCACGTGGGATGGCTCAGGCGGACAGGTCAGATGAGCGAACGGGAGGCACGTATGCATCCGGCAAAGAATCGTCTCCAGAAGGCGCTTGGCGCCGGCAATCAATTCGTGAATCCGCAGTTCGGAGAGATCTCCTGCTCACCGGGCGACCGTTTTCTGATCTGCTCTGACGGCATCACCGACGGACTCTCGGATCAAAGAATCTCCGAGGCATTGACGGAGTGCCCTAAAGGCATCCCCCCTGCACGGCATGTTGTGTCTGAGGCCGCTGCATCCTCAGGCAAGGACAATGCCACCGCAGTGATCGTGGCCGTCCGATAGCTTCAGAGGCTGAAGCAGTTTCAGCCAAAGTGCCTTTTCTTCCCTCTACTGCATTGGCTGTCCCAACTCATAGCGCGCGAGTTCCTCGATGCGCTTGAGGTGACGGCCTCCCTCGAACGGGGTGGAGAGCCAGATATCCACAAGACGCTTGGCGGTCTCGAGCGAAACCATGCGCTCGCCGATCGAGAGGACATTCGCATTGTTATGCTCACTGCCGAGACGAGCCGTATCGTCGCTCCAGGCGATGGCACAGCGGACTCCCTTGACCTTGTTCGCGGCGATCGCCTCTCCGTTTCCGGAGCCGCCAAAGACGATCCCCTTGTCGGTCTCGCCGTTTGCCACCTTCTCGGCGGCGGGGATGCACCAGAGGGGGTAGTCGGTCGAGTCAGCGGAATGCGTGCCGCAATCGATCACCTCATGCCCCTGCGTGCGGAGCATTTCTGCGATCGCCTGCTTGTATTCGAATCCTGCGTGGTCGCTGCCTAGGGAGATTTTCATGACGTGAAAAAGATTAACCTTCGATGGTGTTGATCTCAACAGGTTCGACCTTGACTCCAAGCTCCTCGAGCCAAGCGATGGAACGCTTGATCTCGCCACGCTCGCCAATGAGTTCGAGGCAGACGAGGCCGATCTCATTGGTCACGCTTGCTTGGCGGACATTCGTCGTCACGGAGAACTTGTGTCCGAGTTCATAGACGATGGGGCGCGTGATGAGCTTCGCCGGATACATGAGCCAGAGGCGGGTTGTTTCCATGTTTTCTATGTTCGGTTCTTTTCTCTCGTTGGGCAAGCGGAGCGTGTCAGGATCCTAGCCTCCGGCGATGGCAGGAACAATCGAGATGACATCAGCCTCCTTGATCGGGGTCTCCTTCTCCTGAAGGAAACGCACATCCTCGTCATTCACGAAGATGTTCACGAAGCGGCGGATGGTTCCGCTCTCGTCAACGATGCGCTCGCCAAGGCCGGGGAAGGTGGCGTTGAGCTCATCCAGAACGGCGCCGAGGGTGGCGCCGGAGGCTACGACCTCCTCCTGATTGTTGGTGAGTTTGCGAAGCGGGGTGGGGATGCGGACGGTGGGCATGGGAATTAGGGAATGGGGTTTCGGGGATTGATGATGGGGAGCAAAGGTTAGGATTTGATCGCAACTTCTTCGGCGACAAGGGCTTCGAATTCACGGAGGCTGGCGCCGATGACGCGGGGCTCGCCGACCTTGCCAACAATCGCCTCCTGGGTCTTGAGACCATGGCCTGTGATGCAGAGGACGGCGCTTTCATCCTTGGGGATTTTGCCTGTTTCGATGAGCTTCTTAGCGCAGGCCACGGTGACGCCACCAGCCGTTTCGGCAAAAATACCGGTCGTCTCGGCAAGGAGTTTGATCCCCTCGACGATCTCGTCATCACTGCAATCCTCACAGCTGCCACCCGTCTCCTTCATGCTGCGGATCGCATAGTAACCATCCGCGGGGGTTCCAATCGCAAGTGACTTCGCGATGGTGTCGGGATTTTGAACAGGCTTCACCATTTCGGTGCCGGCCTTGAAAGCGGTGCTGATCGGTGAGCATCCGGAGGCCTGCGCCCCATGGATCGTGAAGGCACTCTTCTCGACGATGCCGAGATCAATGAACTCCTTGTAGGCCTTGTGAATCTTGGTCAGCAGTGATCCGGAAGCCATGCAGGCCACGGTGTGTCGGGGGAGCTTCCATCCAAGCTGCTCGGCGATCTCGAAGCCCATGGTCTTCGAACCCTCGGCGTAATACGGGCGGAGATTCACATTCACGAAGCCCCAACCGTACTTGCCGGCGATCTCGGAGCAGAGACGATTCACCTGATCGTAGGGGCCCTTGATCCCAATGACATTGGTGCCATAGACGAGAGAGCCGAGCACCTTCCCCTGCTCGAGGTTGGAAGGGATCAGCACATAGCTTTTGAGTCCCGCATTGGCGGCATTGGCAGCAACGGAGTTGGCCAGATTGCCGGTGGAGGCGCAGGCGACCACCTGGAACCCGAGCTCGCGGGCTCGGCTGAGCGCCACGGAGACCACGCGATCCTTGAAGGAAAGCGTCGGGTAATTGACCGAGTCGTTTTTGATCCAGAGCTCGCGGATCCCGAGGGCCTTGGCAAGGCGGTCGGCCTTCACCAGAGGGGTAAAACCCACCTGTGTGCCAACGGTCGGCTCACCGTCGATCGGGAGAAGCTCCCGATAGCGCCACATCGTCTGCGGGCGGGACTCGATCAGTTCGCGGGTCAGTACACTGCGGATCGCATCGTAGTCGTACGCAGCCTCCAGAGGGCCGAAGTCGAATTCGCAGATATGGATCGCCTCTTTTTCGTAGAGTCGTCCGCATTCACGGCATTTCAGATTATTGAAAAAGGTTTTTTTGGACATGGGATCTCGGTCGGTTGTGTTCCCATCAAGAGTGGCGAGGAGACCTGGTGCCGGATCCCTGGGGACCACAGACTCTGCCAAGTATCTCATCTTTTCCCCGATTGCTCGGAGCTGGATTTGGCACCTGGGCCTACGAAATACCTCGCAGCGGTTGCCGTGACATCAGCGGGCCAGTCCCTCCGTCACTCTTGATAAGATTGAGTGCCGAATATCAACCTGAGACCGCTTGCGGTCAAGGGAACTTTTTTCCCATTGGGGATAAGTATTTTGAACAACCTAGGGGGAGACGCATGACTAACTATCAAAAGCAAAAATACCATGAAAACACACCTCCTCGCCCTTCTAACTGCCGCTATGCTGGCCATCCCTCCAGCTGAGGCAGCCGTCACCGGAACCTTCCAAGTCACCTCCACTTGGAACGGCGGTTATATCGCCAACCTCGTCCTCGCCAATTCCGGCACCGCCGGCGTCACCAACTGGAACGCCAATCTCTCTACTCCTGACCAGGTCACCAGCGCATGGAATGGAACGGCAAGTTCGATTTCGGGAGGATACTCCATCATGCCGGCCTCATGGACTGCGACCATCCCCGCCATGGGAACGGTAACGATCGGGCTTCAGCTCAATGCGATCGCCACAAACCCGACCAAGCCCTCCAAATTGACCTTCAACGGCACCAGCGTGCCTCTGTCCGTCATTCTTCCCGGAGCAACACCCACTCCGACCCCTTCGCCAACTCCTGTGCCTACGGCAACACCCAAACCTTCACCAACCCCTACGCCGACTCCCTCTCCATCTCCAACGGCGACTCCGAAGCCAACGGCAACGCCCGCACCAACACCGGTCCCCACGGCGACACCCAGTCCTACACCCGGAATTACTGCTCTGACAGGTCTCTTTCAGGTGACCTCCGTATGGGATACCGGGTACAATGCCAATCTGATCATCAACAATGTGGGCACATCCGCACTGGCAAGCTGGAGCGCCGCCCTCTCGGATACCGATACGGTTACCTCCATCTGGAACGCAACCAGCACCTCGGTGACCGGCGGCTATCAGATCACCCCGGCCTCGTGGAATGCCTCGATCCCCGCAGGGGGATCCGTCTCGGTGGGATTCACCTTCAATGGAGCACCGCCGGCAAAACCCTCACGGCTTGTTGTCAACGGGACCTCCATTCCTCTTTCGCTCGTGGTACCGGCAGCATCCCCCACTCCCACTCCAACCCCGACACCATCGCCCACTCCTAGCGCTACTCCCACACCGGCTCCCACGGCAACCCCGACACCCGCTCCCTCGCCAACGGCAACCCCCGTACCAAGTCCGAGCGCCACGCCGGCACCAACCCCCGTTGCCACACCAACTCCTACCCCCTCATCCTCAGGAAGCGGACTCTCGGCTCGGCATCTCACAGGATATTTCCCGAGCTGGTCGGACCCTTATTACTATTACGCCGGCTATAGCGGCACCCCGATGACCGATGCGCAATTGATCGCCGCCAGCAAACTCGCCGCCATAAGTCAGACGCCCTACACCGACATCTGCATCGCCTTCGCCCAACCGAACTTCAGCTGGTCGGGCATCGCCGCCAACACCTGGTCGGGAACCGGCATCCAGTTCTCTTCGGCTCCCCAGGATGTGGCCCAGGCAATCCGCCTCCTCCATCAGGCTGGACAGCGTGTCCTGCTCTCGGTGGGAGGTGCGACTTATGGCAACTGGGCCGGACTGGTCGCCGAGGCCGGCAAAACAGCCAGTGCCTCAACCACACCGATTCGCACCGCCCTCGCCCAGATCATGGTCGACCTGAAAATCGACGGATTGGATGTGGACTACGAGGTGAACGGGGCTGATTCCGTGACAGTCTCGAACTACGCCCAGGCGATTCAGGCGATGAGAGAGGCCATCGATCACGCAAACAGCACCGATGGCCGGACGCGCCAGCTAGCCGTGGCTGCCTGGTCTACGGGCGCCGACTACACGGCGGCGGTTCATAATCCCACCAATGCCAACCAGATCTCCTATTGGGGTGGCTCATCGGGAAGGGAACGCCTCACCTTTGCCAGCACCATCACGAGCGGTGCCTACGCGGGCCGCACGGTTGGGGCACTCCCCGACGCCGTGAACATCATGTCCTATGACGCCGGTTATCAGCACTACGACCCGACCGTCGCCTACGATGAGTATCGTTCGATCCTCCCCGCCACGACCGCCGTCTCCATCGGACTAGAAATTCCGAACGAGGCCTGGGGTGGTGCGATCCTTGTGGTGAACAATGCTGACGCCTATCAGGCCGGAACCGTCATCCAACTCGACCAGTACGGGAAGGTATTGAACGCCCCTTACTCCGTTCAGCGCAATGCTACCCATGTCCTGGCCAGTGGAGTGAACTCCAAGGATGGTCTCATGGTCTGGGATCTCCTCCTGACCACGCCGATCGCCTTGACCGGCCCCACCGGAGCCAGTGTGAACTCTGCCGTCCCCTCGACCATCGCCTCAGCAGCAGTGACCTTCTTCGGATCCGGAACAGCAACCCCGATTCCTTCACCCTCGGCCAGCCCTACTCAAACACCTTCCGCCTCCCCAACCCCCGCTCCATCACCTACGGCTACACCGACTCCTACACCCACCAGCAGCCCGACCCCCACACCCGCACCCTCCTCGGGAAGCATCATCACTTCGGGCTCACTAGGTTTCCACTACTACTACGGCGTCAGCCCAACCTCGCCGCAGGACTCGATGACCCTTGATGGCGACACCTATACAGACCTGATCCTCTCCAACCTCACGGCGGGAGTGATGTACGGCCATCTGATCCAGAAGGCGACCCCTGGGATCCTCTTCAGCAAGGACTACCTCTACGGATCAATCCTCGGCCAGCTCCTGCAGGAAAACATCGCCTCCCAATACTACACCAAGGGTAGCACGCAACTCGCCCCCTCAGCCCTCCAGGCCGCAGTCATGGGAGCCGGTCAGGGCGGCCCCTACCAGATCAACAACTATGCAGCCGACATGGTGGGCGGATCCTACGCCCCTGCTGGATTCTCCCTTATCAACTACGTCGCCCTGCAAAAAAACATCGGCTACACCATGGTGGGAGCTGCCAATCAGCACGCGCTGCCCACGCCCTCGAGCTTCAATGACCTCTACTTCGGCCCGATGCTCTGCGCCTACTTCCATTTCAACGATTACTTGGCGCTCCAATACATCGGAGGCACCAGCCTGAGCACCCCCTGGAGCCCTGCCTCCTATGGCTGGACCCCTCAGTGGCAGCCCTACTTCTACAGCAGTCTCGGCAAGTTCAACGGGTTGGCTGATAGCCCTCTCGAGATCCTGCTGAACCAAGCCTATAATCAAGGCTACTATGGTCCACTGCTGACCGCCTCCTCGGAGAGCTGCCAGAATGCCACGACTGCCACCGTTGCGGCCATGGGCTCCTTCACCAACGCTTGGGGTGGGGATTCCTATGCCCAATATCCCTATCAAGTACGAGGCTATCTCAATCAACTCTACAACATCCCCACCCCCAGCACGACGAACCTTTCAGTCACGACGACCTCCTCGAATCATGTCGCCGTGAACATGGGATCGCTAGGGTCTCTCTTCTCGAACATCTTCCAGAAACTCGGGTATGTGAACACCACCGGCGTTTATGGAACGGTCCCTGCAGCCTCGGCCCTGAGTGCCTACCAGAGCGCCCTCTCCGCAAACGGCCTCACCACGACAGCAGTGCTCGATCTGGGAAATGCCGCGGACCGCTCCAAAATCTACAGCGTGCTCGAGCAGGCAATTTCCACACTGGAGAAGAATCTGGGAACCGACTTTACCTCGGTCACCATGAGTCAGCTCTAAAGCGTGATTCCAGTTTGACCTGTCATCGGTTCTGGTCTTTAATTTCCCACCTTCAAGCAGCCATAGCTCAATTGGATAGAGCATCTGACTACGGATCAGAAGGTTTGAGGTTCGACTCCTCATGGCTGCACTCTCTTTTTATCAGGATCTACGGGCGATTTTGGGGTTTTTTGATTTCTGCTGTCTCGCAGTTTTCTCGCAGTTTTGAAGCCAATCCCCACGCAATGTCGAATGTGGAAGCGGGCGGTTTCGCTTGCGAGAGTGCGAGCAAGGGAAGCCGACAAGCCAACCCAACAGTCAAAAGCACGCCCAAAAAAAGCCTCTTGTCGAACTAGGGGAATCGGGTCCATTCAGCTCCGACGTAGCAACGAGGAGCACGAGGAGCTACAGGAGCTCCCAAGCCATGGAGAAAACATTTGAGGGCCCCCCGGCGGCGGGTGGTATCCGGGGGGAGGTGGATTTTCAGCGAGACCATACCCCCATACCCTTCACAGATTTTTCTCTTCAAAAACTTTGGGCTACACGATGCACCACTGGATCCCGGAGGTGAGTTTCTATTTAGCCCGTCGGGATTCTGAACCCTCAATTTTTCGGGAAGGCAATTTTTAGGAGATTCGCCCGTTCGATTTCACTGTTTGCGTCTCGTGCTTCCATTGCGGCGTCGCTTGCTGCATCTCTTGCATCTTGCACTTGATCTTTTAGCCTCTCATTTTGAGAGGCAAGAGCGTCAATCTTGTTTTCAAGGGCGCTTGTGTCGGGAGGTAGATTTCTTTGATAGGCCGCATTAATCCCGATGATGTCACCTTCTGTAAGCCCATACGGATTGTTTTCTTTTTTGAGTAATTCGTTGAAGGGGTTGCCTCCTCCGCTTTGTGCGATAGCAACAGCAGTCAGGGCGATCACATTGTAATTCTCTACCTTGGTCCGTTTGGGGAACCATCGCGCCTTCAAATCATTAATCGTCGCATCAAGATCTCTCCTTAGATTCTGTAGATGTTCTGACTGCATCGCTCTTTTTTTCTCTTTGAGAGCTGCGTATGCCTCCAAGGAATCATTCGGATTAAAATCGGGGTCATTTTTTATTACTAGGTCAATGATAGCAAACTCATTAAGCCCGAGCGATTTGGCCTTTCTTAGGTTATCTCGGGTAAAATCTTTTTGGAGTTCAGCAAGAGCAAAATCAGCCGCTGGAGGTTGCCCAGCATTTGATTTCTGTTGCCCTGCGAAAATGCAGCACAGAAGCAGGATTACAGTGATGGAGGGGTTTAGGTTCATAAGGAATGAAGGGGTGAGGTATTAAGGCTTTGGAACAGTGCATGGATCGCCAACGGAAGGTTCCAATCACTTGTTTTTTTTGGATAGGAGATAGCCGACAAAGACCATTATTCCAACAACCAGCAACATGTCGATTTGCTCCCCTGTACCGAATCCACCCCGATCTTCAACAATGTCACCACTGTAATCTGTCTGAGCTATTGCAGCTTGCAGACAGATTAGATTTACAAAGAGCGGGGATTTAAGAAGGTTCATCGGTAGGAAGATTTGACGCAACCGGTATGGTCAGGGTTGTTGATTGTGGTCTATTCGACTACCAGGATTCCGTTTGTTGGGCTGCAAGGCGCGATTTAATCGGAGTGTGTCTTAAAGCCTCCTATTTGAGAGGCCTTGTGATTTAACGGAAGTTCCAAAAGACTCCCGAGAGGGATTCTACTGTGCCGGAAAGGGTCCATTCGGAGGCAGTGACTTCTAAAGAGTCTTGTAATCGCTTCCGGCTCGAAGCAGTCGATGATTCGTTTCTTGAGCCATAGAACAAGACTCACCCCTTCATGATTCCAGTTCATGATCCCGGAAATGATAAGATCAAGATCGTGTTGAAGGGCATAAAACGCCTCTGAGGGGGCTTTTCTATCGCGACAAGCTTGCAGCATTGGAATAAGTCGCTGGATCGTGAAAAGCGCCTGGTATGCTCTGTAATCATTCCCCCACTGCGATCTCCTACGGTTCGGGTTCTCTTCTAATTCAGGCAGAGGGTTCCGTCCCGCCCTGTAAATGAGTACAGAAAACAGCTCGGAGAGTTCCGGCTCTCGCGTCGGAATTGCCTCCACCTCTAGGATTATTCGTCGAACGTCGGCTGCAGTAATTTGATTTACCGTAATCACAAGGTTTCTGGAGGTATGGCTTGATCACTACCCGACAACACCCAACCGCGCAAGGTGCGACTGTGTCCTAAAATCTCGCCTCGCCTGTCGGTGAGAAGAGAGCCGCCAAGGCGGCAGCGCGGAGTCCTCCCTCCTCCGGCATTTCGTTTTCTATGATCTTCCGGGCGGTTTCCTCTCGGGTCATCGGGCGGAATGTTTGCAGGATGCGAAACTCCCCCGCCGGTGTCTTCCACGTGTCATCGGCCAAGATAGCCCCGGCGGCATCATTACACTCGAAAAGTTCGGCTGTTTCCCACGTGCGGCCTTTCTTGATTTGCTGCGTCGAGGTACGGAAGTAGAAGCCCCCCTTCTCGGAGTGGTAAAGCTCCTCTTCAATTTCCAGCGCTCGGCCTTCTAGGTCCTGCCGGTGGAAGGTGGCAAGGTAAGTGTCTTGATCTGGATTGATGGGACTGATTGATTGATTTTTGAAGTTTTGATGGTCATGGCTTAACGGTGGGAGTGGGTTTGAAACGCAAGCGTAATATGTCCTTTAACTTTCATGTTATATTATAACCCTTGAAGATTTCACCTCTGAGACCCCCGGCGTGTCCAAAGATAGCGCCGGGAATCTCTCGGGCGAACAGGGTGGTAAGAGTGAATCAACCGTGATGGCAACCAGTCCGGAGACCGGTCCCGATAGCCAAAACACTGTCCACCCTGCCTCAGCCACAGTGGGGCGGAATATACCGGACTCCCCTCAGGCTGTAAAAGGATTAGACCCCCGAAGGGTTCGGGGGTTGGCGTTCACGGAATGACACCTGATCAACGAGACGAATCCCGTATCAGCAGCCAAACCGCCGTCCAGCCCCCTGCATCCCAGTCTGAGGGCCCGGAGGTTACCTCTTCAACGAAGGACCATATTTCAGATCCTATCCTCTCAATGACTGGGGCTCAAATTGCAAACCCCTCGGGAATGTCGTGAACCGGCTGACACGGTAACTTAATCCGCTGACCAGAGCCCAAGCCCCGAGAGGCTTACAAAATATCTAATTGCCATCTTTGAAAGTCAATAAGGTGGCTGTGTCATATTATTCCCAGCATCCCTGTATCGCTGTAACAGAGTCGCAGGGTCGCAGGGTCGCAGGGTCGCAAGGTTTCAAAGATCAATGGAAGCGTGAATTGCTTCACTCTCCACCAATCTATGTACCGAGGGCTCATTTTCGTCATTTTACTCTGTAGGAGCGTCCGAGGGTGATCTGTCTGCCGTCTGCGCTCCAAGGTCTAAATTGAACAACTCGCCCCTATAGCCCGGTAATGTTCACCGCTGATGTCCCCCTCTGTCCGTCTTAGCATCAAAGTTCAGAACTCGCCGATTGATTATCCTTTCTCAAGACCCACATATTGGCTTGAAGTAATATGGTGACCATTTCCCCCTTGCGTTGGATTCTACCCATGATTGCCCTGCTCCTCTCACTCTTACCGGGCTGCTCAAAGTCAAATTCCAAGTACGAGACTCCCGACTATCAGGTGGTCGAGAAGGATGGCGCCTTTGAGATCCGGGACTATCCCGCTCTCACGATCGTCTCCACACCGATGCAGAAACGCGGGGAGGATGGCTCCTTCATGAAGCTCTTCCGCTTTATCTCCGGACGGAACGAGCACTCCCAGAAGATCTCCATGACCACTCCGGTCCTGATGACGGGCACCGTCTCAGGCACGATGAGCTTCATTGTCCCGAAGGATGTCGCCGAACATGGCGTCCCGGCCCCGTCCAATCCCGATCTGACGGTCAGCACGAAGCCTGCCGCACGCTACGCCGTCTATCGCTTCTCGGGCCCCAGTAAGCCCGAACCGAGTGAAGCGGCCTCGAAGAAGCTCCTCGCGTGGGTCTCTTCGAAAAATCTCCCGATTTCGGGATCACCCCTCTACGCCTATTACAATCCTCCATGGACTCCTGGATTCATGAGGCGGAATGAAGTACTGATCCGTCTGGCCGGAGAGGATACCCATCATCCCTAGGAGTTCCTCTCCAGCGTATGGATCTCTGGCTTTCACCCCATGATGCCCGAGTTCGATCCCTGCGCTCTGAGGGAGAATTGCTCTACGGATTCGCCCACTCCCCCTTCGGTGACTGCATCGCCCTGACTAGTGGTGAGCATCTGCTAGCACTTCGCTTTGTGGAGAGTCGGGAGGAGGGTGTCGTCTCCCTGCAATCCGAGTGGCCCAAGACGCCCCTGCGCTCCTCTCCGGAGGTCGAGAAAGTGATCGCCCGGGCTTTTCATCATCCTGCCTCTGTTGCAGTGCTTGCGATCGGCACTCCCTTCCAGCTCACGGTCTGGGAATATCTACGGCGCAGTGCCGACGCGATCACCCTGACCTACGGAGAGCTAGCCCGCGCGATCGGACGCCCTAAGGCTGCCCGTGCCATCGGTCGCGCCGTGGGTGCAAACGGTATCGCCATCTTGATCCCATGCCATCGGGTGGTCTCCCGGGGAAAACTGACCGGATACCGCTGGGGACTGGAGCGGAAGCGTGATCTGCTGGCCTGGGAACTCGCGCGGCGAGATCCGCTCGAGATGCCATTCTGACAGTTTTTGATCAGACGCCCTTCAACAGCAGACTGAGGGACGAGTCGCGGAACCGGGATGATGGGGCGCCGGGCCCGACGTTCTCCCCGAGCGCCAGGAAGAGATTGATGCGGTTGTTGAGCCTTAGCAGTCTCGTGTGGACGAGCGTGCTCTGCGCGGCAAGCATGCTGTTCTGGGCCTGAAGCAGGGAGACGATGTCGATCTGTCCCGATTTGTAGCGCACATTCGCGATGCGGTAGGCCTCGCGAAGATCCTCCAAGGCACGCTCCTGAAGCACTTGCTCGGCGGCCAGGGTAGCATCATTGGAGAGGGCGTTCTCCACCTCTCGGAAGGAGTTCAGAACCTGCTGGGCATAGGTTGCGGCAGCGGCATCACGCGTCGCCTTGTTGACCCGGATGTTTGCACTGATCCGTCCACCGTCGAGGATCGGTTCGGTGAGGTTGCCGGCAACCGTGTAGATGAAGTTCTGGTCGTTGGTGAGGTTCTGCAGGAGAACAGTGGGAGTCCCCGCCGTCGAAGTCAGTGCAAAGCGGGGAAGGCGTTCGGCCTTGGCCGAGAAGAGTCTGTTCTCGGAGGCAAAGAGCGTCCAATCTGCGGCCCTGAGATCCGGGCGGCGAAGCAGAAGTTCGGAGGGGATGCCGACGGGCACCTGAGGAATGAGGGTTGGCAGTTGCGCATGCTCGATGTCCATCTCGGCCGAGGGATAACGTCCGAGCAAGGTCTCGAGGGAGCGCTTTGCCTCGGCTAGATTCTCTCGACGTTGGACAAGATCGTTCTCCGCTGAGGTTTCGCTGGCACTACTGAGATGAACGTCAAAGGAGGAGACGGCACCATTCAGATGGCGAGTCTCGGTGAGGGTGAGCGTCTTCTTGAGACTGGCGAGGGTCTGCTCCGCGATGCTCACCTGTTCACGACTCTCCAGAACGGCAAACCAGGCCTTGGCTGCCTCGCCCGCCAGCGAGAGCTTAGCACCCTCGTAGCTGAAAAGAGCGGAGGCGGCATCCGCCTTGGAAGCCTGAGTCTGAGACCTCAACCTTCCCCAGACATCGAGCTCCCAGCTGAGGGCGAGGTTGACGGTGTAGTTCCAGTTTCCAGGGGTCAGCTGATACTGAAGACTACGCCCGTTATAGAGAGGGCTGTCATTGGCATTGGCTCCTGCCCTCAGGCCGAGTTGCGGGTAGAGATCTGCCGCCGTAACACGGGACTGGGCTATAGAGCCCTGCAACCTCGCGGCGGCGGCCTTGAGGTCGTAGTTGTCCGCATTCACCTCCCTGACCACGGCATCCAGACGGGGGTCATGGAATGTGGCGAGCCAGCCGGATGGAGCAAGAGGCGATTTCACAGAGGTGGCCTTCCAATTCGGAGGTGGCGTCACGGGTGACGTAGGGGCCATCTTTCTGGGAGTGGCACAGCCGCCAAGGAAGACCACGAGTCCTAGTAAACCCAAAAAGCTCAAGAGAATGATCTCTATCCGGAGGGCATGGAGGCTTCGGGGTGTCATCACGCGTTTATTCGGAGCTGAGAGCGACGACAGGATCAAGCTTCGAGGCCTTGCGCGCTGGCAGGAATCCAAAGAGCACTCCTGTGATAAACGCGGCGGCGAAGGAGAGGAGGATCGGCCCAAGGGTCAGGACCGGCTTGGTATCACCCACCACAATCACACAGGAGAGGATCGCCCCGAGGGCGACCCCGAGCAGTCCACCCAGCAGGCAGACAAGCACTGCCTCGGCAAGAAACTGAAACTGGATGTCACGGCTACGGGCGCCGCAAGCCATCCTCACCCCGATCTCGCGCGTCCGCTCAACCACATTGACAAGCATGATGTTCATGACGCCGATTCCTCCCACGACCAGTGACACCGAAGCCACGGCCCCAAGCAGGAAACGGAAGGTGTCCTGCGCATGCTTGGTCGCCTCGATCATAGCCGCTTGATTGAAGATCCGGAAATCCTCCTGCTGACGCAACCGGTTCAGGCGACTACGGATTTCGTCCTGAACAAGGTCGACGTTTTTGTATTCATCGACCTGGACTCCAATCTGCGAAAGCTTGGTACTTCGGAAGATCCTCGCCTCGCCGGTTGCCAGCGGAATGATGGCCACGTCATCCTCACGATCCCGCCCATCCCCACTTCCCCCGCGGACCGTGACCACTCCCACGACCATGAAGGGCGCATTGTTGAGTAGTATGTATTTTCCAATGGGATCAACACTGCTGCCGAACAGCTCCAGGCAGGCTTTCATCCCGAGCACGACAACAGGTGCGCTGCGGGCATTGTCATTCTCGGTGAAGAACCCACCACGCACGATGAGGCGATTCTCCGCTTCGGAATAGTTCGGCGACGCGGCAACAACCGAACAGGAGTAGGTCTTGTCTCGGTACCTGAGCATCTGCATGGACCAGACCCGCGGCACAACATGCAGGATATGACTCAGATCGCTGATGGCGGCCACATCCTGAAGAGTGAGATTTCCTCCGCTCAGGGATGTTTTGGCACCGGGCTCGATCCTGAGGATATTTGTCCCCATACGACTCATCGATCGCATCATGCTCTGCTGGGATCCCTCCCCGATGGAAAGCATGGTGACAACGGAGGCGACTCCGATGATAACGCCCAGCATGGTGAGGAACGTCCTGAAGAGATTGGCTCTGAGGGCATGGTTGGCCATGCGGAGAGCCTCCATCAGATCAGCCAGCAGAATGAGACGGCGACGTTTTTCCGGAGTCGGAAGAACGGGCTGCACCGGCGTGTCGGACTCCTCGCCTGACGGTGATGGAAGAACCTTCCTTTGATCAGAGAGCTCGTCGGAAATGATCTTCCCATCGACGATCCGGATCACCCTGGGTGCCTCCGCCGCGATGCCGGGATCATGGGTGATCAGGACGACTGTATGGCCTGCGCGGTGTAGTCCGTGGATCCTAGCCATGAGCTCACGCCCTCGAACCGTATCGAGCGCGCCGGTCGGTTCGTCTGCGAGGATGATGCCTCCGCCATTCATCAATGCCCGGGAAACGGCGACCCTCTGCTGTTCTCCTCCCGAGAGCTGTGTCGGCCGGTTCTCCACGCGATGTCCGAGACCGATCTCTTGCAGCAGGGCAAGGGCTCTTTTCCGGCGCTTTGTCGCCGGCATCCCGATGTAGGAACCCGGAAGCTCCACATTCTCAACGGCGGTCTGGGTGGTGAGCAGATTGTAGCGTTGGAAAATAAACCCGAAGAGCCGTCCCCGCGCCTCGGCGCGTTCATCAGGCTTGAGTCTGGAAACGTCGCGTCCATTGAGCTCGAAGCGCCCCTCGGTCGGGGAGTCCATGAGACCGAGGATGTTCATGAGGGTTGTTTTGCCGGAGCCGGAGGGGCCGATAATCGCTACAAATTCTCCCACTTCGATTCTCAGCGAGACGCCGTGCAATACCTCGATCTCGGAATCCCCCACCGGATAACGCTTGATCACACCCTCCATGAGGATGGCAGGGAATGGATGGTCGGAGGCGGAGGTCACGGCAGGCTATGCGATCGCACCCGGCACGACTCAGTGAATCATGACCCTGGGCCGTGACTGCGGGCCCACTTCGATGGGCCCGGTGATGACCTCATCCCCCTCCGAGAGGCCGGAAAGAACCTCTGCCGAAACCCGGTTTTTGATCCCCAGCGTCACCTCGACGAATTCGGGTTTGTCGTTATCGTTGAGGATAAAGACTTTCGTCGGCCTAAGTTTTTTACCTTTGGTGGCGGAGTGTACCTCCGATAGCGGCAGTTGATGCTTGGCGTAATCAAGTGCTGCAAGCGGCATGATCAGCACATTGGTTCTCGAAACCATGGGAAAATAGACCTGTGCCGTCATATCGGGGAGGAGGGCATGCTTTTCATTGGGAACGTCGAAAATCGTGTTGTAGAAGACCGGCGGCGTGGTGCTGAGCGAGGAGGAAGTGATAACCCCCACCGTACTGTCATGATGAGTGTCGGGATCTCCAAGGGTGGTGAAGTAAACGGGCATCCCGGTGTGGATGCGTTCGATGTCAGCCTCGGAGACCTGGGCCTGCACCGTCATGGTGTCGAGGTTGGCCAACCTGAAGAGAATCGGCGCCGTTTGGCTGGCATTCAGCGTCTGGCCCTCGCGAGCCTGGATCTGGGTCACGCTTCCGTCGATCGGTGCGTAGATCTTAGTATGATCGAGTTGGGCCTTGGTGGCATCAAGACTCCCCTTGGCCTTGTCGATCTGGGCGCTCAAGGCTTCAATCTCAGCCTGGGCTCGCGAGTAGTCGGCCTGGGAAGAATTCACTTCGTCCTGACTCACCGCATCGCTCTTGAGCAGGTTCTTGTTTCTGGTGAGTCGCTGCTCGGCCAGAGTGAGCGTGGCACGGGCCGCGTCCATCTGGGCGTCCAGATTGTCGAGGGTCGCCTCGCCCTGCACCATCTGGGCCTGAAACAGGGTCGGGTCGATTTCCGCCAGAAGATCCCCCTTCTTCACGGTCTGACCGATCTGGATATGGATTTTTTGCAGGATTCCCGAAACCTGGGCCCCGATATCAACATACTCCTTGGCTTGAATCGTTCCCGTTGCGGAAACCGCATCCTCGAGGGTACCTCGGTTGATGGTGCCGGTGATGTAATTTACGGGCGGTGCAGCACTCTGCCACTTAAGGAAGGCGGCAACACCAATCAGCAGTAGAATCCAGGGAAGCCAACGGAAGATGGAAAATCGTGGAAGCGCCATGCGGTGAGAGGCTTGGATGGTATCACCACAGGATTGTCAAACGAATGTTTTTTATCACGCCAGAATCAACAGGAGCCCGACAGAAACTCGTTCAGATCCTCCGCAAGCGGCGATTCCCAACGGTGTCTCTCCCCCTGATACTCAAGCTCCAGCGAGCAGGAATGCAGTGCATGCCTCGGCAACCAAAGCTGCTCCTCGAGCCGGGAGGTCCAGCCTGTCTCGATGAACTTCAGATAGCACTCTTCGGAGGGGCCATAGATCTTATCACCGACAACCGGATTCCCGGAGTGGGCAAGGTGGATGCGGATCTGATGAGTCTTCCCAGTGAAGGGAGTGCAATGGATCAAGGCGATAGGACCATGCTCCCGATGCGTCACTCTTTTCAGAACACGAAAGGCCGTATGTGAAGGCGCGCCGTCCGGGTGGACTCCGCGCTTCAGCCAGATCCGGGAATCCTGCACCTCGCCGAGCCTTAGGATTGGCTCCTTGATCTCCCACTGCTCCATTGCCGGCCAGCCTGTGACAATGGCCTGGTACTCTTTCTTCACCTCTCCTCGTGCCATCGTCATGGCACAAGAACGGGCTGCGGCTGCATTCTTTGCCACGAGCACGATTCCGCTGGTCTCCCGGTCGAGTCGGTTGATCAGCGAGACCTGGCCTCCCCCGGCGATCTCATAGGCCAACAGCTCCTTGAGCCTATCCCAGAGCGTCACCGGATCACCCGGCTTACTGGGATGAACAAGTAGAAAAGGAGGCTTCTCCACGGCCAGCAGGTCGGCAGTTTCCCCGAGAATGCGGAATGCCCCGGATGAAGGGAGTGGTATCGAAGCTTGCTCGGACATGGTTGGCAGTTCATTTGTGAACGGCATGATCCGACTCGTCAAAGCCTCCCGCTCCTACGGCATCCCTCCAGTGACAGCCCTTGACTCTGTTTCCCTGGATATTGAGCACGGAGAATTCCTTGCCATTACCGGTGCCAGTGGCTCTGGGAAAAGCACACTGCTCAACCTGCTGGGTGGCCTTGACCACCCTACTTCGGGTGAGATCATCGTGGATGGAATCCATTTGGAGCATGCGGATGACAAAACCCTCACCCAGTACAGGAGACTGAAACTCGGGATCGTCTTCCAATTCTTCAACCTACTTCCCTCGATGACCGTTGTGGAGAATGTCGAACTCCCCCTCCTGCTTCGAGGGGATGCTCCGGGAGATGTTCGAGGAACCGCCATGGCCATGCTGGATGAGGTCGGCATGACGCAGCGTGCCATGCACTTCCCCCACCAGCTCAGTGGAGGAGAAATGCAGCGGGCCGCCATTGCCAGAGGTCTCGTGCACACCCCCTCCCTCCTGCTGGCGGATGAACCAACAGGGAATCTGGACAGTGAAAACGCTTCCCAAGTCCTCGGAGTGATTGCAAAGATTGCTTCACGCCGCACCACCACCATCATTATGGTTACACACAGCGATTCGGTGGCGGCTCTGGCTGACCGGCGTATCAGGATGAAAGATGGACGCATCGTGACGGGTGCCTCCTGACTCGTCCCCTCATCATCCTCATAACACCTTAAGACACAGAAGATTTTCCATGGAACTCCAGCGCACACTTGCCAAGTCTGCCAGCCTCAGCGGCGCAGCCCTGCACAATGGGGGCAATGTCACCCTGACCATCCACCCTGCAGCCGCCGGACATGGATACAAATTCCGCAGAACGGATCTCCCGGATGAGCCGATCGTCGACGCCTTGGTCGACCATGTGAAGACCGTCGAACGAGCCACCACCCTCGTCCAGGGAAACGCCAAGATTCAGACTGTTGAGCATGTCCTCTCCGCGTTGGCGGGCCTGGGTGTGGATAATGCCCTTATCGAGATGGATGCCAATGAGCCCCCAATAGGTGATGGCAGCGCGGCTCCCTATGTCGCCCTGATTCAGGAAGCCGGCATCGTTGATCAGGAGTCTGTCCGCGCCCCATTTGAGCTCGGCCAACCGATTCACCTGGAGACTAGCGGCGGCTCCATCATGTCCGTCTTCCCTCACTCGGGATTCAAAATTTCCTGCACTCAGGCCAATCACGACGGTCGCTTCACCCAGTACCTCTCCGTGGAGATCACTCCCGAGGTCTATGCCCGGGAGATCGCTCCTGCCCGCACGTTCGTCCATTACGAGGATGTGAAGGATCTGATGGAGAAGGGTCTCATCAAGGGTGGCAGTTTGGAAAACGCACTCGTGATCCGTGGCGAATCCGTCCTGAGCAAGGAACCACTCCGGTTTGCCGACGAGTTCGTCCGCCATAAGATTCTCGATATCATCGGCGATCTGGCCCTTGCTGGACGGCCCCTGATGGGTCATGTCGTCGCTGTTCGCCCCGGCCACGGCCCGAATACCGAGCTCGCCCGCGCCATTGCCAAACGCCATCTCGAACTTCTAGCCATGGCTCCCACTCCGGTGACCTCTTCGGCACCTGTGATGGATATCAACGAGGTGATGCGTGTCCTGCCCCACCGCTATCCCTTCCTGATGGTCGATCGCGTGGTGGAATTCGACGGTGAGACCAAGGCCGTCGGCGTGAAGTCCGTCTCGATCAACGAGCCCTACTTCCAAGGCCACTTTCCCGGACATCCTGTCATGCCGGGAGTCCTGCAAGTGGAGGCCATGGCTCAAGTCGCATCCATTGTGATGATGAGAAAAACCGAGAATACCGGAAAAATCGGCTATTTCATGAGTGCCGACGAGGTGAAGTTCCGCAAGCCCGTCTTCCCCGGCGACACCCTCTTCATCCATGTCGAGATGCTCAAGGCCCGCAAGAATCTGGGCAAGGCCTCCTGCAAGTGCGTCGTCAACGGTGATGTGGTGAGCGAAGGAGTGCTCCTCTTCGGCATCATTAATAAATAGAATTTAGCCGTGGCACGCATTCACCCCACAGCCATCATCGACACGACGGCCAAAATCGGCCAAACAAGCACTGTCGGCCCCTATTGCATCATCGGCGCCGGCGTGGTCATCGGTGAGGAGTGCCGGTTGCGCGCTCATGTAACGATTGCAGGGCCCACGAAGATCGGTGACGGCAACACCTTCTACCCCTATTCCTGCATCGGTCATCGCAGTCAGGATCTCAAGTACGAGGCCGAGCCGACTTATCTAGAGATTGGCGACAACAACTGCTTCCGCGAGTTTTCGACCGTTCACCGCGCCACCGCAACGGGTGGAGTCACGCGTGTCGGGAGTCGTGGTAACTTCCTCGCCTACTCCCACATCGCCCATGACTGCGTGGTTGGGGACGATGTCGTTTTTTCCAATAACGGCACACTGGCCGGTCATGTCGTCGTCGGTGACCATGCCGTGATCGGTGGCCTTAGCGGCGTTCATCAGTTCTGCCGCATCGGAGCCCATGCCATCGTGGGAGGGTGTACCAAGATTGTTCAGGACGTGCCCCCTTTCCTCATCGCCGATGGAAATCCTGCAGAGATTCGTGGCGTCAACCACGTGGGTCTTGAGCGCCGCGGGTTCTCCCATGATGCGATCCGCGAACTTCGCGAAGCCTACAAGGTGATCTTCAGAAGCAATCTCAACACCACCCAAGGACTGGAATCACTTCGCTCCCAGTTCCCCGACTCCGAACTGGTGCGCTATCTGGCAGATTTCATCGCCTCCAGTGAGCGTGGGATTGTGAGGTAGGGAATCGGGTATAGGCTAAAATCCCGGCGCCGCTGTCTTCGCCGGTCCGTGACCCCCCTATCACCCATTCCCTAGCACCGATTCCCCGTCACCCCTTCCAGCCGAAAAACTTACGGCTTTTGATGATCTCGACCACCTTGGGTGGAACCATCTTTTCCCACTCCGGATCGCCGTTTTGTAGCTTGGCCATGGTTTTTGCCGAGTCGATGCCAAGGTACTCGAGGTTACAGCCAGCCATCGGGACGATGAATCGGTTTTCCAAGAGATAGGCGTAGAGAGCGCGGAGGTCGGGGTCGACCTTGAAGGAGGCTGCCTCGATAATGTGACCCTTCTCATCCTTGGTCGGATAGACATACATCCTCACCCCCTTCTTGAAGAGGCGTCCTAGCCCCTCAAGGATACCTCCATCGAGGTTGCCGTAATATTTTTCATCGAAGATCTCGTGGAGACTGGGAATTCCGATGGGTAGCCCGATCGGTCTGTCGGTATAGCGTCGGAGATACTGGACGAGTCGGTAGAATTCACCGTACTTGGAGATCAGCACATTGCGGCCCAAGGCACCGAGCATATCGACCCGATCGAGAAAGTCCTGCAGATCAAGCTCACCGCTGCTCATCAGATTCATCATCGTGATCTCGTGCAGGATCTCGGGTTGCTCGCCGTTCAATTCATCCTCCATCAGGAACATGGCATGAGCGCACTCGATCATGTTTCGGTGGACATTGGTGACAGGACGGAAACTTCCGCGCTCCAAGAGAAGCGGCTTGTGATAGAAAAGGTCGGCTGCCTGAATCACCTCGCCGTCGCCACGGAACAGAACGGCCTGTGCCAGCCCCTGAGTGACAAGTTCAAGACACATGATCCGGTTATCCACCATCGCGAAGTCGGGGCCGGAGAATCGGATCATATCGATCTCGATGCGTGTCGAATCCAGATCGTCGAGAAGCGAGGCAACGAATGCCTTGAGGTCTTTCTTCTTGAAAAAGGCTCCATGGATGAGGTTGACGCCCACGATACCGAGCGCCTCCTGCTGCTGCTGGTTGGTTTCGTCCAGCATCCTGACGTGGATGATAATATCATTGGGGGCCGTTTTCGGCTGACTCTGGTAGCGGATTCCCATCCATCCGTGTGATTCGTTCTTGGTTTTGAAGGAACGTGCCGCGACGGTGTCGGCGAAGGCGAAGAACGTGCGTTCGGCCCCAACTTTTTCATCAAGCCGCTCAATCAATAGCGAATATTCATGATCGAGCATCTCTTCGAGTCTCTGGCGACTGACGAAGCGGGAACTCTTCCCGTAAATCGCATCCGAGAAGGTCATGTCGTATGCAGAGATCGTCTTGGCGATCGTTCCGGCCGCACCGCCGACATGGAAGAACCTGCGAGCCACCTCCTGTCCCGCCCCGATTTCAGCAAAAGTGCCGTAAATAGGCTTGGTCATATTGACCTCGAAGGCCTTCTTATTGGTCTTCTGATCGAAGTGGGTAATCATAGTATCTCTTCTAAAGGATCACCGCCCCGACTGCCTAGGCAATCCGTGTAGCAATTTCGGAACATGAAGACCAAGATAACTGGAGTCCCCATCATGGATCTGCGAAGAAATAAACGTGATCAAGCGTCTGCCTGTATTTCTTCTCCTGTTTCTTCCACTGACTCTGGGGGGATGTCTTCATCCCCTCCCTCGCTATGAGCCTCCGCTCCGACGCGCCGCCGTTCAAAAAGTCCGAACCACCGCATACACCCAGAGTGAGAGCGATCATCTTCGCTATGGGGCGAGAACGGCGATTGGCACACCCCTACGCCATGGCGTTGTGAACAGCGCTGCCGCAGACTGGGCCCGTTGGCCTTGCGGTACGATCTTCCGGATTAGGGCGACAGGGGAGATCTACGAGGTGGATGACTACGGCTTCGCACTCTCAGGGCGTAATACCATCGATCTCTACAAACCCTCGAAGCGTGAGATGCGAGAGTGGGGGGTACGTCGTGTTACGATCGAAATCCTCCACTGGGGAAACCCTTGGAAGAGCTATCGTAAGATGGTTTGCGTGCGCTCTTACCGCCACATCCGGAGGATGATGAACGAAATCAAATCGTGGTTTCACACCCCACCCCCGGAACCGGTCTTCCCTGCCGGAGGTATCTGTCCTGTGCCGATTCCTGCTTCTCGATAAAAGACCTGATTTTAGCTCGTGGGCTGAACCCACTTCATCGTACGGATATCCACGAAGTGACCTCCGCAAGAGCACGTTAGAACTCCGTCATCATCTTTAGCCTCCTCGCACTTCGGGCAGATCATGACGGTCTTTCGTTGAAGTGCCGGAAACTTAACGAATTGAACGACGATTAGTGTCACCAACCACAAAAAGATGATACTCGGCAAACTCCTCATAATCTCGTCGTATGATCGGACAAATGGTCCGGGTCGCTGGGTAAGACGCCCGCAATTGAAAATCATAATCGCCAGATACGTGAGACTAAGAATTAATATCACAGGCCATTTAGGCAGCTTTCTAGGTTTTGCAGACGGCTGAATTTCTTCCGGGGATTTATTTACCCACATGGCTTCAGGTAGTGGGCTCAACCCACTTGTTGTGCTCTTTGATGAGGTCGATAAGTCGATCCACGGCTTCAATCTCAGGGATATTAAATTTAATGGGTTGCTTGCCGACGTAGAGGTTCACCTTGCCGGGAGCTCCCCCGACATAACCAAAGTCGGCATCGGCCATCTCGCCAGGACCATTCACAATGCATCCCATGACGGCAATGCGGACCCCCTTGAGGTGCAAGGTTGAGGCCTTGATACGGGCCGTGGTCTCCTGAAGGTTGAAGAGCGTTCTGCCGCAAGAGGGGCAGGCGACGTAATCGGTCTTGAAGATCCGTACACCGGCAGCTTGGAGGATGTTGTAAGCGAGGCGTAGGGACTGACCGGGGGCTTCCTCGGAGCGAAGCAGGATGGCATCGCCGATCCCGTCGCAGAGCAGTGATCCGAGAACGGTCGCTGAACTAAGGAGATGATCGAGAAAATCTCCACTCGAAGCTGGAGCAAATGTATCCTTCAGCATGATGGGATGGCGGGCTTCGACCTGCGCCGCGAGCAAGCGGAAGGCGGCAATTGGTTCCAGTGCGACGCCATCGCGCACTGTGATGAGCCTTGGTTCTGTCACCGCATTCACCATGGCGATTTCTTCGGGCGAGAGGGGATCGACCTCCACAAGTGGCAAATCCTCCAGAATCAGTTCCGGCTGGTAGTCGCCGAGCGCATCACGCTTGTGAGCGACCGCTTCATCCACGCGACGAGGCACGGCAACAGCGACGGTTTCCGATCCACCTAGAGGAATTGGCCTAGTGATACCCTTCAAAGCGATTCGTTCTGAAGAGCGTCGCTGGTAGTCGAAGAGGGGCCATGTGGACTTGATGCTTGAATCTGCAACACCTGAAGCCCTCCCAGCAAAAGGAGCCACCAAGGCCCGCGCCACTGGGATCTCGTGCTCGCTATCCTCGGTCAAGGAGACGCGGATCGTATCGCCGATCCCGTCGGAGAGAAGTGAGCCGATCCCGATGGCGCTCTTGATACGTCCATCCTCCCCATCGCCCGCCTCGGTCACGCCAAGATGGATCGGATAATTCCAGTCAGCTCCCTCGGCATTCAGACGCGCCACAAGCAGTCGGTAGGCAGCAATCATGACCTTCGGATTGGAAGCCTTCATCGAGAAGATCATCTGATGGAAATCAAGCTCCCGTGCGATCCGGGCAAACTCCAAAGCGCTCTCCACCATGCCAAGTGGGGAATCGCCAAAGCGGTTCATGATCCGGTCGCTGAGCGAGCCATGATTGGTTCCGATTCGAAGGGCGACACCACGCTCTTGGCAGAGGCGAACGAGTGGTGTGAAACGTTCCCGGATTCGCTCCAGCTCGGCGGCATACTCGGCATCCGTGTAGTCTCGAACATTGAATTTCTTGGAGTCGGCAAAATTGCCGGGGTTAATCCGTACCTTCTCGACCCACTGGGCCGCCTCCATCGCGGCTTCCGGCTTGAAGTGAATATCGGCAACGAGGGGAACCGTACAACCGAGTGCATTCAGCTCCGCGCGGATGTGTTTGAGATTAGCGGCATCCTTGATCGTTGGAGCCGTGATCCTGACCATCTCGCATCCCACCTCGACGAGTCGGAGCGTCTCCCTGATACAGGCCTCCGTATCCATCGTGTTACTCGTGATCATCGACTGGACCCGGATCGGATGAACACCGCCGAATCCCAAGCCTCCGACAGTCACTTCACGACTGGGGCGTCGTGCATAGGAAAAGAGATCAGCCGCGTAGCTCAGCGGCTTTCCCGATTTGGCTGCGGCATCACCCGCACTGCTCATGGCTTTGCAGGGGAAACTGGCGACGAATTGGTCGGTGAGAAGGTCATCGTTTCCGTTGTCTTGTCACCGGAAGAGACTGCTGCAGATTTGCGACCAGAGACCAGATCACTGACATCGTAAAAGGAGATGTAGAGCATGGTTCCTATCAATAGCATGGCAAAAGTCGTCTGAACGATCTCCAAGGTTTTCTGATGAATCGGATGGCCGCAAATCCATTCGATGATTGCGAGCAGAATGTGCCCACCATCGAGGACGGGGAGAGGAAGCATATTCATCACCGCAAGGTTGACGTTCAGCACCACGCTGAACCATAGAGCCAGTTGCCAACCCATCGGGCTTTGGAAGAGGAGGTAGTAGATCCTCATGATCCCGACGGGTCCGCTCAGCTGTTGGACCCCGATTTCAGAGTGGCGGTCCGTCACTGCGGAAATCGTCTCCCACATGGTGAGAAGGCTGGATTTGATTTGGGTCACGGGATCGGGATGGACGAGCGTGATGATTCCACGTGGGTCCCACTGGATACCGAGGCGGGCTTGCTTCTCACCAACCGGAATACGCGGGGTGATGGAAATCGGGAAATCTGCTCCTCCCCGGCGAACTGTCAACGTGACTGGTGCCCCCTTAGTGGTGCCGAGAAGCTCGGCAAGGGCTTCGCCACTGTAAAGTTTTTGACCATTGGCGGCCACCACAAGATCGCCGGCCCGAAGGCCCGCATCCTCAGCTGGACTGTTTGGAAAGACTCTGGCTATGAGCGGAGTCATGGCCGGAATGATCTGGATCTGGCGTAGATGCTTGCGCCCCCAGCCCTTGGTTGGCTCAACGGCGGGCTCCACCTCGACCACCGATTGCTTGCCGGCACGTTCGAAGCGAATAGGCACCACGGGCGAAGAGCTAATGGCGAGATTCCAAGCAACGCTATCGCTCATCCGTCCCATGCCATTGATCCGACTCACCGGGTGTCCATTGACGGCGAGGATCTTATCTCCAGGCATTAATCCTGCCTTGGCGGCAGGACCACTCTCCAAGACATAGCCAATCACATTTGTTGTTTCGGCCTCGCTGACAGGACGACCAACGAACCAAACCACGCAGGCAATCACAAAGGCAAGCCCGAGACTGGCGGCGGGACCGGCAAGAGCAACGATGATCTTGTCCAGGGGGCGCGCCGGTGGAAGATCCTCACCCTTTTCATTGGTCTCACCTTCCAAGGCCTCCATGGGAGCAAGCTGGGGAATTGCAACAAATCCCCCGGCAGGGATGCTGCCGAGCCGGTATTCCACACCGCCGATCGTCTTTGACCAGAGTGCCTTGCCGAACCATATCGCGAATTTCTCAACTTTCAGCCCGCGCCACTTGGCGGCGAAAAAGTGGCCCAACTCATGCACAACAATGAGCAGGTTGAAGAGTAGTACCACTTCGAGAAAAATGCCGACGACTTTAAGAGCTCCTAAAAACATGAGCGCTAAGCCTCGTCCGAGTGGGCCGGAAAATCAATCCCTAGGAATCCTTACCCCACCGCCAACGCGGTTTTGCCCCCTTCCACCAGCAAACAGCGATCAAGGCCCCAGCTAAAGTCCAGACCACACCCTGAAATAGCCAAGGGTGCCGGGGAAGCAACCTCCACACCGAGAGGCTCATCAGCAGGATCCAAACTGTTAATACCACCCATCCCTGCCAAGCACATGGCAGCCCCCAACCCCAGCCGTAGCGCTTGGCTGGAAACCAGATTTTCTTTTTCTTTTGTTCACAGCTCATGTGTTGCCGGGTGCCCGAGGTTCCTGCTTGCTCGGACCTAATAGTCTAAAAGACTTCAGCCTAAATACCTTCCTCGTCCCACAGACGAGGAAAGGAGATGCCCCGCGATGCCGTTAGGTCGCGATCCCGTTCCCAATATAGGTTAGGGTGGAGACCTCCGAGCGGATCGCTGACTTCCAGTGAAGGCCTGTCATTGTTCCGAACGTTCAGCCTCCGGTTTGATCACATCGGATCGGGAGCATACAGACCGAATCCCGAACACCGCAGGGCAAATTCACAAATGTTTTAGAACGACAACCATGTTCATGGTTTGAAGCTTCAGCTTCGAATTTCGGCTCCCGCCGATTCCCGAAGCCGGGCGACGATGCGTGTGACAGCTTCGTTCACCTCTTCTGTCGTCAAGGTTCGGTCGGGATGCTGAAAAGTCAAGGCGATGGCCAGGGATTTTTTCCCAAGGGGCACTTTCACTCCCTCGGGATCACTGAAGACATCAAATGGCGTTATGGAGGAGAATAGTTCCTCTTTGGCTCCCAGTACCGCTGACTCGACGGTTGAGTAAGGGGTGGCAGCATCCATCAGGAGTGCCAGATCGCGACGTGCCGCGGGGAACTTGGGAATTGCACCAAAGCGCTTTGGGTCCTTGGCAAAGCCGATGCCGTTGGAAGCCTGCAACGCAGCCATGTCGAGTTCGGCCACCACAATCTGACCTCGGTGCCCTCCAACCATCACCTCGCGCGTCGCTGCGGGGGAGAGAACTCCGAGGATGCCGGCCGGTTTTCCACCAATCACAATCTCCAACGCCAAGGGCAACGATGCGTGGGTCGTGGAGCGGAAGGTAATGGTTTCCAGCGGATTACCGAGCAGCGTGATGAAGCCCTTGAGATCAAAGAGATCCAAGGATCGCTCTCCACCACCTTCTTCTTTGCTACGCCAGTTCTCAGGAACTGCGCGGCCCGTCATGACGAGGCCGAGCCGTGTTGCCTCCTCGGGCTGCACTTGCTGGTAGACCTTTCCAATTTCGAAAAGACGAATCGCATCTACCCCATGACGCAGATTGCGTGCAACGGCATCAAGGAGTCCGGGAATGAGGCTGGCTCTGAGAGTCGAGTGCTCTTCACCCATTGGGTTGCGGACGGAAACGACGGCTCCCGATCCACCCGTGGCATAGGCCGCCTGATCACGGCTGCCGGTCAGAGTTCCGCTACGGGCTTCATGGAAGCCTCCACCCGAGAGACGGCGGCGCAAACCGCGCGCAAAATCGTAGGCCCTGTCAGTCGCGCTCGAATGAGCGGGAATGCCTGAGTACTTTGGGGGGATGGAATTGATACCGTGAAGGCGAGCAACCTCCTCGATGAGATCCACCTCACGGGTCAGGTCATTCCGCCAGGAAGGGATCTCGAAACCATCCTTTACCTGCTTCAGACCCAGCTTCACGAGCAAGGAGGCGATCGCGTCATCATCCAGATCAATCCCGAGGAGCGAGCGAACACGTTCGCCGCGCAGAGGAACCGTACGCAGTGCAGGGAGCGAGCCGGCGACGATCAGTTCGGGAGAAGGGGTTCCTCCGGCAACATCGACAATCAGCGCAACGGCACGAGCCGAAGCATTCACAGCGGTTTCGGCATCCGTACCACGCTCAAAGCGGTAACTGGAATCACTCGAAATACTGTGCGTGCGGCTCGAACGGCGCACTAGCGAAGGATCGAAAACGGCACTTTCCAAAAGGATGGTCGTGGTGGTTTCGGAGACGCCACTTGCCTGTGCTCCCATCACTCCCGCGAGGGCTTGAATGCCGGCAGCATCCGTGATGACGACATCCTGCGTAGTCAATGTGTAGACCGTTCCATCCAAGGCCGTGAATTCCTCGCCCTCGGCCGCAAACTCAACGGCGAGATTCCCCGTGATGCGTGCCGCATCAAAGGCATGCAGCGGTTGGGCCGTCTCAAACAACACGTAGTTGGTGACATCGACGATATTGTTGATGGAGCGAAGTCCCACCGATTCCAAACGCTTACGGAGCCACTCGGGACTCGGTCCCACCTTCACCCCCTCGATTCTGCGAATGCTGTAGAAGGAGGCAGCTGAGGGCGCCGAAATGGTGGCCACCGAGGGATCCCTCTTGGGAACGGGCAGCTCCGCCGAGATCTCGATGAGCTCGCCGCAGCCAAAGGCAGCCGCCTCGCGGGCGACACCGAGATGACCAAGCCAGTCGGGGCGGTTTGGCGTGATCTCGATTTCGAAGACTTCCTCGGCTGGGAAGAGTTCGCTTAGGGGCGTGCCGATCGTGGTCTCAGGTGAAAGGATGAGCAGACCGTCGGCTCCTTCGCCGAGACCGAGTTCCTTGGAACTGCACATCATTCCTTCGCTCTCGACGCCTCGAAGCTTGCCAACCTTGATCTTGAAATCACCCGGCATGACCGCGCCCGGTTGCGCAAGCGGCACCTTGTCACCAACCTTATAGTTCTTGGCACCGCAGACGATTTGGCGCGGCGTGCCGCTGCCGTCATCGACCTTGCAGACGCTGAGGCGGTCGGCATTCGGGTGCTGGACCGACTCGAGGATCTGGGCGGCCACGACCTTCGGAATCGCAACTCCCGTCGACTCGATCGCGGCGACCTCGAGGCCGGCATCGGTCAGGATCTGAGCGATCTCAGAGGCTTTTTTGTCGGTGCAGAGATAATCGCGCAACCAGGAGAGAGAGATCTTCATGTTCGATCAGGCCGTGAATCGGGAAAGGAAACGAAGGTCGTTCTCGGTGAGCATCCGGATGTCGGAGACACCGGTGAGATTCATGGCGAGACGATCGAGACCGAATCCAAATGCGAAGCCGTTCACCCTCTCGGGATCATAGGCATTGTCACCACGCTTTTTGTTCACTTCCTCAAAGACCGCGGGATCAACCATGCCGCATCCTGCCAATTCCATCCACTTGCCTCCGAGAGCCTCAGTGCGGAGATCGATCTCGTAGCTTGGTTCGGTAAAGGGGAAGAAGTGAGGGCGAAAACGGATCTCGGTATCGGGGCCGAAAAGTTCGAGGAAGAAAAACTCGATCGTTCCCTTGAGGTCGGCAAGGCTGACTCCCGGAGCGACATAGAGTCCCTCCATCTGTGTGAATTGCGCCAGATGGGTGGCATCAACCTCATCACGGCGGTAGGCAGCACCTGGGGCGATGATCCGGATCGGGGGAGGGTTCGCCACCATCGTCCGGATCTGGATCGAGGAAGTATGGGTACGAAGAAGTCGTCCGTCGGGGAGATAAAATGTATCCTGCTCGTTGCGGGCCGGGTGATCGGCCGGCGTGTTCAGGGCATCAAAGCAGTGCCACTCGGTCTCGATATCGGGGCCATCGGCGATTGCAAACCCGAGCCTGCGGAAGATCTGGACCGCGCGATCCACCAGCAGAGTCAGCGGGTGGAGTGAGCCGGCCTCAGGCGCGGTTCCCGGAAGGGAGAAATCAATTTCGGAGAGTGCCGCGGCATCGGCCCGTGCGGTAAGAGCCGATTCCTTCTCGTCGAGTGCCGCCGTGACGGCAGCACGCAAATCATTGAGCAGCTTTCCCATCACGGGACGCTCTTCTTTGGAGAGGGTACGCATCCCTTCGCTCAGCAGTGAGACCGATCCGGTCTTGCCGAGGTAGCGAACGCGAGCCTCCTTTAGTGCTACGGCATCGGACGCCTCCGCTATAGCGGAGAGCGCCTCGATGCGAAGCTGATCAATTTGGCTACTAAGCGCTTGGGTTTCCACGGAGCGTTCCGAGAAAATCCCGGGGTTTCTTGCCGCGCTTAGGCTGCGACAGCCTTCGGTGCCTTGACTTTAGGCTTTGCCTCGAGGGCGGCCTTGGCCTTGGCAACGATCTGGGTGAAGGAACCTTCGTCCGTAATCGCGATGTCCGAGAGGACCTTGCGATCAAGCAGGATGTTGGCGGCCTTCAGGCCCTCGATAAAGCGGTTGTAGCTCAGTCCCTGGGCGCGGACTGCGGCATTCAGACGGACGATCCAGAGGGAACGTACGTTGCGCTTGCGTGTTTTGCGATCACGGTAGGCCCAGTATTTGGCCTTCATCCGTGCGTCCTTCGCATAACGGAAGAGTTTGGAACGACGGCCGCGGTATCCGCTGGCCTCTTCGATGACCCGCTTGCGACGTGCGCGACTGGCAGGTGAATTTGTTGCTCTTGGCATCTGTCATTTCCAACGCTGTGACACGGTGGACCTCATCGGGCAGGCTGTTTGTGTTGTTCGATCCGGGATCTCACCCGCCCGGGAAGGCCGGAAATCTTCCGACCAGATCCTCGGATCGTATGTTTTAACCTTTTATCGCAGGCCGAAAGGCAGATTCAGCTTCACCCGGCTCACATCGGTGTCATCGACAACGACCTGTTTGCCAAGCTTACGCTTGCTCTTGGAGCTTTTGCACTCGAGCAAGTGGCGCCGACCAGCCTTCGAACGAACGACCTTGCCCGTGGCGGTGATTTTGAACCGTTTTGCCACGGACCTCTTGGTTTTGCTGCGTGCGATTGCTTTTGGCATGGGGGGTGGAAGATTTCAGAGTGAGAGCCAGTTGGCAACAATAAAAAGACTCAATTCGCGAGGGGATGACGCTCAGCTAACGAATTCGAGCTTGTCAAGTCGTGGAACGAGTCCCTGGTCGGCGGCACGACCGAGGAATTCCCGGATGGCGGCGCGCCCGCTCTCTCCGTAATCGAGGGTGTAATCGTTCACGTACATCCCGATAAATTCATCGGCAAGGGGAACCTCCATTCCACGGGCGTGAGCCATGCTGTGATCCACTGCGGCACGTCGATGCTCCAGTCCGTAGCGGATGCTCTCCTTCATGATGATGTTGAGTTCACGGCGCTGATCGGAGTCGAAGTCCTTACGGATGACATTCCCGCCTAGAGGGAGAGGAAGGCCTGTCTCGGCCTTGAACCACTCGCCCATGTCGGCGATTTTCTCGAATCCCTCGTTTGTGTAGGTGAGCTGACCCTCATGAATGATGAGGCCCACATCAACGGAGCCTGAACGGATGGCGTCGAAGATCTCGTCGAAGGGAACAACTGTGTGATTGAACTCCTTTCCGAGAAAAAGCTGGGCGCTCAGATAAGCACTGGTCATGAGGCCGGGAATTGCGATTTTTTTGGAGCGGAGCCAGGACTTCTTCTCTTCCAGAGAGGCATCGAAGGCGGGCCCTTGTCCCTTGAGTGCCACGAACATCGGTCCATAGCCATCACCCATGCTCGCCCCGCAAGGAAGCAGGGCATACTTGTCGAGGAGGTGAGAGTAGGCGTGGATCGAGACGGCTGAGAGGTGGAGTTCGCCTCGCATGGCGCGTTCATTCAGCGTCTGGATGTCCTGAAGGATGTGCTGGAAGCGGTAGTCCAACAGATCAATCTTCTCAGCCGCCATGGCATAGAACATGAAGGCATCATCGGGATCGGGAGAGTGGCCAAGGAGAAGCGTGGTGTCGGGTGCGTGGGACATGCCAGAGAGTCTAAAGGATGAATTATGAATTATGAAGGATGAACCTAGCTCGTGGGAACGAGCGCGGTAGACTGACAGAGTCAGCCCCGCAAGGGGCGGTACGGCTTGCCGGGAGGCAAGTGCCGTCAATTATGAAAAATGAAAAGGGATGAACCAAACTCGAGAAATCGTAGGCACCAGGGGGGCGACACTTTGCATGGGTAGAGATCTCTTACCCACTCAACCACTCGGCGTTATCTGCAAATCGTAATCAGACCTCTGCCCCATTACACAAAGCTGGCGTTCGAGCCCCAGCTAAAGGTTCCGGAAGCGAGCGTCACATGGGCCACTAGATGACTTGGATCGGCACCTAGGTAGCTGTACACATCGAGCACCCCTAACCCACCTGAGAGAGTCTGATAGCCAGAGCTGCCAGCATGACCAGTGCCGAAATTGTGGAGGAGTAGTTTGTCTCCGGTCGAACCCCCTTGGAAATCGGTGATTTTGGCAACCGCGCCGGATCCATTGCCATAGGCATTGTCGGTTTGCAGCGCTGCAGAAAGGATAAAGTTATCGGCACCTGAACCACCAGAGAGCGTATCGCTCGCTGAGTTGGAGGCCGCACTCCCGGACCACCCTTGGATGGTATCTTTTCCACTACTACCGGTTATGGAATTGGCCGACGTATTGCCTACCAACGAAACGTTTCCCGTGCCTGTGTAGACTAGGTTGTTCACTCCGCTTACGAGCGACGAGCCGAGGCTGAAGCCGACGGAGCTACGGATGACGCCACCCGATCCGATATCGTTAATGGAGTCCGCCACACTGGAAACAATATAAGTATTGGCACCGACTCCGCCCACAAGGCTCGCCGATCCATTTCCCACGAGAGTGTCGTTGCCTGAACCACCCAGCAGGGTATCCTTTCCCGTTCCTCCATTGAGAGAGACACCGCTTGTTGCTGCCGATGCATTAATAATATTGGGTTTGGTATTACCCAGCAACGAGGCGTTTCCACTACCCGAGTAAAGGAGGTTATTCACGCCACTAACAAGAGCAGAAGAGAGGCTGTATGAAGAAAGGGCCGTACGGATCACGCTGCCCGAGCCGGCATCGGTAATCCTGTCCGTACTACTCGAAACAATATAAGTATTAGCACCCGTCCCCCCCACTAGAGTATCCGATCCTCTCCCTCCATCCGACAGCGTATCATTGCCTGCCCCGCCGACAATGGAATCGGAGCCAGAACCTCCGGAAAGGATTGCGTCACCCGCGCCAGTATAGACGAGTTTGTTAACGCCGCTCACCAGAAAGGAACCAAGATTAAAACCCACTGAACTGCGGATCACGCTGCCCGCGCCGGCATCGGTAATCTTGTCCGTGCTTCTGGAAACAATATAGGTATTGGCACCCGCACCCCCTACTAGAGTATCCGATCCCCCCCCGCCATCCGCGAGCGTATCGTTTCCACTTCCGCCAACGATGGAATCCGAGCTAGAACTTCCTGTCAGTGAGACCCCTGAGTTTCCAGTGTAAACCAGATTGATTACTCCGCTTACCAGAGAAGATCCAAGGTTAAAACCCACTGAACTGCGGATGACACTTAGAGTGTCCGAGTCGGAGCCTTGAATGCTATCTTTAGCAGAAGAGACAATGTAGGTATTTTTACCTGTCCCGCCGATCAATGTGTCGGCACCGCCTCCGCCGTCAGAGAGTGTGTCATCTCCAGATTCTCCGATGATCGAGATCAAATTGGACTGTGTATTGCCTGATAACGAGGCATCGCCAAGACCTGTGTAAACAAGGTTGCTGAGACCACTCACCAAGGAGGAGGAAAGATTGTAGCTTACAGAACTGTAAATCGTATTTGTCCCGTGGTAGTCGACGATATGGTCTGTGGTGGACGAAACAACGAAGGCGTTGTCCCCATTTCCCCCGATCAGCGTGGAAAGCCCATTTCCGATCAAGGTGTCACCATTACATTGTCCCGAGAGTGAGTCCGCGTTCGAGTTGCCCGATAAAGAGACGGGATTGGTCCCGTAGTGGCCGAGATTATTAACCCCACTGACCGAAGCTGAGGAAAGATCGTAATCGACGGAGCTGTAAATCCAGCTGTTGTGGCCGTGGTCAATGATCGTGTCCGTCGTGGAAGAAACCTGATACGTATTGGTACCGGTGCCACCGATCAAGGTATTGTCCCCGGCTCCCACAAAAGTATCGTTGGCGGGACTGCCGATGAGCGATCCTGGCTGAGTAGAAGATCCTGTAAGAACAGCACTATAGCGGCTTCCCTGATGGATCAGGTTTCCGATGCCGGTGGAATTCGCATCCAGATTGAAGGAGCCTGTAGCAAAAACCGTATCTCCTCCCGCCCCCGTGATTCCCGAGCCGCAAAGCGAATCAAACGTGGCATAGACATAAAACGAATTCCCCCCGCCGCTGGCTATCAACGTATTCGGCGACATCGCATCTGCGGCATAGAGCAAATTGTTTCCTTGGTCACTTCCGATCAGGGTATATGCTCCCACGGTGCCACCCCACAATTTGACCCCACCAGTTGCCCCTGAGGCATCGATAAGATTACTCTGATTGTTTCCGTTACCTGTAATTGTGGCGGAGCCTCCCGTGTAGAGTTCGGTGTAGGCTTTGGCATCGATGATGCGGTCCCGTGCGTTAGAAACCAGATATTGGTTGGTTCCTCCACCACCTTGCAGCGTAGAGACCGCCAGGCCAGAGTCCCCGTCACTTAGGATCTCATTTTTGCTACTGGCGGCATTGCCGATTATAGAACCCGAAAGTGAAGTCCCTGTTAGGGTTGCAGAACTAAGACCAGTATAGATTAGGTTTGCAACGCCTGATACCATGCTGGAGCTAAGATTAAAGCTTGTTGCAGTCGTCTGAATTGTGCTGCCTAGGCTTCCGGTCAGAGAGTTACCAATGATTGTATCTGTGGTAGTGCCGACATAAAAAGTATCTCTACCAACAGCGCCATTCAGCGTATTATTTCCGTTTTGTGAATAAAAAGCGTCTAAGCCTAGACCTCCAAAAAGAGAACTATAACCAACACCATTTAAACTATCATCTCCACTTCCTCCAATTAATGTGGAGTTAAAGCCTGCTCCTGAAAGAGAAACCCCTGCAGTAGAAGAACTGCCATCGAGAGTTTCACTTGAAGTACCATTCCCAACGAGGGTTGCAGCCGATGTGCCAGTATAAATGAGATTGTGGACGTTGCTTACAAGACCCTGGCCGGTACTAGCCCCAAGATTGAAATTGTTGCATGATGTTTGGATGACATCGTTGCCTTTAATACCCCCGATGATTGTATCATCCGCAGATGTGACAATGAACTTTGTAAACTGTCCACTTGATCCATCTAAAGTGGCGCCGCCAACAGTGTCACCATATCCATAAAGAGTGTTGTTCCCTTTGCCCCCGACGATGTTGGATGAGGATGCTTCTCCCTTAATGGTGACATTGCCGCTAGTCGATGAGGCATCGATAATATTACCATTTAGGCTATTATTTCCCGTCAGGACTGCATCTCCACTGCCAATATACGTTAGAATACTTATATCTCCGTCAATTTTTGAAGAACCCAGATTGTAGGAAACGGAGCTAATGATGGAGCTGCCACTCCCAGCCGCAGAAATATAGTCATTGGCATTGGAAACGATAAAGGTAACTTGCTTGCCATTTGCATTGAGAGTGTCACCAAGGCTGACCCCATTGGAGACCACCCTAACCCCTCCATCATCGAGCGTAGTTCCTGAGACGTCTGCCTGGAGCGTCATTGCTGCAGCGGCAGATCCCTTGATCGTTCCCCCTACTAGGCTACTCCCCTCAAGAGAGGCATTATTGGTTGTTCCGATATAGGAGAGATTGTAAACATTGCTGTGAAAACTGGCCGTATTGAGATTGAAACTCGAGAGCGTCGTTTGGATCAGCGACGTGTTGTTTCCATAAATCGAATCGTTGAGGTTGGTAACCACGAAGGTGTCCTTACCCCCTCCTCCCACAAGCGTGTCGCCCTGAGAACCCGTCACCCCACCGTCGCTGATGCTATCGGCACCTGTTCCTCCTGTCAGCGTGCCTGGTCCCGAGGCTGATCCTATCAACGTGGCGCCGGTTGGGAGCGTATCCTTTAAGTTGTAAACACCACTGACTAAAATGGATCCGAGATTGTATGAAGGAAGCGATGTCTGGATCAGGGAACCGTTTGCACCTGATTGCGAATTGCCGACGATCGAATCATTAACATTAGAAACGATAAATAACGACCTTCCCGATGTTGTAGTATCTATGAGAGTATCACCACTATTGGATAAAAGCCCGTTATCATTAAAAGTGTCTCCAGCACCTGTGGCTGCACCCTGAATCGTACCGGCAAGCAATGCGCTTCCGAAGAGACTTCCAGGCACCGTCGAGGTGTCGATCAAATTGGCGATTCCGCTGATCTTACCTGCAGAAAGAGTAACTGTTGATAATGTTGTCTGGAGGTAGGTGCCTGAGGATCCGGAGAGGCCATTGCCGACGAGAGAATTTGCAGAGCTGTAAGAATATAGAGTATCGCTGGTTCCTAATCCCTCAAGTGTGTTAGTAGCAGAAGAAAGTGTAGAATAAAGGGTGCCCGACGTACCTGTGGCGACTAGAGTATCGGAAGTGAATGTCTTGGCATCTAATATTACATGCGCATAGCCCCCATCCGAGAGATACTGCGCATTGCTAGTCGCTGGTATGGTTGCATTATCTCTTGTAGCGGGAGGAAGAGTGGTAGCCATGATGTGGGGTTGATAAGATCAACGTATAGACTCGTTGATCTTAAATGCCAGTCAACCTGCTTTTTGTGACAAATCAGTTTCCGGCGCCGAGGGCTAATTCCCGCAGTAAACTGGGTCCCTTATAAATGAAGGAGGTATAGACCTGCAGGAGGTCGGCTCCGGCATCGAGGCGCTCCTTCGCGGATTCGGAATCACTGATCCCACCGCAGGCGATCACGGGGAGCTTGGTGTGCTGACGGATGGTTCTTAAGGCAGTCAAGGAGCGGGATCGAACAGGATCTCCGCTGAGACCCCCTGTCTGATCCCGTCCGACCGGAATCGCCGAGTGGTCGAGGGTGGTATTCGTGGCTATGAGACCAGCGAGTTGCTCTGCCTCGGCAAGCTGTACGATCGCTACAAGATCTTCCTCGGCGAGATCAGGGGCGACCTTAACGAAGAGAGGTCTCCGAGGTGCACCCTCCCAGTCTCGGAGGGTTCGGATGATCCGACCCAGGGCTTCGGTCGATTGCAGGTCACGGAGCCCGGGCGTGTTGGGAGAACTTACGTTGATGACATAGTAATCTCCGAGGTGATGGAGGCGCTTGAATGAGGCCAGGTAATCCTCGTGAGCCTTCTCGGCTGGCGTCACCTTTGACTTGCCGATATTCAGACCCACGGGGATGCAAGGCCAGCGACCCTCTGAGCGAAGGCCCTCCAGACGTGTCGCAACCGATTCGACGCCCTCGTTATTGAACCCAAGTCGATTGATCAGCGCCTGCTGCTCGGGAAAGCGGAAGAGGCGGGGCTTCGGGTTGCCTGGCTGGGGAAGTGCTGTTATCGTGCCAATTTCGGCGAATCCAAAGCCGAGTGCTTCCCATGCAGGGAGGGCGATGCCGTTCTTGTCCATGCCGGCCGCCAGGCCGACAGGATTCGGAAACTCGATTCCCGCAACCATGCAGGTGCTTTTTGGAATGGACTTGCCTGAGGTCCACCGGATGAGTCCCGGATACTGCGATCCAGCCGCCAGCAGGCTGATCACGGCGTCGTGTGCCTCCTCGGCATCAAGGGCAAAGAAGATCGGGCGAATGAGTCGGCGGTAGAAATCCATCTAAAGATGTTATTATCAGCATTTCAAAAATCAGGAACGCAGGAAATCAGGCTTTCCAGTTCACCCTTCATAATTCCTAATTCATCTTTTCGCCTCATGCCCCCCCCCATCACCCATCTCTGGTCACGTCTCTCGTCCGTCAAATGGGAGGACACCTGGGTTGAGCGACTACGATTTGCCGGAGAGCAAAACCTGGTCATTAAAAAATTCCCGGCCTCCCGTTCGATCAAGCTCGATCTCTATACAGACGCTTCTACCGGAAAGAAACTGACCAAATCATTCGGTGGCACCTTACGACCCTTTGATGCTGCAGGGTGGCAGCCTCCAGCCTCCAAGATCGCCGACCCGCTCCGCATCAGTGGAGCCCTTCGCATCTATCGTGATAAGCAACTGTTCACCAAGGAAAAGTCCACCGGCAAAGGTCTTCCCATGCTCATTCCCAGCGGTATGGCGTTTGGCACAGGAGACCATGCCACCACCGCCAGATGCCTCCAACTTCTCGTCGAGGCTACCGCTCCCCTTTGTGCATCCGACAAGCCTTGGTCGGTTCTCGACCTAGGCTGCGGCTCAGGAATCCTGGCGCTTGCAGCAGAAAAACTCGGCTCGAAGAAAGTCCTTGGCTGTGACTTCGATGCTGCATGCGTCCGCATCTCCAAGGAGAATGCCCAACTCAACAAGCTGCCACTCTCCCGCTTTCTCAAGGCCGACGTCCTCCACTGGAGGGCTCCCGGAAGCTATGATATTGTGGCAGCAAACCTCTACTCAACCATCCTCACGGCGGCTTCCTCGATGATCGTGCATGCCATCAAACCCAACGGCGTCCTGATCCTCTCTGGAATCCTCGCCTTGGAAGAAAAGGCTATTCTCAAGACCTTCTCCTCTCTCAGCCACATGAAAACGCTCAAACGCGGCAAGTGGGCAGCCGTGATGCTCTGCAAGGCTGCATAAATTATACCGCGAGCTTAGGCGAACAAACGCGCTGCGCCGAAATCCCAAGCCCCCTTCCGCTTATTCTTCGCCGAAGCGGGACCTAATCAACTGCTCCAGCTCGGTCAAAACCGTGGCCGAATCCTCACCCTCGGCGGTGACATGGAGCACGGACCCCTTACCGGCAGCAAGCATCATGAGGCCCATGATGCTCTTTCCATTCACGCGCTCTCCATCTTTCTCGACCCAGACTTCGGAGCGGAAGCGGCTGGAGGTCTTCACGAAGAGGGCGGCAGGACGGGCATGAAGACCGTTCCGGTTCTCGATGGTGAGATCCTTGGTGGCGTGTGCTCCGTCTGGTTTTGTGCTCATGGATGAAATGGTTTTTAGCGGTCGCGGGCAGGATTCATCGCGCGTAGGAGTCGTTCGTTGAATTCCCGGGCTGTGTCATGCCCCATGGCCTTGAGTTTTTGATTGAGGGCCGCGACTTCCACGAGTCGGGCGAGATCGCGGCCTGGTCTGACGGGAATGGTGACATGCGGGATTGGTATGCCGAGGATTTCGTAGTTCTCCCGGTCGATTCCCAACCTATCAATCTCCTCGACGTCGTGCCAATCCTTTAGCGTGACGATCAGGTCGAGCTGTTTCTCGGGTCGAACGGATCCGGCTCCGAAGATAGCGGCGACATTGATGATGCCGATGCCCCGTACTTCCATGTGAAAACGGGTGAGATCCTTGCTGTTACCGATAAGCTCGCGACCCTCAAGGTTGCGGAAGCGAGTGATGTCATCACTGACCAGACTGTAGCCGCGCTCTATGAGACCAAGGACGCACTCGCTCTTGCCAATCCCACTCGAGCCTCGAATCAGCACGCCGATTCCCATGATATCAACCATGCTGCCATGCTCGGAGGCCACGGGCGCAAACTCATCTTCCAAGGCGATGGTGGCGGAATTGATGAACTTCATTGTCACCAGGGGCGTGCGAAAAACGGGCGTTTCGGATTTGGCCGCAAACTCGAGAAGGCCCGTCGGCAGGGGAAGCCCTCTGGCGATCACCAGGCAAGGAATCCTCTGCTCAAAGAGTGCTTCGATCCTCGCGGCGCGTTCCTCGGCGGGCAGGCTGCGGAGATAGCTCAGTTCGGCGTGCCCGGCGACCTGAACTCGCTTGGAGGCGAAGTAGCGAAAGAATCCCGCAAGCGCGAGACCTGGACGATTGATTGTTGGCTCGGCGATGGGTCTCTCCATGCCGGACGAGTCGCCCATGAGCTCTAGCTCAAGAGTCGGCCCATGATCGGCGAAGAATTTGCCAACCGTGAGGGACTTCAGTAATGGATCCTTGATCCGTGGCATGGCTACATTGCGAAGGATTCGCCGAGGTACAACTTGCGGCTGATGGGGTCGTGCAGGAGGAAGTCCTTATCCCCCTGGCTCTCAACGCGCCCCTCATAGATGAGGTAAGCGCGGTCCGTAATCGCGAGCGTCTCACGCACATTATGATCGGTGATGAGGATGGCCAACCCCATGTCACGAAGATCAGAGATGATCTGCTGAACGTCGTAAACGGCGATGGGATCCACTCCGCTGAAAGGCTCGTCGAGCATCAGGAGCTTGGGATTAGTGACCAGAGAGCGAGCAATCGTGAGACGGCGCTTCTCTCCTCCAGAGAGGGTGAGGGCCTCATTCTTGGCGATATGGGCGATGCCAAATCGCTCAAGTAACTCGTCGCAGCGTTCATTCCTCTCCTTTTTGGAAAGAGAGGTGGTCTCCAGAATCGCCATGATGTTCTGCCGCACGGTGAGCTTACGAAAGATGGATTCCTCCTGCGGCAGGTAGCCCATGCCCAGTCGGGCACGCTTATACATTGGCTGATGCGTGACATCCTTACCATGGAAGTAGGCACGTCCTCCATCGGGACGAACTAGTCCAACGATCATGTAAAAGGTGGTCGTCTTTCCAGCACCATTGGGACCGAGCAGGCCGACGATTTCGCCCTTGCTCACATGAATATCGACTCCGTTCACAACAGTGCGCCCGCCATAGATCTTCACCAGTCCATCGGTACGCAGGATAGGCTCGTCTGCCAGATTGGCTACACTGGCTAGGGCTTGGGTGGTATCGGTTTTTTGGCTCATGCGAATTCTTGGTAAATCAGGGCGTGGCGGGTTTATCTCCCTGCCCCTGATCAACAATCATGGTGCGGCTGGATCCCACCGTGCGCGAGCGACCCTTGGCATTGAGGATCATGACCGTGGTGCTCTGGGTGGCGACTTGATTATTGATACCCTGCTGGATCTGCGGCCACTCCTCCAGGGTCACGTCGCCCGTGGCGGGGTCATAAGTAGCTTTGCCGCACTTGCCGATTGATTTCACGAGATCACCGCGTTCGTTTTTCTTCTGCTGGGTGACGATCACGCTACCTGTAGCAATAACCTTCTGCAGACCCTTGCGGTCAGGCCTGAGGACCACATGCAGTCTGTCGCAGGTGAGATCGAATTGCGGATCACGTACCACCACATGTCCGATGAATTCCGCGGAATTGCTGGCATTCTCGAAATTGGCTCCAGCATCGCTATCAATAATCGTGCGCGCGTTCTTGGGTCGCTCATCACTCCCAGCGATGCCCAATAGGCCATTTCCTGCCATGGGTCCAGCCACAGGGCCGACGGGCGGGGCAAATGGCCCCGCATCTTGGCACCGCAACATTGGCACCGAACAAGCAGCCATAAGACCGATAACCATGGGATAAAAGAATGCCCGGAGACAAAGGTTCATTTGGAGTTTCATGGTAGATCGGCCGTTTCCCCGTTTCGGAAGGAGGCATGGACACGGCCTTTGAAAGTGCCAGATCGCGCGACGGTGTCAAACTCAGCGCTTTGTCCTATGATTTCGAAGTCATCCCTGTGGATGAGCGTCTCCGTATCGGCAACAAGCTTTTTGGACTCCATGTCGAGGATGCTGTGAGGGATCTCCACACTGATGGTCTTCTCCTCCTTGTCGTTGAACTCGATCTTCAGTTTGCCAAACTCGACCTGCTTCTCATCCAGCTTTCGAGCCGTATCCGCGATCAGGTTCATGGTTAGTTTTCCGTTCTCGTCGTACTGGGGGATCTTAATTCCCTTGACCGGTTCACCCACCGGAATGGGAAGGTCAATTTTCTGACTCTGCGATTGGTTTTGAGCTTGGGTCGCTGCAACTGCATGTCCCTTGGAAGTACCGGGTGCAGGTGCAGGAGTGGTTTTGCCACCTTGAAATGCGGAATCCGGGGCCGCGCCAACAATGCCAACCGCACCCAGGAATAGGATGGCCCGCATGAAGCATAAAAATCCGTGATCAATCAAGCGCATGGCGGATCGCGAGAAGTGATTTGAGCAGTGCAGGGAGATGCTTGTGAGGAATCTGATTTGGACCGTCCGAAGGAGCCTTGGCCGGATTCTCATGTGTCTCGAGGAAAATGCCATCGACGCCGGCAGCCATGGCAGCACGAGCCAGCACGGGGGCAAGATGTCCATCGCCCGTTGTATGGCCACCACCTCCACCAGGTCGCTGAACGGAATGCGTGGCATCAAAAATCACCGGAAAGCCCTGCTCACGGATCCAGTAGAGAGAACGCATGTCGGCGACAAGGTTGTTATAGCCGAACGTGGTTCCACGCTCGGTGAAGCAAAAGCGCGTGCATCCTGCCGCCTTGAGCTTCCCGGCAATCGGAGCCAAATCCCAGGGGGCAAGGAATTGTCCTTTCTTCACATTCACAGCCCGTCCCGCAGAGACCGCCGCCCTCGCAGCAGCCTCGATCAAGTCGGTCTGACGACAGAGAAACGCAGGAATCTGAAGCAGGTCGATGAAGTCAGCGGCAATCTCAGCTTCCTCCGGCGTGTGAATATCGGTGGTCACTGGAACTCCGATGGCATCACCAGCCTCTGCAAGCATCCGGCAGCCATCGAGCACTCCGACACCGCGGTAGGAGGATCCGGAGGTCCGATTGGCCTTATCATAGGAGGCCTTGAAGAGGAACTGCACGCCGAGATCATCACAGATCGCCTTGATGGTCCGTGCAGCACGTAGAAGTGGCTTCTCCCCCTCGATGACACAGGGCCCGAGAATAAAGAGCGGTTCCTTACCGCCTAGGGTCACGGACCCGAAGGAGATCTCTTTTCCGGTCAAGGTTGCGGCGTTCTTTTTCCGAGTTGGCATGGGTCTTGGACTTTATGCCCTGCAAGGCAGGCTGGTCACGAGGAATGTGCGGGAGCGTAACCCGCTCCCTCGGGGTGCTCAGCGGTTTTGCGCCCACTGCATCATGCGTTCAGCATCATCGAAGATGTACTTCGCATGGCTTCCCAACTGAACGAGAATGAAGTCGCGTCCACCCTTGCTGTAGCTGGTGATCAGGCACTTGCCCGCCGATTCTGTAAATCCAGTCTTCATCCCATTGCAGTAAGGATCACGCAGGAGCAACTTGTTGGTCGGCTCAAGATTGCAAAACCGCCCATTGGCATAACGGAAGCAGTAGGATTTCGTCGCCATGGCATCCCGGAGGTCAGGATTCCGGTAGGCTCGGAAGGCAATGCGGGCCATGTCACGCGCCGTCGAGTGCTGGGAGGCCGGCAGTCCGTGTGGATTCACGAAATGGGAGCGGGTCGCTCCGCAACGCGCCGCGAGATTATTCATCTCCCCGGCAAAGGACCCAAGACTTCCATCATGTGAGCGGGCGAGTGCGGCAGCGCAATCGTTCGCGCTATGGACCAGCATTGCGCGGAGGAGCTGGCGGCGGGGATAGCTCTCTCCGGCACGGATGCCCACCTTCGTTGGCTCGACAACAGTATCTTCGCGGGCCACGCGGACCGCTGAGTCGAGCGGATCCTGTTCAGCCACAATCAGGGCGGTCACGATTTTCTGTGTGCTGGCGACCTGACGCTGTTCGTCGGCATTCTTCTGGTAGAGCGTCCGGCCGGTGTGGGCATCGATGAGGATCGCCGAGACGGCATGGATCGACGGCGCATCCGCAGGCCAGAGGGACCGTGCTGCATCAGGGGCAACAACCACAGGCTGGCTCGAAGCAGGCGCGTGCTCCGGTTGAGGCTTCGGGTTCTCTTCCCGGGCGCATCCGAAAAGGAGCGCAAACAAAAGGATCAACGGCAACAGATAGAAGAAACGTCGGTATGGCACCCCTCTTCCGTACCTGCAAAACCGGCATGGGCAAGTCAAACTATCCCATCCATCCAAATCCTTCGCTTCCGTACTTGACCGGAAACCTTGCAAGGACCGAACTGCTGACTGTTACTTTTTCTTCACATGCTTTCCATGACCACTAAAAGCGCCCCTCTTAAACGCTCCCTTCTGAAGGTCGTTTTCTTCATGCTGTTCGCAACAGCCGCCATTGCCGGTTCTTTCATGCTCGACGATCCCGTCTCCCAATGGGTGCAGGCAGCCAATCACGGGCGCTGGAGCCACAAACCAGTTGCGGAGATGTTAAGCCATTACGGAGACTGGCCCGAGCTGATGCTGCTAGGAGGCATCGGTTTTCTGATTGCATGGTGTCTGCGGAATGTCCATTGGCAGCGTCTGATTCTCGCGGCAATGATTGCATCAACTTTGGCCGGCATGACAGTGAATATCTCTCGTCTCACCACCGGAAGGACCCGCCCCAGAGCTCTTGCGGAGCAGGGATGGTACGGCCCCAAACAAGGGGAGAAGTGGCTCATCGGAGAAGCAGACTTCAATAGCTTCCCCTCCGGTCACACGGCAACTGCATTCGGCTTTGCGGGGGTTTTCCTGTTTGCAGCTTTGGAGTGGGGCTTGCTCGCCATAGCCTTGGCCTCTGCCGTTGCGATCTCCCGCATCCTACTCGGCGCCCATCATCCCTCGGATATCATCACAGCTGCGACCGTTGCACTCGGTATCGCCTGGTTTGTCTGGGAATTCCTTGGCCGGCGTGGTCGCGTGGATGCAGCAATCCGTCACCCATACGACTCCGGAACCACTGGTTAGATCAGGCCGGAAATTTCATCAGGGAGCCAACCTCTACTGGCTCAAGGAGGGCTCGACCACCAAGCCCCTCAAGCTCCATGACAAAGAGTACTTTTTCCACACGGGCATCGAGCTTTTCCACAAGTTGAATCGCTGCACGGGCAGTGCCGCCTGTCGCGAGGAGATCATCGACAATGATAACGGATTCTTCGGGCGCGAGGCTATCCTCGTGAATCTGGAACTCAGCCGCTCCATACTCTAGCTCATAGGATTGGGAGAGTGTTCGGAAAGGAAGCTTCCCTTTTTTACGAATCGGCACAAAACCGATCCCCAATTTGTAGGCCAAGGCGCCGCCAAAAATAAATCCCCTGGCGTCTAGTCCGATGATTTTAGAAGGACTATATCCGTTGCACTCGCCCGCCAGCAGATCGATCGTGTACTGAAAGAGTTCATCGCTCTCCAAGAGCGGTGAGATATCGCGGAAGAGAATGCCTGTTTTGGGAAAGTCGGGGATCGAACGAATCGCGCCGCTGAGATCGCTTACGTGCATCTCGGTAAGTCTAATTAGCCTAGTCCCCGAAACTGATTCCCACGGCACGAGCTGTCGCAACGAACTGACAATCCGGTGAAACCTTTTTTAACCGATGCACGGCATCAGCGATCGGCACGTCGAGCACCTCGTAGTTCTGATAGCTCACCATCGTTCCGAACCGTTCCTCTAAGGCGAGTTGCACAGCCTTCACTCCAAAGCGGATCCCAAGGATACGGTCCAGAGTCGTCGGGTCGCCACCTCGTTGCAAATGACCTAGCACGCAGACACGGGTTTCCTTACCGCTCCGCACCTCAACCTCCTGAGCAAGCATTTCACCAATACCGCCCAGCCTCCACTCGCCACTCGCAGACTGCTTGCGGAACTGCTGGCCATGATGCGTACGGGCCCCTTCGGCAACGACGATCATCGTGCTTTTGAATCCCGCCGTATCGCGTTTTTCCACCACCTCGGCGACTTTTTCTAAGGAGAAGGGGATCTCAGGAATCAGAATGACATCGGCGGCACCAGCAAGGCCTCCCCACAGCGCAATCCATCCGGCATGACGACCCATCACTTGGACGATGATGGCGCGCTTGTGACTTGCTGCCGTGGTGTGGAGCCGATCGAGCGCGTCGGTCACGCACGCCACGGCGGAATCAAATCCAAAAGTCATGGCCGTGGCCTCAAGGTCATTGTCGATTGTCTTCGGCACACCGATCATTGGAAAGCCTGCACGGTAGAGCTGCAGCGCCGTGCTCATTGAGCCATCACCACCGATCGCGATAATGGCAGCTAGATCGAGATCGCGGCAGGTCTTGGAGGCTTGAGCAATCACCTCCTCGGGAATCCTCGAGCGCTCGCCCCCGGCAACCTTGGAAGTAAAATGCCCCTTGTTGGTGGTCCCAAGGATCGTTCCGCCCACTTGCATGATTCCTGCGGTATTCTCCCGATTCAGCGCCATGGTGTCGCCCCCATCGACCAGCATTCCCTCGAAACCGTCACGGAAGCCGAGAACCTCCCAGCCGACTTCGTTAGCGGCGCAATAGACTCCCCGAAGGACGGCATTCAAGCCGGGACAATCTCCTCCGCTGGTGAGGACGCCGATGCGTTTCGGGGACATCGGGGATTAGAGGCAGTTGGAAACCTTGGTGGGGCGCCCCTTGGCGGCCCAGTCATTGTAGAGAGCCCAGCCATGCTGGATTAGACCCAGTCCTTCTTGCTCGCGATTGGTCCCGCCGAGGAGCACGACGATGATGCGCCGCGGCGTCGTCAGAACGGTATCACCCTGATGAACCACATCGGGTGTGTGCTCGGATGTCAGGATAATGCAGTCACCCGCGCTGGAGGTGCGTCCGGTCTTCACTCCGTCAATATGATCGGTGCCAAGCAGCTTGTTGGTGTTCGTGATCTGAAAGGCCAGATTCGCCGAGCCCCGCTGAATATGGATCTCGCGGGTAGCCTGGGAGACATAGAACTCGAGTCCCGATTTGGAATAGCCATAGCGCGTGAGTCGAGCCAGGTCGGCGGCGCTGGAATAAGGACGGGCCTGCCCCTCGGGGGTATCGAGTCCGTGTGGGTTCAGGAAAAGTGTGTGCCTCATCCCAAGCTGACGAGCGAGGGCATTCATGTTGGCAACGGTGTTACCCACGGGATCCAGTCCGGTGGCATTCGGCAGGATTCGCCCGAGATGATCGGCGAGTGTCACAGCTGCCACATTATCGGAGGCCAGCAGGCACGAGTAGAGTAGATCGCGGAGCGTCAGAATGTCCCCGGCCTCAAGGGCGAGGGGATTGATGCCCCCGGTGGAAGTAATTGCCTGCTCCGGTACAGTGGCGGTTTCGTCGAGATTGCCTCCCTTGATCTGGGACCAGTCGATGGTCACCATCGCGAGTGCCAGCTTTGTCAGGCTGGCGATCGAAAGTTTTTGATTCTGGCCGACGCCCTCAAGAATCCGGCCCGTCTGGTTGTCGACAATAATCGAGCTCTCAGCATGGAGAACTCCAGCCATCATGGCAGTCAGGAGAATCAGTCGAAGGGCTTGCATGTAGTGACAGTAGCAGGTCGGCGAGATTTTCAAACCCCGTTGTGGGTCGGAAACCTAAGTTCCTCGGGTGTTACCAAACAGTTCTATATGGATCCTCGGAGCAAAGCGGAACCCATGCTCGAGACAGATCTCGGCAAGCAACGGGCCCCTCTCTCGCAGGGTTTCCACATCGGTTCCCTCGGGCATGAGAAGAACGCGATCTCTGGTGAAGCCAGCAACGACACCCACCTCGTTGAGTAATTCCTCGATTTCCGGGAGATCCTCGACTTCGGAAACCACGAACTTCAGCTGGCAGGGGCCGGCCTCCATCCACTGACGAATTACTTCCGGCCTCAACCGCGTCTTCTCATGGCGCTCGCGCCAAGGACCCGCGACGTCCGCATCAGGCGTCGAGTTCGCAAGCTTTGGACTCAAGGATCCAAGATCAAAAGGGATCGCCATTCCATCGATCTGTGGCGACACCGTCGCGGCGGTTTCAATCGTGATATGCTTCCCCTCGGCACGGAGTGCCGTCGCCAACTCCCAGATGCCCGAAGCCACCATCGGCTCCCCACCTGTGAGCACGACATGTCTACAGTCATAGCCGCGGATTCGGCATAGGATCTCTTCCAAGCTCATCTCCTCACCCTCGGGCTTCCACGAAGCGTATGGAGTATCACACCAGCGACAGCGCAGATTACAACCCGAGGTGCGCACAAAGACGGAGGGAACGCCCAGCAGTAGTCCCTCCCCCTGGATCGAGTGGAAGATCTCGGAAATCCTCATTGCGGCTTGGGCGGCAGCGGTCCAGTCGAGGTATAGACGGTGGGATCGGCTACGCCTGCCATGAGAAAAGCTTCGCGGCGTTCCACGCACGTGCCACAGGTGCCGCAATGAACCTCGCTACCCTTGTAACAAGACCAGGTCTGCGAGAAATCAATCCCCAGCTCTACGCCACGACGAACGATTCCGGCCTTATGCATAGTGATAAATGGCCGGAGCAGTTCGATCTGTGCATAGGTTCCCTCACGGATAGCGCGGGCCATCGGCTCCATGAACGACTCGCGGCAGTCGGGATAGATCGCATGGTCTCCGGAGTGAGCCGCTATCACGACCGCCTCCGCCCCCTTGCTCTCGGCAAATCCTGCGGCGATCGAAAGCATGATCCCATTGCGGAAGGGAACGACCGTGCACTTCATCGATTGCTCCTCGTAGTGGCCGTCGGGAATAGCACCACCGCTACTCAGGAGATCAGACCGGAACTCGGCTTCAACAAATCCAAGCGGTGCGATGCTGTGAGGGACGCCAAGTAAATTGCACTGCCAAGCCGCCATTGGGAGCTCCTTGGCGTGGTGCTTGGCCCCATAGTCAAAACTGAGCGCGGCGACCACCTCATGCGAGCGGGAAGCATCATGCAGGGCCGTGACGGAATCCAGCCCACCGCTCAGCAGGACGACGACTTTCACCGGCTCTTTTTCTTAGCTTTCGAGCCTTCGTAGATTGCTTCCACCCGGATGCCAATACCACCGCGTGGGGAGAAGTCGCCGATCACCAAGGCCCTTCGGGGCGAGATCGCCCTGACGACGTCATCCAGGATCCTGTTGGTGATTCCTTCAGCGAAGACGGCTTGGTTGCGGTATGCCCCGAGGTACTGCTTGAGTGATTTGCTCTCGATGCACCGACGATCGGGTGTGTAACGGATCACGATCTCGGCGAAGTCGGGCTGGCCGGTCACGGGGCAATGGGAGGTAAATTCATTGGTGGAAAACGTCACCTCGTAATCACGCTTGGAGGGGCTTTCAAAGGTTTCCAGAACCGCCTCCTCAGGAGAGGAGAGTTGCGGGAGAGGACCGCCGCCCAGCAGGGTGAGGTTCTGGGTGTCTGACTGAGGTTTGGATCGTTGCTTGGCCATGGAACGATGCTTTCCCAGCAAGCTTCGTCCGCCAAGCCAGAAGTCTTGAGCAGGGGTTACCAGCTCTGATCTCCACCTCTGGGGATGTTTTGTGAATAAGTTGTGGGTAGAGCCATCCTTCCTCCCTTGAAGAAGCGTGGAACAGATGCTTGGTTGCAGAGTCGAAATGCCGCCTTTAAGCATCCTAACGCCCTCTAATGTCGTGGAACACTCTCTGATCACGGCCTGATCAGCTTTTTTCCCATGGCGATTCCGTAACATCCCATCAAATCAAGCTCCGCAAACCTTCTCCTCATGAAACCTGGAGAGGCGACTCTGTGAATAACCTGTGGTTTTCTCACTCTACTGTAAAAACCGCATGTCTATCCGCCGCTTCTTGGCGGCAGCTTGGAATAGATCTCGTCAAGGGATAATTCATCGATCAGCAGGAGCTTTTTGCGAGAGGTCGCCCCGTGATCCACGCGAATGCTCCGCTTCGGCACGCAAAGAATTTCGGCAACAAACGCACAGAGTGCCTCGTTGGCCTTCCCCTCCACTGGCGGAGCGTGAACTTTGACTTTCAATGCTGACCCCAGCCAACCAACGACTTCGCTCCGTGGGGCATTGGGGACAGCCTTGATCTCGAGGCGGCAGCCAGACATGGCGGCAACGCCCTACCTAGGCCAAGGCCTTTAGCAGCTTCGCATGGAGGCCATCGAAGGCTCCGTTGCTCAGAACCACCAGGACATCACCCTCATTCAACTGCGGACAGAGCTTCTCAATGATCAGATCCGCTGAGGGCTCATGGAAGGAGGGCTTGCCAGCACGCTCCAAATCGGCGACGAGGCGCTCAGCATCAAGACGCTCCTCTGGCTTGAGATCAGCTGCACGATTCACCTCACCAATAACGACACCGTGCGCGGCGGCAAAAGCCTTCGGAAACACTTCCTGAAAAATAGAACGTCGCGTCGTATTGGAACGAGGTTCAAAGAGCGCCCAAAGACGGGAGCCCGGGTACTGATGAGAGAGCCCTTCCAGGGTCTGGCGTATGGCCGTGGGGTGATGGCCGAAGTCATCGATGATGGTGATGCCGCCGACCACACCACGCACTTCCTGGCGCCTCTTGATGCCACGAAATTCCAACAGAGCCTCTTGGATTAACTTGATAGGGACCCCGTAAAAGTGTGCTGTGGAGACAGCCATTGCTGCGTTGCGGATATTGAATTCCCCGGACATAGGAAGCTCGAACTTCTCCCCGAAGAGTTCGAAGCCGCTACGCCCATCCTTCTGCCAAGGATTAAGGATCCTGTTCCCAGCATTTTCCGAGAACCCTACCTCGACAATAGGTGCCTGGCAGTTCCGTGCAACATCGATGCAGTTCGGATCATCTCCGTTGATCAAGACCATGCCCTCGGAAGGAACGACATTGAGGAGTCGACGGAAGCTGAGTTTGATCGCCTCCAAGTTCTCGAAGATGTCGGCATGGTCGAACTCGATATTATTCACCACGACGAGCTCGGGCAGATAATGCAGGAATTTCGAGCGCTTATCAAAAAAGGCTGTGTCGTATTCGTCACCCTCGATGACGAAGTGTCGCGAACTCGCAGGATCACGCAGGCAGGCTCCCTGCCCCAGATTTGCGGGCAACCCGCCGATCAGATAGGAGGGATTCTTTCCGGCATGTTGCAGAATCCATGCCGTGATCGATGTCGTGGTGGTCTTCCCGTGGGTTCCTGTGACCACAATGTTGTGTCGTCCACGCAGGAAGTGAGCCCTGAGCACCTCGGGCAGCGAGGCGTAGTTCAGCTTGCGGTTAAGGACCGCCTCAACCTCGGGATTGCCGCGGGAGATGGCGTTGCCGACCACGATGAGCGCCTCTTCCTTGGGAAGGTTTTCGGATCGGAATCCAGCGCACACATCGATTCCACGCGCGGCTAGGAAGTCGCTCATCGGTGGATAGGCTTGATGATCAGACCCCGTCACCTTCCATCCTTGTTCCTTCATGCCGACAGCCACCGCCCCCATGGCGGTCCCGCAAATACCAATGAAGTGGACTCGGCGTAACGTGCCGCTCATAGTCCGGAACCCTCCAAGGGATAGAGCTTGCGGTACTCGATGGCCTGCAGGCCGATGATGGCTGCTACAGCGGCGATATCCTCGCTCAAGGTTCCGCGGGAGAGCTCCGCGGCAGGCCGGGAGAGTCCGGTCACGATCTGGCCGTAGACTCGGGCCCCGGAGAGGTATTGGACCAATTTGGCGGCGATATTACCGGAATTCAGATCGGGAAAGATGAGGACATTAGCTTTTCCTGCAACCAGACTGTCGGGCAGCTTGATTTGTGCCACCGCTGGCACAATCGCGGTGTCACCTTGGAGTTCCCCGTCGATTTCCATGGGGTAATCCAATCCGGCGGATCCTCCGATGCGCACGGCGAGATCCTTGGCCTGTGCGGCGGCGGCAGCCATCTTGATTGCCGAGGGGTGGGCGGAACTTCCATGCGTGGAGAAGCTGAGGAAAGCGATGCGCGGAGTCTTTCCAAAGACCTGACGCGCCAGAAGCCCCGTCTGGACTCCGATCGATGCGAGTTGGTCGACCGTCGGTTCGGGCACAACGCCGCAGTCAGCAAAGAACAAGACCCCTTCATCCCCGAACTCATGCCTCGGAACCTCCACAACCATCGCACCCGAAACCACCGGCGCGTGGGGAAGTGGCTTTATTAGCTGCAATAAAGGGCGGAAGAGCGAGGATGAATAGGATCCCACTCCTCCGACCAAGCCATCCACCAGCCCATGCTGCAACATCATGCAGGCAAAGTAATTAGGGGTAATGAGAAGGTTGCGCAGATCCCCTTCTGCCATTCCCTTGTACCGTTCCAGCATCGCAGCCATCTTGAGAAAGCGGGGCATTTCCGATGAAGTCTCAGGATCAACGATCGCAACCTTCTCCAGCGAGACGGTGTTTGCTGACGCTACCTGCTCGATCTCGTCACGTTTACCGATGAGGATCGCCACCCCGAGGCCTCGATCATTGAACATCCGGGCCGCACGGACCACGCGGGGATCATTGCCATCGGGAAAAACAATCCTCTTGGGATGACGACGGAGTTTTGCGTAAACGGATTCGAGGAACGACATCAGTCCCTAAGGTTGGAAAAGATACGCCGGTTAGACAAGAATGTTCCCAAGATCTTAGTTGGCACCGGTGCAACTTCTCCCCGCAGCGTGATTTTCTCCTAACAGCCTAAAGCCATAAACGCTAAGGTACAAATTCATGATCACCAAGCTCCTTCATACCCGCTATCGCGTTTCAGATTTGGAAAAAACCGTCTCCTTTTACCGTGATGTACTCGGCCTCCGGGAAGTCCGCCGTAGCGAAAGTGGTCGCGGCTCCAAGCTAGTTTTTCTCAAGGCTCCTGGATCTGAAGAAGAGATCGAGATCTGTGAATACAACGCCAGCGGCCCCGTACAAGTTGGTCCTGATCTGACCCATCTTGCTTTTGAAGTCACGGATTTGGTGGCATTTGCGAAAGAGGCCGCGACCAAGGGTTACCCGCTCAGCGATGGTCCTCATCACACCTCCTCAGGGTCGATTATTGCTTTCATCGATGCCCCAGAAGGATACGAGGTGGAGCTGATCCAACACGCCCTTCGCTAAGTCCACTCCTGATATTTTTACTTCAGCCTTCACCCCTTATAACTTCTAACCTTTAGCCTTCAGCTTTTTCATCATGATTCCCGAGCCCAAAAAGGTTGTTGAGACCTCCACGAAATTCCTCACCGAGTTCAAAGAATTCATCAGCCGTGGAAACGTCGTTGATCTGGCCATTGGTGTCATCATGGGTGCCGCCTTTGGCAAGATCGTCACCGCTCTGGTCAGCGACATCATCATGCCCCCAATCGGTCTGATTCTGAAGGGCATCGACTTCAAGGATCTCTACCTCCCCCTCAACGGCAAGCACTACGCCACGCTCGCCGACGCCCAGAAAGACGGGGCCGCCATTCTGGCGTATGGCAACTTCATCAACACGGTGATCGAGTTCGTTATTATCAGCGCCTGCGTCTTCGCCCTTGTCAAAGCGATCAACACTCTGAAGAGGACCGAAGCGGCCGTCGCCAAGCCCACCAGAACCGAGGAGCTTCTCACCGAGATCCGCGACTCTCTGAAGAAGGAGTGATGCAAAGATGAAGAGGCTTCGGTATTTCTTCACGGCGGTTTTTGTCGCGGCAGCATCCGTTCATGCCGGGTCGAAACCCAAGGCTTCGAGTCCAGCCTCAAAAGCGACACCCGATCCCACGAAGGACCCGATCATCCACCGGATTCTCAGCGACCTTCAGCCCTCTCACCCTCATCTGACAGCCAAGGAAATTGTCCAAACCAGCAATGCCGACCTACGGAAGATGTACGTTAATATGTATACCCAGCAGGGGATGAAACTGATGGAAGCCAAGGAAAAGGCTGCTGCTGTTCCTCTGAAAAACTAATTAACAGGAAGGCTCTGGCGACAATTCTAGTTACACGGATTTCTGAAGGTCTGTGGAGGCACGTTCTATAAGCCTCTGCGAATGGAGCGGGTGAAGGGAATCGAACCCTCGTCTCAGGCTTGGGAAGCCCACATTCTACCATTGAACCACACCCGCGAAAAACCTCAGTCCCAAGAGTTGATCAGATAATATTTCGAATTGTTGGTCCAGACCGTCCAGACACCGAGATGTTTGGTAATGTTGGTGCTGTTGGTCTGAGCCCCCAAAGTCGCCTGATAAGGCATATTGGAGAGTTGGTTCACATAATTCGTATCGAGTGCTACGGAATAAACGTTGCTCCACGGATCACAGAATCCTGTATTTGAAACAACCCCCCCTTTGCCACTCTTCCATGGGCTGGAATCGAGAAAGAGAATCGCACGAGGATTGTTTGCGGCATCGTTCGTCGTGCAGAGAATGCTGACCAGAGCCGTGTCAACTTGGCCGGACGTGTTGCTAGGCAGTCTGCCATACTCCGTCTCGTAAGCCGTTATCGCTGTGGCGATCTGGACCGCCTGGTTCTTGGCCGTGGTTTTCTTGGCCGAATTAATGGCAGATTGTGCAGCGGGGAAAAGAAGCCCCATCAGGACGGCAATGATCGCAATCACCACGAGCAGTTCGATCAGAGTGAATGCTGAAGCTTTTGCGCTGGATCGTGAAGGGGAAGTGGGAAAGGGACTCATCACACTACTTTCTGCCGACTCGATTCCCGTACAAGCATTTTCTTGTTTGCTAGGTGAAGAAAGCATCGGATGGTAACTCGTGCCTAAGAACAGCCCTCGCGGCCCCAAAAAAACGAAGCATTCCCAAACCTCCGGCAAGACCTCCCATGGGAAGCCACGGAGCGAACGAACCTCTGCGCCCAAGCAGAAGACGGCTCGTGTCGCTAAGGGGTCACCTCGAAGGAGTTCCGATCAAAAACCGCAGAAGTCCCGCAGAGCCAAATCTTCCCAAGCACCCCAACCATCTCCAGTGCCTCGCATGCCGGACCCCTTGAATCAACGTCTGGTCGCTGATCTCCTTCCGCTGCTGGAAGGCGAGCCGCTCCAAGCTTCAGGAATAGCCCGCGCCCTCCGGCTGGATCGGAGTAATCTTCCTCTATTGGATCAGACACTGGCTACCCTAGAACGGACTGGTCGCATTGTTCGGGTTCGCACGGATCACTACATCCTGCCAGAGAGCGCCGATCTCTTCACAGGTAAGCTGCAAATCCATGCCGGCGGATCCGGCCACGTGCTAGCTGATCAGGAGGGAGGCAAAGATCTCTTTATCTCAGCGGATAACCTTGGTACCGCACTCAATGGCGATCGCGTCGTAGCGCGCCTTATCCATCAACCCCGCTTCCACGGGCGCCCACGGCGCGACGGCCGACAGGAAGGGCGTATTATCAGGGTCGTCGAGAGAGTTGGCACACCCATCGTTGGCACACTCCAGAAGACGACAAATTTCTATCATGTTGTCGCCGACGACCCGCGCTTCCCCCGGACGCTCTATGTTCCTTCTCCAGAAGGCGCAAAAATCGGTGAGAAAGTCGTCGCACAACTCGACCGCTGGGAGAACAGCCAAGTCAATCCTGAGGGACACATCGTGGAGGTGCTCGGAGCGGCAGACGCCCCCGGGGTCGACATGCTCTCCGTCATCCACAAGCATGGCCTGCCGCGTGAGTTTCCGGCTCCGGTCAGCATTGAGGCCGAAAAGTTCGGGCGTGCCATCACGGCACGCGACCTGGTGGGTCGTGAAGATCTTCGCGACCATAGCATCATCACCATCGATCCCGACACGGCACGCGACTTCGACGACGCCATCGAGGTTCAACCGACCGACTACGGCTGGGAAGTTGCCATTCACATCGCCGACGTCTCTCATTACGTGAAACCAGGCACGGCCCTCGACAAAGAGGCTCGCTCGCGGGGCAATAGCGTCTACCTTGCCGACCGCGTCATCCCGATGCTCCCCGAAAATCTCTCCAACGGCCTCTGCAGCCTTCGCCCCAATGAGGACCGCTTGGCCTTCAGCGTCTTTGCACAAATCAATCGGGATGGCAGCGTCCGGAAGGTCCGCTTCGGGCGCTCTGTCATCCGCAGCTCGGCTCGCCTCACTTACCGGCAGGCGCTCGCCATGCTGGAAAAGCCCCCTACAGACGAGGTAAGCCGCCGCGTCCATGCGGCATGGGACTGCTCCTCGACCCTTAGGAAGCGGCGCTTCGCCGCCGGAGCCCTCGATCTCGAGATGCCCGAGGTGAAGGTCTGGCTCGATAAGGAGGGGCATCCCGTAAAGCTTGAGCTCGTCGAGAACGACATCTCCCACCAGCTCATCGAGGAGCTCATGTTGCTAGCCAACGAACAGGTCGCGCGCCATCTCAAGCGCAAGAACCAGCCGAATATCTACCGCATCCACGAGAAACCCGAGCCCGAGAAGCTCGACGAGTACCGCGAGCTAGCCGCCACTTATGGGGTCAAGGCCGGCGATCTGAGCAACCGGGCAGAGCTGCAAAAACTACTCGATGGCCTTAAGGGGAAGCCCTACGCAAGCGCGCTGAAGATCGGCCTGCTGAAGAGCCTCAAGCGGGCTCGTTACTCTCCCGACCCGCTCGGTCATTTCGGCCTTTCCAAGTCTGACTACAGCCACTTTACGAGCCCCATCCGCCGCTATGCGGATCTCCTGACGCACCGCTCCCTTGCACGCGACCTTGACCCAAAACAGCACGGACCACTCTCCACGGACCTCGGCCCAGTCAGTGAGCACCTCTCCACAACAGAACGCACGGCAGCTGATGCCGAGAAGGAATCGGTCCGACTCAAGAAGCTAGAGTACTTCGGGAAGCTTGCCGAGGCAGCCACCGAGGGAGGTATCGCACCCTCTTTCGCTGCCAAAGTAATCGAGGCCCGCAACTACGGCCTGCTGGTCGAACTCCCCGAGGCGATGATGACCGGGCTAGTACCCGTCTCCTCGATGGACGACGACTTCTACATCTTTGATGGTCCCCGCTCGCGCCTTGTCGGGAAGAGTTCCCGAAAAATTCTCAAGGCGGGTGATGAGCTGCGAGTCCAGGTTGCTCGGGTCGATCCGTTCAAGCAGCAAATCGACTTCAAGATCGCCAAGGAACCCCGTGCGGGAAAAGCTGCGAAGCCGCAGGGCGCCCGTGGCGCGCATGGCGGAAAGGCCGACTTCATGGAGGGGCTCACCTGGTAAGGTCAGCACGACCCAGGCAAGGCTTTCCAAGCGCAAAACACTTCTACTCCAGAGCTACCTTGTCATAGTCTTTAGGGATCGTGAGCAGCTTACCCCACCCCATCTCCATCGACCATCTGGAGGAAATCTACCGATCCCCGTTCTTCGACCTCATCCAGCGTTCCCGCTCGGTTCATCTCCAGAACTGGGATGAGGATAATGTCCAGCTCTGCACCCTGCTGAGCGTGAAGACCGGCGGCTGCAGTGAGGACTGCTCGTACTGTGCCCAGAGCTCCCGCTACAAGACAGGTATCGAGGCCGGCAAGCTCATGGGATGTGATGAAATCCTGCCACTTGCCAAGCAGGCCCGGGAGAGCGGCACGACCCGTTTCTGCATGGGTGCAGCGTGGAAGGGGGTCAAGTCGGGTGACAGCCGCTTCAACTCCATGCTCGATACTGTCCGCGAGGTCAGCAAGCTCGGCATGGAGGTCTGCGTGACCCTAGGCCAACTCGGTGACGAAGAAGCACGCCAACTCAAGGAGGCAGGTGTCACCGCCTACAATCACAACATCGATACCTCTCCGGAGTTTTACCCACAGATTGTTTCCAGCCACACCTTCAACGACCGCCTTAACACCATCTCTTCCGTCCAGAAGGCCGGCATGGCTGTCTGCTGCGGCGGCATCATCGGCATGGGCGAGACGGAGCGCGACCGCCTCCGTATGCTGGAGGTTCTCTGCGGATTCAATCCTCCTCCGGAGAGCGTTCCTATCAACTGCCTTATGGCCATGCCCGGCACCCCGCTGGAGGAACAGCCCGTTGTCGATATCTTCGAGCTCGTCCGGCTTATTGCCACAACCCGCATCATGCTGCCGAAGGCCCGCATCCGACTCTCCGCAGGGCGTACCCGTCTTACCCGCGAAGGGCAGGCGCTCTGCTTCTTCGCCGGTGCAAACTCCGTGTTCTATGGTGACAAACTCCTAACGGCAGCCAATCCCGGCACCAATGACGATCTCGACCTTCTCCGTGCCATCGACCTTGCTCCCATGGAACAAGCGGTGCCGGCGGCAGGCTGATACTTTGCGCTCGTAGCTCATCGGATAGAGCAGGGGTTTTCTAATTCGAAAAGGGAGTGCGTCCGGGCATTTTTTGAAATGTCGGGAAAGCACTGCTACAAGATGAGATGATAAGACGACGGACTACCCGGCCTGATTCTATCTAGCGCTGAGGTGGTTTCTG